>Ga0208998_1000007_pt1 | contig 134944 bp, 134 predicted proteins | sample MedBloCAOM2_M2_FD_187856 | JGI IMG/M metagenome (GOLD analysis project Ga0208998, IMG submission 187856) | Forest soil microbial communities from El Dorado National Forest, California, USA - Mediterranean Blodgett CA OM2_M2 (SPAdes) (version 2) | ecosystem: Environmental > Terrestrial > Soil >... | reverse complement strand
TCAGAGAAGCCAGGGGTAGGGGGCGTCGGAGCCTCCCCGCTGTTGCTCCGACGACCCCTACCCCTGGCTTCTCTCACTCCAACCAATCGGCAATGACCACCCCGATCTCCGGCCCGGCATCCTCCTGCAAGAAGTGGGAGGCGCCGGCGATCGGACGCGGCGCCGGCAGGTTGAGCTCGCTGGAGACGCGTTCGCCGACCGAGAAAGGCAGGATCGGGTCCGAGTCTGCCCAGAGGACCAGCGCGGGACGCCCGTCCTCGCGCAGCCCGTCGGCGACGCGTTTGCCCTCGACCGCCCCGACCGCCTCGGGAGTGGTCGGCAGGATCAGCGGGAAGGCGCGCACCCCGGCCTTCGACGGGCCGTCTATATAAGGAGCGTCGTAGGCGGCGATCACCTCGTCGCCCGGGTCGTTCTTGCAGCCGCCGCGGATCAGCATCCCGACCGGCACGTCGTCGTTGTCGCGGACGAAGTCGCGGAAGGCGAACCAGGCGTCGCTCATGCGCTGGTGCCCGGTGAAGGGGCCGGTCTCCATGATCACGATGCGGGAGATGCGGTCGGGGTGCTCAACCGCCAGCCGCAGCCCGATCGGACCGCCCCAGTCGTGGACGACGACGGTGGCGTCACGCAGGTCGAGCTCCTCCAGCAGCAGCGCCATCAACTCGACGTGGCGGTCGTAGGTGTACCAGCCGAGATCGGTGGGCTTGTCGGAGCGGCCGAAGCCGGCGTAGTCGGGGGCGATGCAACGATAACCGGCGTCGCGAACGGGTGGGATCACCTTGCGCCAGAGGAACGACCAGGTCGGCTCGCCGTGGAAGAAGACGACCGGCCTGCCCTCCCCCTCGTCGAGGTGGGCGAGACGGAGGCCGTCGACCTCGCGGTAGCGCGACTCGAACGGATAGTCCGGCAGACCCTCCAGCAGCTCTTCCGGCGTGCGCACAGCGTCGATTCCCATCAGATCCGCCCCCGTTTCGATCGTCTGAACCCGGCTCCGAGTCTAGATCCCTGAATTCAGATCAGGATTCCCTACTTTGTTAATCGACTTTATGCTACGGTCCGGAACTTCATTCAGCAGTAAGTCAGTCGAAATAGGAAGGAAACATCTATGCGGAACGCTCGCAATGCCCGGCGGCGCGGCGTGAAACTCGGCCTCCCGGCCGCGCTTCTCGCTTTGCTCATCGCCGTTTTCGCCGCTGGCTGCGGTAGCAGCAGCGACAGCACCGGCTCTGACTCCTCCGGAGGAGCCAAGCTCGACGTGGTCGGCTACTCCACCCCCGAATCCGTCTACGCCGAAACCCTCGAGCCGGCCTTCGAAAAGACCTCGGAAGGCAAGGGCATCAGCTTCAGCAACTCCTTCGGCGCCTCCGGCGATCAGAGCCGCGCGGTCGTCGCGGGCCAGCCCGCATCGGTGGTCCACTTCTCTCAGGCGGGCGACATGGAACGCCTCGTCGAAGAAGGCGAACTCGTCTCCAAAGACTGGGAAAAACAGCCCTACGGCGGCTACGCCACCGACTCGGTCGTGGTGATGCTGGTCAAGAAAGGCAACCCGCTTGGACTGAAGTCCTTCAAGGATCTCGAGACGAACGACGAAGCCGAAGTCGTCACCCCGAACCCATTCAGCTCCGGCTCGGCCCGCTGGAACATCATGGCCGTCTACGGCTCGGCCCTCGAGGAAGGCGCCTCGCCCGACCAGGCCCTGGAAGCGGTCAAGACCGTGCTTGAAAAGACCAAAGCCCAGCCGGGCAGCGGCCGCGACGCGTTCGCCGCCTTCAGCCAGGGCGAGGGCAACGTGCTCCTCACCTACGAGAACGAAGCGATCAAAGCCGAAAAGGAAGGCGAAGACGTCGAGTACGTGATCCCGCCCTCGACGCTGCAGATCGAAACCCCGATCGCGGTGACGGAGAAAGCTCCGGAGCCGGCGGCCGAAGATTTCCTTAAGTTCCTCTGGTCCGACGCGGGCCAGGAACTGTGGGCTGAAAACGGCTACCGCCCGGTCAACCCGAAGCTGGTCGATCCGCAGCAGTTCCCGACCCCGAAGAATCTGTTCAAGATCAGCAAGTTCGGCGGCTGGGGCAAGGTCAACGACGATTTCTTCGACGAAGAAACCGGCTCGGTGGCCAAGATCGAGGGCGAACTCGGAGTCTCCACCTCCGGCTGATCCATGGAGGCTCACGCTCAAAGCGCACCAGTGGCACCCCGGGCGGGCCTGCGCCTGCCCGGGGTCGGCGCCGGCCTCGGCCGCGGCACGGTCGTGCTCTATCTGAGCCTGATCGTGCTGCTGCCGCTGGCGGCGCTGGTCGACCAGTCGCTCGAAGGCGGACTCGGCAACTTCTGGACCCAGGTCACCTCCCCCCCGGCGCTCGACTCGCTGAAGCTGACGGCGGTCTGCTCGCTGATTGTCGTCGTCGTCAATGGCTTCTTCGGCACGATCATCGCCTGGCTTTTGGTTCGCGACCAGTTCCCCGGCAAGTCCGCCGTCAACGCCGTAATCGACCTGCCGTTCGCGCTGCCGACGATCGTCGCCAGCCTGGTCCTGATCGAGCTCTACGGCGCCCACAGCCCCTTCGGGATCGACATTGCCCTGACTCGGGCCGCGATCGTCGTCGCCCTCTGCTTCGTCACCCTTCCCTTCGTCGTCCGCGCGGTGCAGCCGCTGCTGATCGAGATGGACCGCGAGATGGAGGAGGCCGCCGCCTCGCTCGGCGCCAGCGGCTTCACGATCTTCCGCCGCATCATCTTCCCCAATCTCCTCCCCGGCCTCGCCGCCGGCGTCGCCCTGGCCTTCGCCCGCGCGCTCGGCGAGTACGGCTCGGTCCTGCTCTTCGCCGGCGGCCTTCCGGACACGCGCGTCTCCTCCGTCTTCATCGCCTCCCAGGTCGAGAACGGCCAGAACACCGGCGCCGCCGCGGTCTCGGTCGTGCTGTTGGCGGCGGCGATGGCGATGCTCGGCCTGATCACCCTGATCCAGCGCTGGAGCAGCAAACACGAGCGCAGCCAGGCGGGAACCGCTACCGGCGGCCTGACGCTGACGCCGATGAGCGGCGAGGACTACACCGAGGAGGGGGACGATGAGGTCCGCTAGCTCCGCCCGCAGCCGTTGGGGCCTGCGCGCCCTCGGCCTCGGCTACCTCACCCTGCTGCTGCTGGCGCCGCTGGTGGCGATCTTCTACAAGACCTTCGAACACGGGCTGGCACCGCCGCTCGACGCGATCACCTCGGCGGACGGCCTGCACGCGCTGAAGCTGAGTCTGTTGATGGTCGTGATCGCGGTGCCGCTGAACACGATCTTCGGGATCGGCTGCGCGCTGCTGCTGGTCCGCCACAAGTGGAAGGGCAACGCGGTGATCGACGCCGTGATCAACCTGCCCTTTGCGATCTCGCCGGTCGTGATCGGCCTCTCCCTCTTCCTCCTCTATGGCACCCAGGGCTGGCTCGGACCGACCCTGGCCGAAAACGGGATCGAAATCCTCTTCTCGGTGCCCGGGATGGTCCTCGCCAGCATCTTCGTCTCGGTCCCGTTCGTCGTCCGCGAGACGGTGCCGGTGCTGCAGGAGATCGGCACCGAGCAGGAGCAGGCCGCCTCCACCCTGGGCGCCAACGCCTGGCAGACCTTCAGGCGGATCACCCTGCCGTCGATCCGCTGGGGCGTCGCCTACGGCGTCGTCCTCACCACCGCCCGCGTGCTCGGCGAGTTCGGTGCCGTCTCGATCGTCTCCGGCTCGCGTTCGGGCGAAACCGAAACGCTGCCGCTCTTCGTCAAAAAGGCGTTCGACAACTTCGAATTCGCCGGTGCTTACGGGGCCTCGGTCCTGCTCGCCGTGCTCGCGCTTTCCACGCTCCTGGCAATGAACGTCCTAAAAAGGAAGGAGGACGCCTGATGGGAATCACAGTCGAGGGAGCTTCAAAGCGCTTCGGTGACTTTCAGGCCCTCAAAGATGTGTCCATAGAGGTGCCAAACGGCTCGCTGACCGCCCTGCTGGGGCCCAGTGGCAGCGGCAAGTCGACGCTGCTGCGGACGATCGCCGGGCTCGAGACGCTCGACGGCGGCCGGGTCCTGATCGATGACGAGGACGTCTCGACCAAACCGGTGCAGAAGCGGGAAGTCGGCTTCGTCTTCCAGCACTACGCCGCCTTCAAGCACATGACCGTGTTCGAGAACGTCGGCTTCGGGCTGAAGATCCGCAAGTGGGACAAGGCGAAAGTCGCCGACCGCGTGCACGAGCTGCTGCGCCTGGTCCAGCTCGACGGGCTCGCCGGCCGCTTCCCCTCTCAGCTCTCCGGTGGTCAGCGCCAGCGCATGGCCCTGGCCCGGGCGCTCGCCGTGGAGCCTCAGGTGCTGCTGCTCGACGAGCCCTTCGGGGCGCTCGACGCCAAGGTCCGCAAAGACCTGCGGACCTGGCTGCGCCATCTCCACGAGGAGATGCACGTGACGACGATCTTCGTCACCCACGACCAGGAGGAGGCGATGGACGTCGCCGAGCAGCTGGTGGTGATGAACAACGGCCAGGTCGAGCAGTCCGGCAGCGCCGACGACCTCTATGAGAACCCCGCCAACGAGTTCGTGATGAGCTTCGTCGGCGAGGTCAACCGGCTCGGCGACAGCTTCGTGCGCCCGCACGACATGGAAGTCGTGCTGGACGCCGACGAGCGCACCCAGGAGGGCATGGTGCAGCGGATCGTCGCCCTCGGCTTCGAGATCCGGGTTGAGTTCGTGCTCGCCGACGGAACTGAGATCTGGGCCCAGCTGACCCGGCCGGAGCTGCAGCGGCTGGAGCTGGTAGAGGGGCAGATCGCCTATCTGCGCCCGGCCCAGGCAAAGAGCTTCAACGGTTCGTCCCCGTCCGAGACCATTGGGGCCTCGACTCCCCACGGCTCACCCGACGAGGGCGACGCGGAGAAACCCGCAGCCGTCTGAAGAGGCGAAGGAGCGGGGCGCGCTTTTTGCCGGGTAGCGCCCCGCTCCCCCTCGCCGCCCCTGTAATTCTGCTCCTCCAACCGGACTTGCGCTTCCCCGGTTCCGACTTTTTTCGTCCCCTTGCTTCTCGTTCTGCTATTGTTGACTTAGTTACTCAACTAAGTAAGGAAAGGGGACCCGGATGAGCAAGCGAGTGCAGAGCACCACCTTCATCTCCAGGGGCCGGATCACCGGCTTGGTCAGGGACGAGACTCCGGCCGGCCTGGGGCAGAACCGCACCACCCGCAGCGCCAACCGCGAGTCGGTCCAGTCGGCCGCCGACGAGGCGCTCTTCTACCGGGCCCGCCTGATCCTCGGCGACGCCCTCCCCCGCCCCAACCGCTAAGCGGCTGGGGCGATCCGCCAGACCCGGGTCCGCGCCGCCAGGCAGCGCGGACCCGGGCGGCGGATCGACCGCTAGCTGCCTTTGGTGGTCGTTTCGACCGGAGCAGCTTCTTCGGGCTGCGGGGTGGCCTGAACCGCCAGGTTCCAGCCTTTCAGCGTGAAGCTGACGTTTTTCGCCCCGGCGTACTGGACGGCGACCGTGTGCCCGCCCTTGGCGAGGACGGTGGTGATGGTCGCCGTGCCGACAATGGGCACCGGAGTCGGCGTCGCCGCCGTCGAGGGGACCAGGTTGACTTTGCTGGCCACCTGGCCGTCGACGAGGATCGAGATCGGGCAGGCCTGGTCGGGACCCGGTTTGGGCGCCGTGCAGGTCGCGTTGCCGGAGAACGTGATCACGACCGAGCTGACTTTGGCCGGGGTCGCGAACGAGGTGAACGCGGTCGGGATGTAACCGGCCGTGGGCGACGAGATCGGCCCGAACGTAGCGCTGCCGGCGGCAATGCCGGCGACCGAGGGCTGCGGCACCGCGGACTTGGCGACGAACAGGTTCGAGGCCGCCTTTTTCCGCAGGTACAGCGTCGACGCCTTCTTGTTGCTGACGTAGGTGGCCGCGGCCTTCTTCGCCGTCAGGAACGACTCGGCTTTCTTGGCCAGGGACGGCGTCACCGTCACCGCCAGCGCAACCACGGCGGCCACCGCGACGACCGTCGCCGCACGGGGGGACGAAATCCTTCTCTTCAACAATTGAACCTCCATTTCAGGGGCCTTGCCGGAGGTCCGTCTACTCCTGCCGGGTGGCCTTCTTTACTAAGTGGGTCAATAAGCTACAGAAACTGCTAGCTTAAGGCCATCAAGTTGGTCAACAAAGTCTGTTAACCCCTGAAGGAAGGAAGCGCATCTGATGAGAATCAAGAGCCTCGCCATTGCGGTTATCGCCCTCGCAGGGCTTGCCGCACCGGCGTCGGCCGGAGCCGTAACCCTGATCGGGTCGGGATCCGTTGCCGCCCAGCCCGTGCTGCAGGCCCTCTTCGCCACGTACACGAAGCAGGTCAACAAAAGCGTCCACTTCGTCTACACCGCAAATGGCGGCAACGCCGGGGTCAAAGACGTCCAGAACGGCACCAGTCAGTTCGCCGGGCAGGCCCGCACCCCCCTCCCCAGCGATGCCGGAACCACCTACATCAAGGCGTTCATGGACGGTCTCTGCCTCGACGTCAACGCGAAGAACAAGCTCAGCAACATCTCGATCCAGCAGACCCACGACATCTATCGCGGGCTGATCACCAACTGGAGCCAGGTCGCCCCCGGGGGTCTGACCACGACCATCGATCCGGTCGGCCGCGACACCAACGGAGGGACCTACAACTTCTTCCTCCAGGCCGTCCTCAACAACGAAGCGCCGGCGTCCAACGTCAACGCGCTGACCGCCGACGGCCTCGTCGTCAACGCGGTCAAGCAGGATGAAAGCGCGATCGGCTACGCCGGCCTCGCCTGGCAGGGGAGTAAGAAGCTCAAGGCTCTCAAGATCAACGGCATTCCCTGCGAAGCCAAGAAGATCAGCGTCGAGCCGCTCAAGTACCCGCTCTCGCGCTACCTGTTCCTGGTGCTCCCGGGCGACGGCAGCACCAGCCCCCCGGCCCTGACCAAATTCATCGACTGGATGCGGCTCAGCCCGCTGGCCGGTGAAGTGATCAGCAAGGCCGGTGGCGTCCCGGCGTTCAACAAGAAGAAGTAGCTAGTTGAACGAGGAGTACCCACCGGAGTACGGCCCGAAATGGTCGGACCAGCGCGTCGAGCGAATGCTCGGCGTGCTGGTCTGTGCCGTAGTCGGGCTGTTGCTGGCGATGATCGTCACCGTGCTCGTCCACGGCTGGCCCTCGTTCTCCCATAACGGCCTCTCCTGGTTCGGCGCCGGCGGCGACGTCGACGACCAGCTCAACGCGATCTCCCTCTCCGGCCAGGCCGGAGCCGAATACATCTACACCTTCCATGCTTGGCCGCTGATCTGGAGCACGATCCTGATCACCGGCGGCGCCGTCCTCATCGCCCTCTTCTCCGCCCTCTTCGTCTCCGTCTTCATCGTCGAGTTCGCGCCGGAGTGGATGAGCAACATCCTCCAGCCCGTCGTCCGTTTCCTGGCCAGCGTGCCCTCGGTCATCTACGGCCTGATCGGCGTCGTCGTCCTCGTCCCCTTCATCGGCAACAACCTCGTCACCGAGTCGCAGAAGAGCTCCGTCGCCGGCGTCATCTCGCTCACCGGCTACAGCCTGCTGGCCGCGATCACGGTGCTGACGGTGATGATCGCGCCGCTGATGGTCTCGATCTTCAGCGACGGCCTGCGCTCGGTCAAACCGGGCTGGGTCGAGGGCTCGCTGGCGCTCGGCGTCAACCGCTGGCGCACGACCTGGAAGATCGTCGTCCGCACCGCCCGTCCGGCGATCGTCGCCGGCACCGTGCTGGCGGTGGCGCGGGCGATCGGCGAGGCGGTGATGCTGGCGATGATCTCCGGCTCGGTCGGCTTCTCTCCGAACCCGGCCGACGGCGTCATCTTCATCTACGAGCCCTCGCGGCCGCTGGCGCCGACGATCGTCAAGAACATCGACCAGCTGAGCTCGCCGCCGTCGAACGCGACCCTGTTCGCGATCGCCTCGGTGCTCCTCTTCTCCGCCGCCTTCCTCTCCCTCAGCGGCTGGGTGGCACGGCGCTCGATGCGGAAATACGGGGCCGCCTGATGGGCTCCCCGGTCGCCCCGCCGCCGGTGCTGCCGCCGCCGGCGACGAACCCGCCGCGGCCGAGCAAGGACGCGGTCGAGGGCAGCGCCACCTGGGCGCTGACCGACCGCATCGGCCTGGCGATCTGCTGGGCGCTGGGGCTGCTCTTCTGCGCGATCGCGGTCGCGGTCGTCGTCTACCTCTTCATCCAGGGGATCACCTACCTGAAGCCCTCGATGCTGGTCACCCCGGCCGCCTCCGGCTTCAGCCAGGGCGAAAGCGGCGGCTTCTCCGACGCCCTCTTCGGAACCATGATCGTGGCCACGATGGGGATCGCGATCGCGCTGCCGGCGGGGATCGCGATCGCGGTCTGGCTGGTCGAGTACGGGCGCCCGACGGCGCTGGCGCGGATCACCGAATCGACGATCGAGGCGATCGCCGGGATTCCCTCGATCGTGCTGGCGCTGTTCGGCACCGTGATCTTCTCCAGCACCGCGCTCGGCTTCCTCAGCCGCAGCACCGAGGGCATCGTCTTCGGCCGCTCCTTCTTCGCCGCCTCGGCGATGCTCTCGCTGGTGGCGCTGCCGCTGATCGTCGCCAGCACCCGCGAGGGGCTGAACTCGATCCCGCGCCACGTGCGCGAGGCCTCATACGCGGTCGGCAAGACGAAGGCGGCGACGACGCGGCGGATCCTGCTGCCGTCGGCCCGGCCCCAGGTCGCGACCGGAGCGATGCTCGGCCTCGGCCGGATCATCGGCGACACCGCGATCATCGTCGTCCTGCTCGGGGCCACCCAGAACTTCGCCCCGGTCGAAGGCGTCGGCTTCCCGCTCAACTACCTGCGCGGAGCCGGCACCACCCTGACCAACTTCGTCTACGAGGCCTCCCCCACCGGCAATCTCAACCAGCCCGAGAAAGCCTATGCCGCAGCTTTCGTACTCTTGTTGATGGTCTTAGTCTTAAATGGAGCCGTCGACGTCATCCACCGTCGCGCAAGAAAGGTTGGAACGTGGAGTTCCTGACTTCCCCCCCACCGCCGATACGCCGCCTCGAGCTTGAGGATCCCGCCGCCGCCAGAGAGGTGGGAGCCCCCACCCCGGGAGAGAACGACAGCGCCAACGCGGCCCCTGGCGGCTTCACTGGCGCCCGCCGCTCGATCGGCGCGCCACAGTTTTCGATCCGGCGCATGGAAATCGACGACGTCTCCGTCTCCTACTCCGATCGCGACGCGGTCAAAAGCGTCAGCCTGCCGGTGCGCCAGGGCGAGGTGCTGTCGCTGATCGGCCCCTCGGGCTGCGGCAAGACGACCCTGCTGCGCTCGCTCAACCGGCTCACCGAGCTGACCAGCACGGCGAAACTGCGCGGCCGCATCCTCCTCGACGACGTCGACATCAAGCAGATCGAGCCGACCCTGCTGCGGCGCCGGGTGACGATGGTCTTCCAGCAGCCGAACCCGTTCCCGATGAGCGTCTTCGACAACATCGGCTACGTCCTCCGCGAGCAGGGCTCGCGGCGAGCGCGCAAGAAGCAGCTGGAGGCGAAAGTGCACAGCGCCCTCGACCGCGCCGGCCTCTTCGAGGAGGTCAAGGACAACCTCGACCACCCGGCCCTGAAGCTCTCCGGCGGCCAGCAGCAGCGGCTCTGCATCGCCCGCGCCCTGGCCGCCGAACCGGAGGTGCTGCTGCTCGACGAGCCCTGCTCGGCGCTCGACCCGCAGTCGACCCAGGTGATCGAGGACCTGATCGTGAAGCTGCGCGACGACGTCGCCGTGGTGATCGTCACCCACAACCTGCAGCAGGCCTACCGGATCGCCGACCACGTCGCCTTCATGTATCTGGGCGACCTGGTCGAGTACAGCAGCGCCACCGCCCTCTTCGGCTCGCCGCGCGAGAAACGGACCCAGGAGTACGTCAGCGGTGCCTTCGGTTAGCCACAGACTCACCCGCCTCGGCGCCCTCGGCGCCTGCGCCGCGCTGCTCGTAACCGCGGCCGCCGGCTGCTCGACCACGCAGGAAAAGGCCGAACGCCAGCAGGCCCAGTCCAAGCACATCCTCGAGGCGCGGACGGAGCGCCAGAAGCAGAAGCGCAAGCACGGCAAGGACCAACCCGGCAAGCAGGACGAGAAGGGGAGCTAGTGGCGATGACCGAGCAGGACACGAAACCGACCATCTCGGTGCTGCAGGGGACCTATGAGCCCTGCGAAGAGTGCGGGGCCCCGCTCGACCCGCAGCAGCGCTACTGCGTCAACTGCGCGGCGCGGCGCGGCAACGGCGCCAACCCGGCCTCGCGCTACTTCGCGGCGATGAGCAAGAAGGCGCGCCGGCCGATGGCGCGGCCGCCGGCCATATCGAGCCCGGGCAGCCGCGCCGCCGCGGTCGCCTTCTTCGCCCTGCTGCCGGTCGCGGTCGGGCTCGGCGTCGTCGTCGGCCGCGGCGACTCCGGCGGCGGCGACAACGAGGCGCTGCTGCAGGCGTTGCGCCAGCAGGAAGCCGCCACCGCCACGAGCACCGCCGGGACCACCGCCGCGGCGACGCCCGGCGCCAAGAAAAAGGTGAGCAAAGCCGAGAAGAAGGCGGAGAAGAGCGGCGGCAAGGTCGTCGCCAAGACCGCCAACGGCGACGTCCATCAGGTCGCCGGCTTCAAGGCGAGCAAAGAGAAGACCGAAGCCGACACCCAGATCGTCTCCGAAAACCCCGAACAGACCGGCGACAACTACATCAAAGCCCAGCAGAACCTTCCCGACGTGACCGTGATCGGCGGCGACCCAGGCTCGGCGCCGGCGCCGACCAGCGGGGTGGAACCGTGAGTCGCCTCGGCGCCATCACCCGCAGACCGGGCGAGCTGCTGCGGCGCCCGGCCGCGAAGGCGCACAAACCGGCGTCGCCGGCCGCCGCCAAGGCGGACGCGAAAGAGCCGGCTAAGCCCGAGGAGAGCGCCGAGCTGCTGGCCCAGCGCGATCGTCTGCTGGAGAAGTTCACGGTGATGCAGGCCGACCTCGGCGGTGCCTTCTACGAGATGGCGATCCGCGATCACGTCCGCCTCGACGTCCTCACCCGCAAAGCGGCGGAGCTGCAGCGGGTCGACGCCGAGCTGCTCGCGGTCGAGCGCGTGCTCGAGCTCGAGCGCGCCGACGCGGCCGGGCTGTGCCCCGGTTGCGGTGCTCCCTACGGCCACGCGGTGCGCTTCTGCGCCCAGTGCGGCCACGCGCTGGTGCCGACGGAGGCCGGCAAATGAAGACCGCTGCCTCGAAGCTCTACAAACAGGCGGCCGAGGCCGCGGGCTCGTTGAGCGGCAAGCGCTTCAACCTGCTCGTCGCCACCTCGCTGGTCGCCACCGCGGCGATTGTCGCGGCGGCGATGACCAGCTCCGCGGGTAGCGGCCCGCTGGCGGCGCTGCTCGGTCGCAGCCTTGCCGCCGACAAGACGCCGATCGTCAGCGCCCCCACCCCCAGCCCCGAATCCTCGGTCAGCGCGGGCGGCAGCTCTCCATCCCCAGCGCCCGAACCAGCCTCGTCCTCCTCCCTGCCCCTGTCGACGCCGGAAGTGGCGCCGGAACCGGAACCAGCCCCCGAACCGGAACCGGAACCGACCCCGGCCACGCCCGACGTGCCCGCCCCCGAGGCGGGCCGGGTCAAGCACGTCTTCGTCGTCTCCCTGGCCAGCTCCAGCTATGACGCGGCCTTTGGCGCGACTCCCCAGATGCCATACCTGGCGGGCACCCTGCGCCCCCAGGGGACGCTGCTCAGCAACTACTCGCTACTCGACACGGCGGCGCTGCCGAACTCGATCGCCGCGGTCGGCGGCCAGCCTCCCACCCCGGAAACGAAGGCCGACTGCCCCGACTACGGCAAGTGCGTCTACTCGGCCGAAACCCTGACCCTGGCCGACCAGCTCGGGATCGCCAAGTTCAGCTGGCGGGCCTATATGGAGAGCATGGTGAACCCGGAAACCGGCGCGCCCGACAACTGCGTCTACCCGCAGCCCGGGTCGCCGCCGACGACCACCACCGGCGGCTACGCGGCTGAGCTCAACCCGTTCGTCTACTTCCACTCGCTGCTCGACCTCGGCGACTGCGCCAGCGACGACGTGCCGCTGAGCGAGCTCGAAAAGGACCTGAAGACGGCGAAGTCGACGCCTAACTACTCCTACATCTCGCCCAACCTCTGCAACGCCGGGGTCAGCGGCCAGTGCGCGCCGGGAAGCCCCGACGGGGCGGCGGCGGCCGACGCCTTCCTGGCGACGCTGGTTCCGAAGATCCTCGCCTCCCCCGCCTACAAGGCGGATGGGCTGCTGATCGTCGACTTCAACCAGGCCAACCCGGCGCCGATCGATCCCGCCACCGGAGCGCCGGTCGCCACCACCACCGACCCGAAGAAAGTCGGCGCCCTGCTGGTTTCCCAGTTCGTCTCCCCCGGCTCGACCGACGCCGTCGCCTACGACCCCTACTCGCTGCTGGCCTCGACCGAGGACCTCTTCGGCCTCACCCGCCTGGAAAAGGCCGAAGCGGCCAAGGTGAAGTCGTTCGCGCCGGCCCTGCTCGGCGAAAACGGCGGCGACTAAACCGCCCCGAGGCGAGCGGCGGGCGTTTCTGACAGGCTGACCGCATGCACGCGCCAGAACCGGCCGGAGAGCCGATAACCGCCGCCGGGATCGAAGACCTCAAAGCCGAGCTTGCCCAGCTCGAAGGGCCCGCGCGCCAGGAGATGGCGGCGCGGATCAAGGTTGCCCGCGAGGAGGGCGACCTCAAGGAGAACGCCGAGTATCACGTCGCCAAAGAGGACCAGGCGCACCTGGAGACGCGGATCAAGCGGCTGCAGGAGCGGCTGCACAATGCCGTCGTGGTCGAGGTCGACGCCGGCAACGCCGATGCCTTCGCCTTCGGCCTGACCGCGGAAGTCACCGACGAGGGCAGCGGCAAGAACAACGTCTGGACCCTGGTCGGCTCGACGGAGGCCAGCCTCGCCGAGGGCCGCCTCTCGGCCGAGTCGCCGATCGGGAAAGCGCTGATGGACACCAAGGTCGGCGCCACGGTCCAGGTCGAGACGCCGCGCGGGACAAAAGCCTTCAAGGTCCTCAGGCTCGTCTCCTGAGCACCGGCTCGCCCCGCGGCTCCAGGTCGGGCCGCGACCACGGGGCCGGCTCCGGCCGCCGCTCGTCGTAGATCACGTCGGCGGCGCTGAAGCGATCTTCCCAGGCCCGCCGCTGCTCGCGGAAGACGATGCCGAGGAAGCCGATGCCGAAGGTGGCGACGGAGAGGCCGAGCCCGACGAGGCGCTTGAGCGAGCGCCGCGGCGTCAATCGCCCGACGTCGAGTCTGATCCCGACGAAGCGCATCCCCGGCGTCTGCCCCGCCAGCGACCAGAAGCCGACCAGGTAGAGGGAGCCGAGCGCGAGCCAGGCGGACGAGCCGATCGCGATCGCGAAGCTGGAGGCGCCGCCACCGCCACCGAAGGCGTTGTCGACGAGGCTGGCGATGGCGACGATCGCGGTGAAGCTGAGGTTGACGAAGACGCCGTCGATGACGAACCCGAGGGCACGGCTGACGGCGCCGGCGTCGTCGCTGGCGACGGCGCGACGGCGGCGGAAGAAGATCCGCCGCACGATCCGCTCGAAGCTGTCGTCGAGGCGTCGGGTCAGCTTGCCGATCGTGCGGCCGATGTCCTCCAGCAGGCCGGCGCCCTGGGCGCTGATCGCGGCTCGCACCTCCGGCGCCTCGGCGATCCTCTCGACCAGCTGCTGAGCCTCGTCGCTGGCCAGCAGCCGGCGCCAGACCTCATCGACCAGTTCGCTGTCCATCGCCTCCAGCAGCGCCTTCTTGACCGCCTCGCTCTCCAGCGCGCCCTGCACGGCCTCCCCGACGATCGGGCCCTGCAGGACCCGTGCGAGTGCCCGCTCGACCGCCTCGCTCTCGACCGCGGCGACGATCGCCTCCTCGGCCGCGACTTCGACGGCGCGGTCGACTCCAGTCGCCTTGCCAACCGTGCGGACCCCTCGCACCCCGGCCCCGAGCAACCGCGCGGACAGTGGCAGGTGGCCGTTCTGACCTACCTCGTCAGCACTCGCGGATGGCGGAGTGGAGCCGTTTTCCATGCCGCGGCGAGTATATGGCCGGGTTGCGAGCCCGCTCGAGCCTCCCGAGCCGCTACCCCAGGCGCTCGAGCAGGCGCTCGATCAGCTCCACCTGGGCGGCGAGGATCTTGTGCCGCGCCTGCTCGGGGTCGAACCACTCGGCGCGGTCGACCTCCGGGAACTCGCGCTCGCTGCCGCTGCGCGGCGGCCACTCCAGCCTGAACGTGTTGCTGTTCAGCGCCGCCGGGTCGAACTCGCCCTCGGCGGCCCATGCCTCGACGACCTTGCCGGATTTCTGGCGCACCGAGCCGAGGTCGAGCAGCTGCTCCGCCGTCAGCGCCGGCGCCGCGGCGCCCAGCTCCTCGCCCATCTCGCGCAGCGCGCAGACCCGCGCCGACTCGCCTTCCTCGTATTCGCCCTTGGGGATCGTCCAGGCGCCGAGGTCCCGCTTCGCCCAGTAGGGCCCGCCGGGATGGACGAGCAGCACTCGCGGCTCGCCATCTTCGCGGCGGTAGAGGAGGATGCCGGCGCTGCGCTTGGCGGCCATGCCATGACCGTACCCCTGATCGACGCTGGGGATCGAGCTGATGCGGGCCGAGCAAGCGCCCGCCGTACCCCCTATCCGCCGACGCGGTAGGCGACGATTTCCGGGGTCTGGCCTTCGGCGCTGGCGATCCCGGCCGGGGCGATCAGGGTGTCGCCGCTGACCGAGACGTTGGTGTTGATCCCGGCCGGCAACGTTTCCACCCAGACTTCGCCGCCGGTCTTGGCGTCGAGCGCGTAGAGGCTGCCGTCGAAGGCGGTGGCGAAGACGAGGTCGTTGACCACGGTCGGGGCGCCGAAGGCGGCCGAGGCGAATTCGGCGTTCCACTCGACCTTGCCGGTGGCGGCGTCGAGCGCGACCAGTTCGCCGGTCAGTTCGCCCGCTTCGCCGAGTTCGCCGCTCTTGGTGACGGTCAGCGGGTGGTTGACCACCGGCACGAAGACCCGGGTGCCGTCGGTGGCCATCGGCGCGATCACGCCGCCGAGGGTGCCGGGGAAGACTTCTCCCGACTTGATCTTCGAGCTTTCGCCCTTCAGCGCCAGCAGGTTGTCCCCGTCGTGGCCGTTGTGGGTGCCGACCGGGCGTTTCCAGACCGGCTTGCCGGTGGCGGCGTCGAGGGCGGCGACGATGCCGGACTTGCCGGCGCCGATCGCCAGTTCCCGGCCGCCCGCGTCGATCAGGATCGGCGGGTCCTGGAAGTCCCAGTCGTAGAGGTCGTGCGGCGTCTGCTGGTAGTGCCACTGCATCTTGCCGGTCTTCGCGTCGAGCTTGACCATCGAGTCGGTGTAGAGGTTGGCGCCGGGCCTGCTCGAGCCCCAGGGCTCCTGCGGCGTGCCCGGGTATGGCGCCGGGTTGCCGGTGCCGAAGTACATCGATCCCTCCTCGTCGAACGTGGGTGGCTGCCAGAGCCCGCCGCCGGAGTTGACTTTCTTGTCGCCCCAGAGGCTCTTCGGCACCGTCGCGAACTGCCATTTCTTGGCGCCGCTCTGGGCGTCGAGCGCGTAGAGGGTGCCGACGCCACCGCCCGGGTAGGAGGCGTTTACCGTGAGCGGGACCGTCGAGACGTAGACCAGCCCGTCGTGATAGCCGGGGGCCATGTCGATCGCTTCGCGACCGGCATTCGTGACCAGTGGGGTAGACCAGAGCTCCTTGCCGGTTTCCTGGTCGAGCGCGAAGGCGCCTTCCGGGGTGGCGCCGAAGACGAGCCCGCCGGCGACGACGACGCCGTTCGGGCCCTCGTCCGCTTCTTCGTATTTCTTCGTCCACAGCACCTCGCCCGATTCGAGGTCGATCGCTTCGACGTTGGACTCCAGGTCCTGGGAGTAGATGACGCCATCGGCGATCACCGGCGAGGAGGAATGGGCGCCGAAGGAGCTCTGCGCGGTCAACGGCAGCTTCCAGGCGACTTCCAGCTCGGCGGCGTTGGAGCTGTCGATCGAGCTGCCCTTGACCTGGCGGCTGTTGACCTGGTCGACGCCGGGGTAGCCATCGCCGGTCAGTTCGGAGTCGCTCCCAGAAGACGAGGAGCCGCAGCCCGCGAGGACGGCCATCGCGACGACGGCCAGCAGCGCCAGCGCGCTCAGCCCGGACCGGGCGATCGGAACTTTCTGCAGCCTCACGTCAACCCCCTGTAGTGGAATGCTTCCTATTTACTCAAGCGTTAAAGATTTATATTGCAAATCTTCCCCGGCACCAAATCCCCGCTCGGGAGCGATTTCGCGCAGCAGCGACTGCAGGACGCGGTTGGAGAGCAGGCCGAGGGCTCCGAGGTTGGCGAACCCCGGCCCCTGGCTGAGGCCGCCAAGCCCGGGGATGTGCAGGCGCGGCGACATCCCCTCCAGCTCGAGCCCGCGCCCGATCCGCACTTCGCTGCCCGCCGGGCGCTCCCAGAGCGGCCCGGCCTGGCGCTCGACCTCGGCCCGCAGCGGGGCTGAGAAGAGCCCGCGCAGCTGGGCCAGGAGGTCGAAGCCGGTGCAGTTGACGGCGTACTCGTGGACGCTGCCGGCGTTGCCCTGCGGCGACTCGTACTCCAGGTGCACCCCCTCGCCGTCGCCCGGCGCGCCGACGTCGGTGACCCGGCCGGTGACGAAGCGGCAGCGGTCGTCGTAGGCGATCGCTGCCAGGCTCGGCGGGTCGAAGACGCCGCGGTCGGAGTGCTTGACGAAGTCGCGCCGCGTCTGCAGGTCCAGCGACGCCCACTGGACCTCGTCGGGATTGGAGAAGACGCGGTTCTCGAGAAAGCTCTCCCCCCGGCTCATCGGCAGCATCGGCGTGTAGACGGTGCAGCGGGCCAGGGGGCGGAAGCCGCGCAGGAACATCACGCAGCTGAGCGCGCTCTCCCCGCCCCCGACCACGGCGACGTCGCTGGCCCGGTCCTCGGGCAGGCGGGCGAACTCGGAGCGCCTGCTGTCGCAGTGGAAGATCCGATCGGCGACGCCGGGCTCGTGCGGGAAGGCGCGGTGGGTGCCGGGACCGGTCAGAACCAGCGCCCCGGCGGCGTGCCGGGAGGCCCCGCCCGGCTCTTCGACGTCGACCAGCCAGCGCCCCCCTCCCTCCTCCAGCGAGACCTCGGTGACGCGGCCGCGGACGTGGCTGACGCCCTCGGTCGCGCGCGAGAGCACCCAGGTCAGGTAGGCGCCGTAGTCGCGGTGGCGGACCGAGGGCGAGCCGGCGTCGATCCAGCGCGCGTAGCGGCGCTCGCCGATCAGGTGCTGCTGCCAGGAGAAGGCCATCGTCGCCGCGTCGATCGCCTCGCCGGCCTCGCCGAACTCGTAGTGGCTCTGGTAGGGGAAGCCGATGTCCTTGATCGGGGTGACGGCCAGCGGCTCCTCGCCCGAGGTCATCCCGTTGCGCCCGAGCCAGGAGGCGGCGGGCTCGGTCCCCTCGACGATCTTGAGGCTGATCGGGCCCAGCCCGAGGCGGTTGAGGACGTGGACCTTGGTCGCGATCCCGGCCGCCTTCGCCCCGGCGCCGACTATGAGCAGGTCGGTCGCGGTCAGCACGGCTCGGCGATCACCAGCCCGCTGCGGTCAGGACTGAAGGAGATGGCGCTTTTGCGCATCCGCTCGGAGCGGTTCTCGACCGGGCGCAGCTGGACCTCGCTGAAGACCGTGCGCAGGACCCGCTTCATCTCCATTTCGGCGTAGCTGGCGGCGAGGCAGCGGCGGGTGCCGCCGCCGAACGGGATCCAGGTGTAGGTTCCGGGCTGGCGGCCGAGGAAGCGCTCGGGGATGAAGCTCTTGGCCCGCGGGTAGATCGCCTCGCTGCGGTGGATCAGGTGGATGCAGGGGGCGACGACCGTCCCCGCCGGGAGGTCGTGGCCGCCTAGCCGCATCGGCTCCAGCAGGCGCCGCACCACCACCGGAACCGGCGGCCGCACCCGCAGCGTCTCCTTGATCACGGCGTCGAGGTAGGTGCCGTCGCCCCCCTCGCGCACCTCGGCCTGGGCGCGCGCCAGCTTGTCCGGGTTGCGCAGCAGCCGCTCGAAGGTCCAGGCCAGCGAGCTCGAGGTCGGGCCGTCGGTCAGCAGGGTCAGCAGTTCGTCGCGGAGGTCGCGCTCGCTCAGCGGCGAGCCGTCCTCGTAGCGGGCCGCGATCAGCATCGAGACGACGTCCTCGCGCATCTCGCCCGCGTCGCGGCGGCGACGGACCTCCTCCAGCACCGCCTGCTCGACCGGGCCCATGGCCTGGCGGAAGTGGCGGCTGCGGACCACCCAGCGCGGCCCGAAGGTCGCCAGCTGGGCGAGGTTGCGGGGGTCGTTCATCCACGCGGTGAGGCCCCGCAGCAGCTCGCGCAGGCGCCCGAGGCGGTGATCGTCCTCGCTGCCGAAGACCGCCCGCATCACCACCTCCTGCGTGATCCCCTGCATCCGCGGCCAGAGCTCGAAGGGCTCCCCGACCGGCCAGCGGCCGACTTCCTGGCGCGCCACCGCCGCCATCATCTCGCCGTCGCCCTCGATGCTCTTGCCGTGGAAGGCCGGCAGCATCAGCTTGCGGCGGGTCATGTGCCGCGGTTCTTCCAGCAGCATCACCGAGTGCGGGCCGAGCACCGGCCCCAGCATCGGGTTGGCGAGGGCGACGCCGACCGCGTCACCCGCGGTGAAGACCTTTTTGACGTCGTCGGGGTCGCAGAGCACGACCCAGTCGCCCCAGTGGAGGATGCGGAGGGTGAAGGTGTCGCCGTAGCGCCGCTGGCAGCGCTCGAGGAAGGGCAGCGGGCGCTGGGTCCAGCCGACCGCCTGCAGGGCCCGCGGCAGCCGCGGCCCGGGCGGCAGGCTCATGCGCCCCGCTCCCGCGCCGCCATCAGCTCGTCCTCCTCCTTGCAGGTGGCGGCGATCAGGAGGTCGAAGAGGTCGCCGCTGAACTCGGCCGGCAGCTTTGCCTCGGCGCCGCGGGCCAGGTAGCGGGCGCGCACCTCCTCGACCCGGTCGGGCTGCATCATCGGGATCCGGTGGGCGCTCTTGTAGATCGCGACTTCGCGGCAGATCTCGAAGCGCTCGCCGAGCAGGCGGGCGATCTCGTCGTCGATCACGTCGAGGCGGCGGCGGAACGGCTCCAGCCCGCTCATCTCCCCTCCCCGAGCAGCCCGGTGGCGAAGGCGTGGCTGCACTCCGCCAGGGCCGGCAGCAGGTAGCCGCCCTCCTGGACCACGCAGACGGGCCGGCCCGAGCCGGCGAGCAGGCGTCCGATCGCGGTGAAGATCCCGGGCTCGAAGTCCCAGCAGCCGTGCGGGTCGCCGGCCACGGTGTCGTAGCCGAGCGAGACGACGAGGGCGGCGGCGTCGGCGGCGAGGGCATCGATCGAGGCGCCGACCTGCTCCAGGTAGGCATCGGCGTCGGGCCCGGCGTCGAAGGCGACGGCGCGTTCGCCCTCGGCCTGGGGCAGCACCGTTCCCGGGGCGACGTTCGTCACCGGCGCGGCGTGCAGCGAGTGCAGGGCCACCTCCTCCATCTCCCCGACCAGCGCCGCCGTGCCGTTCGGGTAGTGGAGGTCGAGGTCGAGGATCCCGACCGGGCGCACTCCGGCCTCAGCCAGGGTCCGCGCGGCCGCGGCGGCGTTGTTCAGGTAGCAGTAGCCACCGAGGAAATCTGGACCGGCGTGGTGGCCGGGCGGCCGGCAGACGGCGTAGGTGAAGCGAGCGCCGGCGGCGAGCCGCTGCGCCGCCGTGATCGCCGCCCGCACCCCCTCGTGGGCGGCGGCGACGAGACCGGAGTCGACCGGGATGTCGGGCTCGAGCCCCGGCGGCGCGAAGTCCGCCATCACCGTCGGCTGCCCGTTCACTCGGCGCAGAGCCTCGAGGTAGCGGGGCTCATGCATCGTCCCCAGGGTCCGCTCCAGCGCCTCGTCGCCGGCGTCCGCGGCGACCGCGCGCACGCGCTCGTGGCGGACCAGCCCCGCCCGCAGCTCGTCGAGCCGCAGGTTGCTGTCCTGGCCGGGGACGGTGCGCCCGCCTTCGCGGATCCAGTGGGCGGCATCGTCGCGTCCGCGCCGCTGCTCGACCATCAGCAGCTCGGCGCTCACGGAATCAGCCGCCGCATCCGCGGGCCGAGGTGCTCGAACCCGTTGCCGAGATAGAAGGCCTCGGTGGCGCGGATCGCGTCGAAGCTCTCCCGCGGGAGACCGACCTCGATCCGCGCCACCCCCTGCTTCCCACACAGGGCCACAAGCTCGTCGACCAGGGCGGCGCCGACCCGGCGGCTGCGCCACTCGGAGTCGACCCAGAGGTCCTGGATCGTCGCGTAGCGCCCCGGCACGTGGAGGGCGCGCTGCCAGCTGGCGCTGAGCACGCCGACGATCGCCGCACCGGACTCGGCGACGAGGATCGCGCCGACCCCCGGGTCCTCCAGCGCCGCGCGGATCTCCGCCTCCAGCTCCTCCCGCGCCGGCCTGCGGCCGCCGAGCTCGAGCAGCAGCTCCTCGACCGCGAGCGCCACCGCCGCGACGTCGCCCTCACCGGCCGGGCGAATCGTCGCCGGCACCGTCGCCGTCGGCTCGCTCATGCCGCCCCGGCCGCCTGCGCCGAGGGCTCCAGCTCGACGGTCCAGGCGTCGGCGTCGTCGCGGCCGGTGACGACCCGCGCCACCGCGGCCATCGGCGCCTTCGCCTTGAGCAGGATCTCGTCGAACTCGTCAACCGGGTCGGACTGCATGACGATCGCCCCCCCGGCGCCGATCGTGGTCCTGCCCGGCCGCATCACGACCGTGCGGATGACGATGCTGAGATCGGTGCTGCCGTCGAGCCCGAAGTAGCCGATCGCGCCGGAGTAGACGCCGCGCGCCTCGTCCTCGATGCCGTCGATGATCTCCATCGTCCGCAGCTTCGGGGCGCCGGTCATCGAGCCGCCGGGGAAGCAGGAGTGGACGCATTCGACCGGGCTGCGGTCGGGTTCCAGGTAGCCCTCGATCGTCGAGACCATCTGGTGCACGGTCGCGTAGGGCTCGATCGCCATCAGCTCCGGGACGCTGACGCTGTCGACGTCGCAGACCCGGCCGACGTCGTTGCGCAGGAGGTCGACGATCATCAGGTGCTCGGCCATGGTCTTTTCGTCCTCGGCCAGCTCAGCCCGGTGGGAGGCGTCGAGGACCGGGTCGTCGCTGCGCGAGATCGTCCCCTTGATCGGGCGCGCCTCGACCCGGCGCTCGCGGTCGACCGAGAGGAAGCGCTCCGGCGAGGAGCTGACGATCGCCCGCTCGCCGAACTTGAGGTAGGCGGCGAACGGCGCCGGGTTGCTGCGTCGCAGGTGGCGATAGAGGGTGAAGGGGTCGGGGCTGGCGTCGGTCGAGAACTGGTCGGTGAGGCAGACCTCGTAGGACTCGCCCGCTGCCAGTTCGGCCTGGCTGTGGGCGATGTCGGCGAGGTACTGCTCGCGGCCGCGGCCACTCTGGAAGCTGACCTGCGGCGGCGGGTCCTCGGGGTCGGGCGTCGGCACCGGCGCCGGCGGATCGGCCAGCGCCTCGGCGACCGCGGTCGCCGCCATCTCCAGCCAGGCGTCGGCCTCGGCGTCGTCCTCGCGGCCGACCGCGCAGACGTAGGTGCGGCGGCGCACGTGGTCGACCGCGATCACGCGGTTGGCGAGCATCATCAGCGAGTCCGGCATGTCGGAGCCGTGGACGTTGGGCGAGCCGCAGTCGGCCTTGAGCTCGTAGCCGAGGTAGCCGACGAAGCCGCCGATCAGGCCCCGCGACAGCTCGGCCGGGGGCTCGACCGCGTGCTTGGCGACTTCGCGATCGAGCAGGTCGAAGATCGAGCGGTGCTCGACGGTGGCGCGGCGGGCGCGCTCGATCGAGACCTCGCCGGCCTCGACGTCGTAGGAGAGCAGGCAGCGCTCGCGCCCGGCGCTGGTGCCCATGTAGGAGCACTGCGCGAGCCGGTTCGGCGCGTCGACGCTGTCGAGCCAAAACGCGTTCTCGGCGTCGGCGAAGAGCCGTTCGAACAGCGCCTCCGTCGGCGCCTCCCCCTCGATCTCCCGCAGCCGCAACCGCATCGAGGTCTCCACCTCTTCGGGGGCCGGTGGGCCGCCTTCCCCCGCCACGGGCGGGTTATCGGCCCGTCGGCCGGCTGCTCGACGGAGGGGCTTGTTGCGGAGGCGGCTCGCCAGGGAGTAGAAGTTTTCGGCGATCGCGCGGCCGTGCTCGGTGGCGATCGACTCGGGGTGGAACTGGACGCCCCAGATCGGGCGGCTGGTGTGTTCGATGCCCATCACCACGCCGTCATCGGCCCAGGCGGTGACGTTGCCCTCGGGCCCGGGCGGGCCGGTGATCGCCAGCGAGTGGTAGCGGACGACCGAGAAGTCCTGCGGAATGCCCTCGAAAATGCCGCTGTCGGAGTGGCGCACGTGGCTGAGCCGGCCGTGCATCGCCATCGGCGCGGTGCTGACGTTGCCGTCGAGCAGGTTGCCGATCCCCTGGTGGCCGAGGCAGATGCCGAGCACGGGGATCTCGCTGTAGCGGAGGATGTCGCGGCAGACGCCGAAGTCGTGCCAGCGTTCCGGCCGCCCCGGCCCGGGCGAGAGCACGATCGCGTCGAAGTTCGAGCGCGAGAGCGGGCGCCAGGAGACCGCGTCGTTGTTGACCACCACCGGCTCCTCGCCCGCCGCCGCGGCCAGCAGGTGGAAGACGTTGTAGGTGTAGGAGTCGTGGTTGTCGACCAGCAGCGTCCTCATCCCGCCCCCTCCAGCCCGAGCCCGCGCACGCCCTGGTCCAGCACCGTGCGCACCACCCGCTCGACCGCGGGCGAGCGCTCGTCCTCGCGGTACCAGCGGGCGAAGTGGGAGACGTAGCGGGCCAGCGGGACCACGTCGAGACCCTCGACCGAGCTGCGCAGGTGGCGCCGGTAGAGCTCGCTCTGGACGACCGCGAAGCGGTAGTCGGCGTCCTCGGCCGCCCGCTCGGCCGCCAGCGGCGCGGTGCCGGGATGCGCCTGTGCCCGCGCCAGGTCCCAGCCGAGGCTGCCCTTGCCCTCGCGCAGCAGCTTCTCCGGCTCGAAGTCGACCCGCTTCGAGGTCGGCTGCAGGAGGAAGTAGGCGAGCGCGATCCGGGCCGGCAGCCGTTCGGCCTCGGGGTGCCCGCGCCGCACCTCGGCCCGCTCGGCGTCGGTCTCGATCTGCTCCTCCAGCCAGGAGGCGAGGTCGTCGATCAGCAGCGCCCCTTCCTTGCTCGAGGTGATCGAGGTGCGGTCGCGGGCGACCATGCCGTGGAAGATGTCGTAGGTCGGCGGGCCGCCGCCCTTGGCGCTGCCGTTGCCGTTGCCGTTCTCGACCCCGAGCGCGTCGATCAGCTGGCGCCGGCAGGTGACGTGGGAGACCCACTCGTTGCCGCAGACCTGGAGCGAGATGAAGTCGTCGAGCTCCGGCGCCGCCGACCAGTAGGCGAGCGCCCGCATGTGCTGGGTCGGGAGGCCGTCGGCGCGGACCAGCGGCATCTCCTCCAGCTCCTCGCGTTCGGTCTCGTACATGACCATGTCGTCGCCGTAGCGCTTGGTCAGGGTGCCGTCGGCGAGGCCCTGGTTGGAGAGCTCCAGCACCTCCGGCAGGAAGTCGGACTCGAAGATCACCTTGTCGAAGGCGATGCCGAGCCGCGACAGCGTCTTGCGCTGGCCGGAGATCACCCAGGCGCGGGTCTTCGACCACAGTTCCAGCGCCTCCTGGTTGCCGGCCAGGACCCGCATCATCAGCTCGTCGGCCTTGTCGTTGTACATCGAGGACTCGCGGGCGACCGAGTCCTCGGCGCCGTCGTCGGCGTCGCGACCGCCGGCGACGCCGGCCGCGCGCCCGGCGGTGACGTAGTCGGCATAACAGGCGCCGACGAAGTGGTCGCTCTTCTCTTCGCCGTCGGGCCAGACCTGCTGGTCGCGGCCGCTCTGGACCACGCCCGCCATCGCCTCTCCCATGCTGCGGCCGACGTCGCAGATGAGACTGCGGCGCTCGACGCGGGCGCCCGCCTGCTCGAGCGCGGCGCCGAGCGCGTGGCCGACCGCGAGGTTGCGGAGGTGGCCGATGTGCAGCGCCTTGGTCGTGTTGGCGCCCCAGAAGTAGACGGCGTAGCGGCGGTCCGCGGCGAGGTCGGCGTGAGCCCCCTCGACCCCCTCGCCGGCCTCGAGCCGGGCACCGGTCTCCTCGACCCAGCCGCTGTCGAGCCGCAACAGCACCTCGTCGCCGTCGCTGGCGACCGCCTCGACCCAGGGCTCGGCCCCGATCCGCTCCAGGGCCTGCCGGGAGGCCTCGTCCTGGCGCCAGTCCGGCACCCGCGGGACCAGCATCAGGTCGAAGTCGTCCCGCGGCCGGAAGGGCGACCGCGCCGACCAGCGCGCCTGCTCCCCCTGTACCGCGCCGTCCTCGATGTAGTCGAAAATGTTCATCCCATAGCCCATTCGTAATCCCGATTTACGAATGCACCAGCCGGGGCTCGAACCCGGATCTACGGCTTACAACGCCGTCCCTTTAACCGATTAAGGCACTGGTGCTGGCTATGTGAACCGACCGTCAAAGTATTTGACTGGTCGATGCGAGCGCGAGCATAACAGCATTCCCGTCTGCCGCCAAATTTCTTGATCAATACGCCGGGAACGGCTCAAGGAGCCGATTTCGCCGCTCGGGTCAGGCGATCCGACGTTCGAAGACGCAGTCCAATTGGCGCTCCTGATCGTCTCCCGGCACGGTTTTGTCCAGCTTCATCCGCGCCTCGCGGCCCTCGAGCCGGAGGGTCGCCACCTGGTTGTCGAAGTAGGGGCCCTCGGCCAGGCGCCAGCGCAAGCCGGGGTCGGAAGCGCCCGCCGACCCGGCCAGCGCCCGCATCGCGGCGATGAAGGGGCGCGTGAAGCCGGCCCGGATCACCCGCCGCTCTTTGGCGTCAAGCGGGTTGCGGTAGGGCGAGCAGACCGCCTGGTAGATCGCGCTCTCGATCTCCGTCCCGGCGGGGAACGCGGTCTCCGCCAGGTAGGCGTGGTGGACGTCGCCGGAGAGGACGACGATCGAGGCCGGCGCCCTTCCCCGCGCGCCGGAGCCAACCTCTTCCAGCAGCCCGCGCAGGGCCTGGAAGGAGTCGTCGAAGGAGGCCCAGTGGTCGAAGTCGACGGCCCGGCGCAGCTTCTCGGCGGCGCCCGCGGCCGCGCCTCCCCAGGCGCCGTCGCAGACCCGCTCGCTCCAGGCCTCGAGATGGTGGAGGCCGGGCGAGAGCAGCCAGGGGACCGTGGTCGCGATCAGCAGATGGTCGAAGTCCCCGCTCGCGTGCTCGACGATCCAGTCCCACTCCTCGGCGTCGACGATCGTGCGCTCGCCCTCCTTCAGCACCCGCCCGGCGCGCGAGTCCATGAAGATCACCCGGGTGCCGCCGAGGTCGCGGCAGAAGCTCCAACGGGTGCCGGCGCCGGTCGTGTGCGCCTGTTCCGCGAACTCGCGCAGCTCCGCGGTGGCGTGGACGTTGGCGCGGACGCGCCCGTAGAGCTCGTCTTCGTCGAGCGCCCGCGGCGAGAGGTTGCCGAGGTGCTGGTAGACCCAGTAGCTCATCACCCCGGCAGTGGCGCGGCCGTGCCACCAGGACTTGCCGCGCATCTCCGCCAGCCAGGAACGGGAGATGTTCCAGTCGTCGCTCATGTCGTGGTCGTCCCACTGCATCGAGACCGAGACCGTCGACATCAGCCAGCGGATCAGCGGGTCCCTCCAGGACTCTTCGTACAGCCACGAGTACTCCTCGTAGTCGGTGACCTCGTCTCCGGGAGGGGTCTCGGTGCCGCGCCGTTCGCGGATCTTTTCGCGGGCGCGGGGCGAGCCCTCGTCGACGTAGACCTGGTCGCCGAGCAGGAACAGGAGCTCGGGCCACTCGTCGTGCTCGCCGCGGATCATTTCGCTCGCCAGCACGTGCAGGGCGTCGTACTCCTTGCCGTCTTGGTGGCGGTCTTTGCTGTGCACGTAGGGCTCCTCGTGCGGCAGGGCGACCCGGCAGGATCCGAAGCAGACGTCGAGCGGGGCGTCACGGCCGAGGGTGCGGATCGCGCTCGGCGGCAGCTCGGAGCCGGGCTCCGGCCAGCGCCGCGCGCCGTCGAGGCTGACCTCGTACTCGGTGAAGCTGCCCGGCTCCAGGCCTTCGATCCGGACCAGCGCGTAGTGGTGCTCCTCGACCGTGAAGGTGGGCTCGCGGCGGCCCAGCACCTCGACCTCGCAGGGGGCGTCGGTCTCGACCCAGACCGTCGCCTCGGTCTCGCCGACGTAGCGCAGCAGCGGGCCGAGGACGAGGTTCGCCATGCTCAGATTCTTCCAGCCTCGAGCAGCCGACTGAGAAAGCGCTTGGTCTCCGGCCGCTCGGGCGACTCCAGCACGCGCTCGGGCGGCCCCTGCTCGACGATGCGGCCGTCGTGCAGGAAGGCGACCTCGTCGGCGACCTCGCGGGCGAAGCTCATCTCGTGGGTGGCGATCACCATCGTCATCCCCTCCGTCTTCAGGTCGCGCACCGCCGCCAGCACGTCGCCGACCAGCTCCGGATCGAGGGCGCTGGTCACCTCGTCGAGCAGCAGCGCCCGCGGTCGGCCGGAGAAGGCGCGGGCGATCGCGACCCGCTGCTGCTGGCCGCCGGAGAGGTTGTCGGGACGGTCGTCCTCGCGGCCGGCGAGGCCGAAGCGCGCCAGCAGGGCACGACCGCGCTCCTCCGCCTCGGCCCGGGCTATCCCCTGCGCCCGCATCTCCCCCAGGACCACGTTCTGCAGCGCCGTCAGGTGGGGGAAGAGGTTGTAGGCCTGGAAGACGAGCCCGAGCCGGCGCCGCACCGCCACCGGCTCCACCGCCGGGTCGGTGATCGTCTCGCCGTCGAGGTAGACGTCGCCGTCGTCGATCTCCTCCAGCAGGTCGATGCAGCGCAGCAGCGTCGACTTGCCGGACCCGGAGGCGCCGATCAGAGCGACCGCCTCGTGCTCGCTGACGGTGAGGTCGACGCCGGCGAGCACCTGGCGCGCGCCGAAGGCCTTGGTGACGCCACGGACCTCCAGCACCGGCGCGCTCATCGCGCCACCCCGCCGCCGCCCATGCGGTCGACCACCCGCGCCAGCGGCACCGTGATCGCCAGGTACAGCAGCGCCGCCGCGATCAGCGGCGTGTAGTTGAAGTTCTCGCCCTGGATGATCTGCGCGATGCGGAAGGCCTCCTGCGGTCCGAGGATCGAGATCAGGGCGACGTCCTTCTGCAGCGAGACGAAGTCGTTGAGCAGCGGCTGCGCCACCCGCCGCACCGCCTGCGGCAGGATCACGTGCCGCATCGCCTGGGCGTCGGTGAGGCCGACCGCCAGCGCCGCGTCGTGCTGGCCTTTGTGGATCGAGCGGATGCCGGAGCGGTAGACCTCGGCGACGTAGGCGCTGTAGGAGAGCCCGAGGGCGATGCCGCCGAGCACGACCGGATCGGTCGGGAGCCCGGTCAGCTGCAGGGCCGGGATCCCGAACCCGACCAGGTAGACGAGCAGGATCGTCGGGATGCCGCGGAAGAGGTCGACGAAGACGACGCTCAGCATCCGCAGCGGGAACAGCGCCGGGCCGCGGCTGGTCCGCAGGAGGGCGATGAGCAGCCCGACCGCCAGCACCGCGATCTCGACGATGACGAAGATCTTGACGTCGAGCCAGAAGCCGCTGAGAACTTCGGGGAAGGAGTCCTTGAAGACGCTCCACGAGAAGAACGTCTCCCGCACTTCCGGCCAGCCGGGGCTGGTCAGGATCCAGCTGGCGAGGCCACCGAGGACGACGACCGTGGAGATAGCGGCGATTGCCTGCCCGCGCCGGGCCTGCCGGCGCTTCGCCGCCTGCCGTTCGAGGCGGCGGTCGCTGATCACGGCGGTCTCGGTCACGCGGCCGCCGATTCTGACTTCGGGCGGGGACGCTCCCCGCGCCGTGGCGCCCGGGCGCTATTCCAGTTCGGGGGCGCCGGCGGCGTCGCTCATCCAGCGCTTGGTCAGCTTGGCCAGTTCGCCGGAGTCGCGCAGCGTGTCGACCGCTTCGGAGACGCAGGCGCTGAGCGGCGAGCCCTTGCCCATCAGCGCGCCCCATTCGTCGCCGCCCGGGGCGCTGAACTGGCCGACCACGGCGGCGGCCGGAACCTGGGCGGCGGTCAGGTAGAGCGCCGTCGGGAGGTCGACCACGACCGCGTCGATCTGTTCGTTCTTCAGCGCCGTGACCACGTCGTTGGAGCTGTTGAAGACTTCCGGTTTGCTGCTGGGGTCGATCACTTCTTCGACCGCGCTGAGGCTGGTGGTGCCGATCTGGACACCGATTCTGGTGTCTTCGAGGTCGGCGATCGAGGTGGCGCCGGCGGCGTCGGAGTCCTTCAGCGCCACCACCGCCTGGTTGGCCGTGTAGTACGGCGAGGAGAAGTCGACGACCTTGGCCCGCGGCGGCGTGATCGAGATCTCGTTGACGTCGAAGTCGAAGTCCTTGGGCCCGGGCGCGTAGGAGGAGTTGAATGGCTCCACCGTCCACTTGAGCTGGGCCGGCTTGTAGCCGAGCTGCTTGCCGATCGCGTAGGCGACGGCGCTCTCGAAGCCTTCGCCGTTGGCCGGTTCGTCGTCTTCGAAGTAGGGCGGGTAGGCGGGCTTGTCGGTGGCGACCGTCAGCGTGCCCTTGGCCTTGGTCGGCAGCTTGTCCGGCGTGCAGGCCGTCGCGGTCGCGGCGGTTTCGTCCTTGCTGCTGCCACAGCCGGCGAGCAGGAGGAGAACCGGGACGAGGACGAGGGTGGCTGCGAGTCTCTTCATTGCGGGTCCCGCCGAGCGGGGCCGCGATCCTATTCCAATCCGTCGGCGGCCAGAGCGATCGTCGCCGTGCCGACCTGCCCCCATTGAACTTTTCCCGGCGCTCGCCTGTAATGCCTTTCATGGATAGAGACGAACTGCGCGCGACCCAGGCCCCGCTGAAGGAGCGCTATGAGGGCGAGCCCGAGGCGGCGCTGGTCACCCTCAAGGCGAGCGGCAGTCTCGGCGACGGGATCTCCTGCTCGGTCGACACCGGCCGCGCCCTGGCCGAGGCGGGCCTCCACCCCGCTTCCGGCGGCGACGGCTCCCTGCTCTGCTCGGGCGACATGCTGCTCGAGGCGCTCGCCGCCTGCGCCGGCGTCACCCTCCAGGCGGTCTCCACCTCACTGGGCATCGCGGTCGAGTCCGGGACCGTCCACGCCGAGGGCGACCTCGACTTCCGCGGCACCCTCGCCGTCGACCGCGACGCCCCGGTCGGCTTCCGCGCCATCCGCCTCCGCTTCGAGCTCGAGACCGAGGCCAGCGAGGAGGACCTGGTGACCCTGCTGAAGCTGACCGAGCGCTACTGCGTGGTCCTGCAGACCCTGGCCAGCCCGCCGGAGCTGAGCGCCAGCGTCGTCGCGGCCGCCTGAGGCCAGGGGACCGGGCGCCGACCGGGCGCTCAGCGGCCGTCGAAGAGCGAGCCGGCCTCGCGGGTCATGCGCCCGATGACTTCGTAGAAGCTGGCGAGCAGGTTGCGCATCAGGGCCGCCTGTATAGCCGGATCCTGCTCGCCCAGGCGGTTGAAGTCCTCGACGGTCAGAGCCAGGCACTCGCCGTCGGTCTCGGCGTGGACGCTGCCCGGGCGCACGGGGAAGTCAGCCAGGGCGACCTCGCCGAAGGCGAGCCCCGGGGTCAGCGTCGCCAGCCGCCGTTTGACAGCCTCGAACTCGATCTCGACCGTCACCTCTCCCTCGACCAGGAAGAAGATCGCGTCGGCCGGGTCGCCGGCGGCGAAGATCGTCTCACCGGCCGCGAACGAGCGCGGCCGCAGCAGCGCCTCGAGCCGGGTCAGCATCGCCGCATCGAGTCCGCGGGTGAGACGGTGGTCGGCCAGCACGACCCGCGCCTGATCCGCCGAAGGCGCCCCGTGGGCGGCGAGCAGCCGCTCCTCGCACCACTCGGTCGCCGCGTCGAGGTCGGGAAATGCCCGCGAGCCCTCGGTGGGCAGGCCGGCCAGCAGCTCAGCGTGCGCCGGCGCCACCAGCACCAGCTCCTTGCCGCTCTCCGCCATCCAGGCTCCCAGCGCCGCCAGCAGGCGCCCGGCGGCGACGTCGATCTCGGTCACCTCGGCGAGGTCGACGATCGCCAGGTCGATCTCGGCGCACTGCTGGACCAGGGTGCGGATCACGCTCTCGGTCGCGGCGAAGACGAGGTCGCCGTGGAGGACGTGGACGACGCAGCGCGATCCGACCTGGGCGAGCAGCTGGCTCTGCTCCTCGTGCCGGCGCCGCCGCGAGGGGATGTCGGCGACCGTGTAACTGCGGCGCACGGCCGAGCGCGAGGAGCGGGCGACGTGCAGCAAGTTGAGGTTGAGGTCGGTGGAGATCTGGCGGCAGACCTCGATCCCGCGGACGCTGTTGCCGTGCGGATCGAGCGGCGGCGAGTAGACGGCGATCCCCAGCTGTCCCGGCAGCACCGCGAGAATGCCGCCGGCGACGCCGCTCTTGGCCGGCATGCCGACGTCGACCACCCACTCCCCCGCTGAGTCGTACATGCCGCAGGTCGTCATCACGCTCAGCACCCGGTCGACGTACTCGCGCTCCAGCGCCCGCTCGCCGGTCAGCGGGTGGACGCCGCCGTTGGCCAGGGTCGCCGCCATCAGGCTGAGGTCGCGGCAGTCGACCGCGACCGAGCACTGGCGGAAGTAGAGGTCGAGCGCCGCCTCGGGGTCGAGCTCGAGGATGCCGAAGCTGCGCAGCATGTGCCCGATCGCGCGGTTGCGGTGGCCGGTGTCGCGCTCGGACTCGTAGACCGCGGTCTCGACCTCGAGCGGGCGGCCGGCGAAGCTGCCGTAGGCGGCGAGCAACCGCGCCTCGCGCTCCGCGGCGGAAGCACCCGCGACCAGCGAGGTCGAGGTGATCGCGCCGGCGTTGATCATCGGGTTCAGCGGCCGGCCGCTGTCCGGCGCCAGGCTGATCGAGTTGAAGGCGTCGCCGGTCGGCTCCACCCCGACCTTCGCGTCGACCGCCTCGAAGCCGAGGTCGCGCAGGGCGACGCCGTAGGTGAAGGGCTTGGAGATCGACTGGATCGTGAAGGCGCGGCGCGAGTCGCCGACCTCATAGCAATGCCCGTCCGTGGTCGCGACAGCAATCCCGAACCAGCCGGGATCGGCCAGCGCCAGCGGCGGGATGTAGTCGGCGACCGCGCCCGAGCCGTCGGACTGCCAGCGCTCGTGCAGGCGCTCCAGGTAGGCATCAATCGGCGAGGAGCTCATGCCGCGGCAATGCTATGCGGAGACATCACCCAGGGGGAACCGCTCACCCCTCCGCGTCGAGGTCCCAGCCGAAATAGACCTCCACCTCGACGATCCGATCGCCAGCGAAAGTCAGCACCTCGGTATTGCGAAAGCGACTGCCGTCGGTCCTCGTCGCCTCGTAGGTGACGATCACCTCGTCGCCCGCCTCGATCGTCCGCACGAAGTCGAAGTCGCGCAGATTCCCGGAGTTGGGCCAGCACCTCTCGAAGTAGCCCTCGCGGCTCAGCTTCGGGTCGGGCGGGCTGTGGAAGATGAAGTCGGATGCGAAAAGCCGCTCGATGACCTCGCGCTCCCCCGCCGCGAAAGCACGGTAGGTGGCGTGGGCGAGCTCGGTGCGGCCTGGCGTGGCGGGCATGGTGCCTCCTTCGATGTCGGTTCCCGTACCCATGAGACTGACCGCCGACCGCTAACTCATCGGGCAGAGCTCAGTCCTCGCGTCATCGACTCGAGTCGAGCGCCTGCTCCATCTCCTCGGCGAGCTCGGGATGGCTGTACGGGCCCGGCTCGCGCAGCGCCGCGATGACCTGGCGCCGCGTCTCCGAGTCCTTGTTCTGGCTCAGCTTGCGCTTGCAGACGAAACGGGAGACCGGCAGTCGCAGCCCGACGGTCCCGCGCGCGATCCTGGCGCCCTGGTCAGGATCGAGCGAGGCCGGCCACTCGACCTCGCGCTCGAAATGAGCGACCAACCGCGCCAGCACCTCCAGGTTCTCCTCTTCCGCGAGGATCTGCGGCACTCCGTAGCAGTGGGCGACGCTGAAGTTCCAGGTCGGCACGCCGCTCGTGTCGTCCGGGTACCAGCTCGGCGAGACGTAGCCATGCCGGCCCTGAACGATCACCAACAGCTCGCCCTCGGTGAGACGATGGACCTCGTCGTCGGGCTTTCCGAGATGGGTGAGGATCGTCAGCTCCGCCGCCCCTTCGTCGAGCAGGATCGGGTAGTGGGAGGCGACGAGGTCGTGCCCGTTGCCGCTGACCAGAGTGGCCCAGGGGTTCTCGCGGATCAGACGGCGGACGAACTCCGGGTCCTCGCTCGCGAAAGCCGCGTTGGAGCGCATCGGCTCAGGTTCCAGTCAGCTGCGATCGAGAACCACGACCGGGATCTCCCGGTTCGTCTTCTCCTGGTACTCGTCATAGGCAGGCCACTCGGCGACCATCCGCCGCCAGAGCTCCGGCTTCTCATCGGCCCCGGCGGTCCGGGCGCGCGCCTTAAAGCGATCGGCCTTGACCTGAACCTCGACCTCGGGGTCCTCGGAGAGGTTCAGGTACCAGGCGGGCGGCTCGTCCGAACCGCCCTTGGAGGCGACGATCACAAACGAGTCCCCAACCGGCGCGTAGATCAACGGCGTCGTCCGCTGCTCGCCCGACTTGCGCCCGGTCGTGGTCAGCAGCAGGGTCTGCGTGCCCCGCCACTCATGACCCTCGGCGCCGTCGGTTGCCCGGTAGCGCTCGACGTGCTCCTGTCCGAAAAGAGTCATCTCGGAGAATGCTAGACGAGCGGGCTGGTCAGTCCGACCTCGAACAGTGGATTCCAGACCGCACTATCGGGACAGTGGCCTGGCGTCGGCCTCCAAGCCGTCGAGGCCGCTCAGCACCGCTTCACACGCCTCCGCCACCAGGCGGTTTCGGTCTTTCAGCTCGAACACCTCGGCGACCTCCCGCTCCAGGGCGGAAGTGTGATCCATCGCCCCGTCGCGCAGCCGCGGCAAAACCCGCCGCAGCACCTCGGGCGGCGTGTTCAACTCGACCGGGCCGCCGTCGCCTTCGCCGATCCCGAGATCGTCGAGCAGAAGCCGCAGGTCGTCGGAGTACTCGCGGCCGATGCGCTCGGCGTAGTCGTAGTTACGCGCCTGGATCGCGACTTCGATGTCGCCGATCCCGCTGAGGCGGTCGAGGATCTGGTCATAGAGCGCGTCGCGCTGCGCCGCGGTGATGGCGGGCACCGTCACCGCAACGGGAAGTAGTAGAGCGTCTCGAGCGAATCCCCCGCCGGCCGGCCTCCGACTTCGCTCAGCACTCCCTCCCGGGCCAGCGCTCTCAGGTGATAGGCGACATAGGAGAGGTGAAACTCCGGCTGCTCGAGGACGGCCTTGAGGTCAGGCGCCGAGAGCGGGCCGATCCAGCGGATCGCTTCCACGATCGACTCCCGCGCCGGATGATCGATGTGAGGGGCGAGCGCAGCCCAGTCGATGGGCGGCTCGCCCCCCTCCATCGTGCTCATGCCTCCCGTCCTCGGCCGGACGGGAGACGACTCATGGGGGTGGCGTCGGAGGAAGATCGATTCATGGCATGGGGTCAGCCGACCCTGGCCCACCGGGGCGAGGAGCAAGTACTTAAGCGAGGCCCGCCGCCTGCCAGTCTCTGGAGACAGTCGGCGTCGGTTGACTAGTAGACCGTTTCAGAACAAAAGGACCAGGTCAATCGCACCGCGAACGTCGGTCACCGTTTCATGAGGGGCGGAACGTAGGCGGCTTCCGAGCGCGCTCGTAGCTCATCTGCGTGACGATCATCGTGGTCGCTTCCTCGCCTGACTCGGCGCGACGATTGACTGATTCGACCTCGATTTCCTGCATTCGATCCCAGGACCGCCGCTGCTCGTCAGCGATGTCCCGGCGGCCCTGCTCGTCCACGTTGAACCAGTGCCAGGTCAGCCATACGCGTGGATCGACCAGCTTCCCCGTCCTGAGCGCGGCCATGGCCTCTGCGGCCATCGACTGAACTACCAGGCCGGCGCTCACCTGTCTCTGCTGGGGAGTCATGGCGGCAACGTCCTCATCCGTGTAGAACGGCATTTCGACGCCTCGGTAGTAGTGCTGGACGATGTTCCCCTTTTGCTCCGTCCTGGCTATTTCGATGGAGCCCGCGTCTACCAGTTCCCTGATGTGGTTGGAGACATTGTTGAGCGGCTCGTCGATGATCTGCGCGATCTGTGCCGCCGTGTACGTCCCGTGATGGAGGACGACAAGGACGTGGATGCGGGTTGGGTGGCTCACGGCATAGCTGACCACATCCCCAATCTCCTTTTTACGTTGGCCTGCTCGACCGGGCTTAGCCGTCACCGTCGCTCCTTTCACCGCATTCCTAGATAGTCAATAGTCATCGAGCATAAGGTTTCTTTCAAGCCGCTGAGGATTTACGTCGCTCACTAAATGAGCGTTGCTCGGGGTTTCCTTAGCATCCGCCCTCCTCTCGGCGGCTCACGCCGGGCTGATTCACAGAGGGGGTGAGAGTCAATGACGATGACCAAAGTGTCGGTACAGGTGATCCATATGGTCCATAAGGCTGGGTAGAGACCAGCCAGAAGCGGGTCGATCCCGTTTTCCAAGAACAGAAAGGGAGTCGGGATCGACCTCCCTTGCCTCAAGCAATGACGGCATGGGGAGGCATGGAGTTTACCTAGAATAATGCAAAATTTTACATGGCGATGCCGGGCTCCAGAGTGGACGATCCGGCGCGTGGGCAATCTCGGCACGAACCTGCGGGCCGCCCGCAAGAGGCTCGACCTGACCCAGGAAGAGGTCGCGGCGCGTAGCGGAGTACAGGCCGGCGAGGTCAGCAGGATCGAGCGGGGTCTGCGCGACCCCCAGGTCTCGACGCTGGAAAAACTCGCTGCCGCGGTCGAGATGCGTCCCGGCCGTCTCCTGGACTGAACCCGCCAGCTTGCGTCGATTACCCCGGGGTAATCGACAGCCCTACCGGCGCTGGCTACAGTCGCGACGCGATGGCCACGGCAAGCACCAACGAGGGAGTGGGGCCGCTTCTGCGCGAATGGCGCCAGCGCCGCCGGCTGACCCAGCTCGAGCTCGGGCTCGAGGCGGGGGTCTCGGCGCGGCACCTGAGCTTTGTCGAGACCGGTCGCTCGAAGCCGGGACGCGAGATGCTCCTGCAGGTCGCCGAGCAGCTCGGCATCCCGTACCGCGAGCGCAACCAGCTGCTGCTCGCGGCAGGCCACGCGCCGGCCTTCCCCGAGCGACCGCTCGGCGATCCGGCCCTCGCGCCTGTCCGCGCGGCACTCGATCGGATCCTCGTCGCGCATGAGCCCTATCCGGCGGTCGTCTTCGACCGAGCCTGGAATCTGGTCGCGATCAACGGCCCGATGTCCGCCCTCGGCGCGGGCGTCGAGATCGACCCGACATTGCTCGAGCCACCGATCAACATCCTGCGGATCGGCCTCCATCCCGGTGGACTGGCGCCGTTGATCGTCAACCTCGCCAGCTGGCGCGCGCACTTCCTGGAGCGCCTGGAGCGACAGATGGCGATGACCGGCGACGACTCGCTGCGGCCGCTGATGGAGGAGGTTGCCGCCTACCCGGCGCCGACGGACGAGAGTGCGGGGACCCTCGATGCCGAGGTCGGCGAGATGCTCGGGCCTCTGAGGCTGCGCACCCCGAACGGCGGCCAGTGGTCCTTCTTCGGCATGTTCGCGGGCTTCGACACCCCCTTCGAGGTGACCACTTCCGAGCTCGCGCTCGAGCTGCTCTTCCCGGCCGACCAAGCGACCGCGGAAGCGCTCAAAAAAGGAGAGTCATGAGCACGATCAATGCCGGAATCGGGCGCATCCTTGCCGGGTGCGGGGGCGCATTGCTGATCGCGTCCCTGTTCCTGCCCTGGGCAGACGGCCCGGGTGAAGCCAGCCGCAACGGCTGGGAGCTGCTGAGGGCGTCGGACGTCCTCCTGGTGATCGTCGGGCTGCACGGAATCGCCGCGGGAATTACCGGCGGTCGCTTCGGCTACTTCCGCCCAGACCTCTCTCTGAACGGTGCCGCGGACATCCTCGCGGTGGCGGCGGCAGTCTTCCTCGGATGGCTGCTGGCCTTCGACTTCCCCCCGGCCGCCAGCCCACAGGCGGGCATCTACGTAGCCCTGATCGCCGCCGTCGCGCTCGCCAGCGGCGCCGGCGACTTCCGGATCAAGACCTTCTTCCCAAGCATGCCCGGAAGCGAGCGGCACGAGCCGTAGAGGGTCGGTGGCAGGTTGTCGGCGCAGCCGATCGCGGCTAGGATCCCGCCATGATCGTCTTGGCCGCGAGGCTGCTGTTGGCCGCGGTATTCGCCGTCGCCGGGGTCGGCAAGCTACTGCGCGCCGGCGAGACCGAAGCCACGCTGGGCAAGTTCGGCCTGTCCGAGGGGCTGAGGAGACCGGTCGCGATCGCGCTGCCGTTGGCCGAGCTGGCGATCACGGCGACGCTGCTGCCGGCGACGAGCGCACCCTGGGCCGCGGTCGCCGCCTTCCTCCTGCTCGCCACCTTCACCATCGCCGTAGCGCGCGTCCTCCGCGGCGAGGAGGAGGTCGATTGCAACTGCTTCGGCTCGCTCGCCCCGAGCCGGATCAGCGGCCGCACCCTGGCCCGCAACCTCGGACTGATGGCGCTCGCGGCGTTGGTCGCGATCGCCGGCTGGAGCGACTCCGGCCCGAGCGCGGTGGCCTGGGTCGGCGACCTCGACGCAGTCGCGGCGGTCGCCATCCTCGCCGGCATCGCCATGCTTGCCGCTGCCCTCAACTTCGCCTTTTCCTGGCAGCTGATGAAGCAGAACGGGCGCCTGGTCGCCGAGCTGTCCCGAGTCGCTCCCAGCGGTGATCCCCGCGTGCCGGCAGAGACGACCGGCCTGCCGCTCGGCCGGATGGCGCCGGAGTTCGAGCTGCCGGCGCTGGACGGCGGCATCACCTCCCTGGAGGACCTCCTTGTCCCCGGTCAGGGCCTGATCCTCTTCTTCAGCGACCCGGGCTGCACCGCCTGCGATCCGCTGCTGCCCGAGGTCGCCCGCCTGCAGGCCGACCCCGACGCAGACCCCCGACCGGTGGCGCTGAGCCCTGGCGACCGCGAGGCCGTCCGCCACAAGGCCGACGAGCACGGGCTCGACCCCGTGCTCCTGCTCGAGGACTTCGAGCTGCCGCGCTCGCTCGGCATCGGCGGGGTGCCGGGAGCGATCATGCTCGACCGCAACGGCAGGGTCGCGAGCGAGGCCGCTGTCGGTGCCGCAGCGGTTGGCGAGCTGCTCGCCAACGCCTCGGCGCCGCTGCGGCTGATCAAGGTAGAGGCGGGCTGATGGCCGACGCAGGCGCGGTCCGCATCCGGGCTGTGCTCGAAGCGCCGAGCGCATCGCTGGCGAAGGCGGTCGACTCGCTGGGAGCCGGCATCGGCGGCGCCGAAGGACTGAACGCCGATACCCCGGCCTCGGCCGGCACGGCGATCGAAAAGATGCGCCGCATCTACTCCCAGATGTCGCAGGAAATCGAAGGCATCGACACCAGCTCCGGGATCAAGGGAGAAGCGCTGGCGGCGCTGCAGCGGATGGACATCGGGCTGCAGAGCCTCGCCGACGGGATCGCCCAGGGCAGCGGCGAAGAAGCAGGTCGGTCGTTCTCGATGGCCGTCCGCCGGCTCGACGCTGCCGGGTCCGGAATCGACCGCGCGATCCAGAAGGTGCGCTGATGCACTGGTTCGACGAGATCTCACGCCAAGCCGCCGAGTCCCCGGACGGCTCCACCCGGCGGTCCGTGCTCAAGGGCGCGACCGCAGCGATGCTCTCGCTGCCGTTCCTGCCCGGAGCGATCGAGCAGGCGAGTGCCGCGGGCACGGCCGGCCGGGTCCCCCAGCGGTCGACTCCGCCGCGGCGGGAATCGACCAGCGAATTCTGCTCGAATTGCCTCAACCGCTCCTACGCCGACCGCAACCAGCAGCTGAAGGCCTGCGGCTCGGGCGGGGCGAGACGAGCGGCGAGGCCAAAGGGCACGACGAAGGCCGGGAAGAAGACCACGCCGGCGCGCGCCGCCAAGCAGGCCGCCTGCCAAGCGCGGGTGATGAAGGAGCTGAACAAAGAACTGCAGGGCTGCCGGCAGCACTTCTGCGAAGGCGACTCCGAGCCGCCGGCCCCGAGCCCGGTGACGGGTGGCGAATCCGGCTGCCCCTCGGGCACCACTCGCTGCAGTGCCGAACTGTGCTGCTACGGCGGGGATGCCTGCTGCGTCTGCGGTTCGACCGGCGGCTTCATCTGCTGCGCCGCCGTGGTCGGCTGTGGTTGCTGCTGACCGAACGACCGGCTCGACCACATTGCGATGAACGCCGCATGAGCGACCGCCAAAAAGCTGACGCGCCAGACCGAAGGTCGGCTCCTCACTCCGCCCGCCGGTAGCGGATGTGCGTGGCGAGTGGCGAGTGAAGCGCCTCGACCGGCTCAAAGCCGAAGGACTCGACTCCGTCGAACAGCCGCTCGCCGGACCCGAACAGGACGGGGGCCACGTCGAGCGTGAGCTCGTCGATCACTCCGGCGGCGAGCGCCTGACGGACGGTCGAGGCGCCGCCCGCGATGTCGATGCCATCCTCGCCGGCCGCCTCACTCGCCTGCGCGTAGGCGGCCTCGAAGCCTTCGGTGACGAAGTGGAAGCTGGTGCCGCCCTCCATCTCGATCGGCTCGCGGGCGTGGTGGGTGAGCACGAAGACCGGCGCGTGGTAGGGCGGCTCGGAGCCCCACCATCCATCCCAGTCCTCATCCCACTCGCCGCGGATCGGCCCGAACATGTTGCGGCCCATGACGTAGGCCCCGCGCGGTCGCATGAGCCAGCCCTGTGCCGTCGCATCGGCGTCGTTCGCGCGCTCGTCGCCGAGGTGCCAGCTATGGACCTCCCTGCCGCGCTTCCCCAGCGGATTCTCCCGGCTCTGGTCCGGCCCGGCGACGAAGCCGTCGAGCGAGATCGACATGTGGCAGGTGGTGTCCGGCATCGGCGTCCTCCAAGTAATTGCGATTTGCAAGCAGGCGACGCGCCTGGGCCTAGACGATTGCGGTCGCGTACCAGCAGCGGGCAGGGAGGGTAAACGGGCCTTCGGGCAGCTCCGCTTGAATCGCCTCCCGAACCGCGGTCTTGTCCTCGTCCTCGAGCGCAGCATATGCCTGGCCCGCGGGCCCGACCGCGAACGTGAAGGGCTGCCAGAAGTCCTCGAATCCGGAGTAATCGGCGCTGACCTCGAGCGCGCCGTCGGCGACCTCGCGGAGGCCCGCACGCCTCAGCCGCTCGGCGATGTCGCCCTCAGCGGTGCCAGCTCGCCGCTGCTCGCCCTCGACGCCGGGCGCCACCGACTTCATCGCGCTCCAAAACAGCCGCAGCATCGTCATCCCCCCGCCGGCGATGTCCCACATGCAGATGCCAATCTTTCCGCCCGGCCTGGTCACTCTCTCCATCTCTCGCAGGCCGGCGTCGGCGTCGCGCATGAAGGCGATCACCAGGCACGAGAGCGCGGCGTCAAAAGCGTCGTTCTCCCAAGGCAGCTCTTCGGCGACGCCCTGACGCACGTCCGCGCCCGGGTTGCGCTCCCGGCATGCGGCGACGAACTGCTCCGCGGGGTCGATCGCGGCGACGTTCTCGGCCCCGACCCGGCCGGCCAGCTCGGAGGTCAGGCCGCCCGGGCCGCACCCGACGTCGAGTACGCGCATTCCCTCCCCCACTTCCACCTCGTCTGCCAAGGCGCGGGCCAGGGGGACCGTATAGCGGCCCATGAAGCGCTCGTAGTGCTCTGCGGGCGAAGCGAACTCGGGCATGATCACGTGTGCGCCGCGAAGACGTGGGCGACGGCTCCCGCCCTGACCTTGGCGATGAGGTGCGTCCCGGCGTTGCTCACGGTCTCGAGCGTCCAGCGCCCGCTGTCATCGGGGCGTCCCGCGGCGACCCAGTCGGTGCTCCCGTCGATCGGCGCCACGTAGCCATCGAGCGAGACGGACATCTTCAGGACCAATGAGGCCATGCGCTGCTTCCTCCCAGGGATGGATGACACGAGTCTATGGGGCGGATATTCAAGTAGCCGCGCCGCGGGGGGGCCCGGCGGGGCCGGTCTCCGATCTGGTTGACTGGTCCCAGGCAAGCATTGAACCGAGATCTCAAAGCGCGGATGCGACGAGGCTGCCTGGCAGCGTCTCTACTCGCCTTGGGCCTCGCGGCGACCCCGGCGGCTTCCGCGGCCGATGAGGTTGGTGAGATTGCCGGCACCCCCTTGACCGTGTACGTGGGCGGACAGGGTCAGCTGCAGGCGGTTCGCGAGGGCGCCGGTGGGGGCATCTTCTTTCCCAACACGTCCACGACCGGCGACGCCGGCTTCTTCCTCGCTCTCCCGTCAGGCGTCACGGGCGACCCCACGCCCCGGGTCTTCGGCTTCACGAGCTTCGCCGGCCCGAGCGGCATCGACGAATACGACTTCAACTCCGCGAGCTCGACCAGCGGCAACGGCACGGCCGCGAATCCGTACGTACAGCTCACCAGCTATCTGGCGAAGATCGCCGGCGGCACGATTCTCTACGTGGCCCAGACGACGACCTATGTCAACGGCGCCCAGCAGTTTCGCGTCCACTGGGACGTCAAAAACATGTCGGGCAGTGCGGTCAACTTCAAGGCGTTGGTCGCCGCCGACTTCTACTTCGATGGCAGCGACCGTGGCACGGGGATCTTCACGAACGGCCCACCGCGCTTCGTCGGCGGCACCAATTCCGACACCGGTAACTCAGGCGGCTTCACCGAGGTGACCGCACCCGGATTGGCGCCATGGTCGGCATACCAGGCACTCGAATACGGCCCGGACGGGGATCAAATCTGGGGCGAGATCGAGGGTGCGGCCTCGACGGTCCTTCCCACCTTCGACGGCACGGTGGCCGGCGGCTCCATCGACAACGCGGGGGGCGTCGAGTGGGACCAGGACGTGACGGGCGCGGGCCTCGCGGTCGGATCGAGCCGCTCCTTCGAGCTCGTCATCAAAAATGCCGTCCCGGCGCTGCTTCAGCTCACTCCGAGCAACGGCGGCGCGCCGCAAGGCGTGCCGATACAGGTCACCGCAACCGCGGTCAACACCGACGGAGTCCCGTATGCCGGCAGGACCCTGCGCTTCCAGATCACCGGAGCCAACCCATCCTCCGGGAGCGTCGCACTCGACCCGAACGGCCAGGGCACGATCGCCGACCCGGGCACCAACGCCGGAGCCGACACCGTCGTCGCCTTCATCGACTTCAACAACGACGGCACGCGCCAGCCGGCCGAGCCCCAGGCCTCTGCGCTGGAGACCTTCGTGGACAACGTCGGGCCGTCGTGCAAGGTCAAGGTCGGGGGGGATCGGGCCGGCCCGGGCGGGGCGGGCAAGCCTCTGAAGATCACCGTCAGCTGTGACGAGACGGCGCAAGTGAGAGCGGCGGTCACCCTGCAGGCCCCGCCAGCCGCGGGAAGCGCGAACGCCTCGAAGGAGAGAAAGAAGGCGCCGGTGAGGATCAGGCTCAAGCCGGTGAGCGTCACCGTCCAGCCGGGCAAGGCCCTCTCGGTCAAGGTCTTGGTTCCGCCGAAGATCCGCCGGAAGTACGCGGGCAAGACGCTGAAGGAGATCGTCGAGGTGACCGCCCGCGACTCCTCCGGCAATGACAAGACGGTCAGGGCAGCCAAAAAACTGAAGCTCGTCCCAGCGGCTAAGTAACGGCATCCCTACGAAGGCGGTACTCGAGCCGGCTCATGGCCGATTGCCGGGCTCGGCTTAAGACGGATCCCGCCTCCCAGGCGGGCACTCGGTGATCGGGGAGACAGGATTTGAACCTGCGACCGCTCGGCCCCCAGCCGGCTACAGCACTGCCATATGCGTCCCGGGGCGTCCCCGCCGTCCCTCGCGTCCCCACTCTGGGATTTTGAGGACACATCGGACGATGCGTCCGGTACCGCGGCTGGTACCAGGAGGCGACAGGGTGGGTAACCACGGCGGAAAGAATCAATCGGTTCCGAGCCGCCCAGCGGTGGTGGTGCTAGCCAGGGAGGAGGCCGAGCTGGCCCAGGAAATCCATCTGGTCGAAGAACAGGTGCTCGGACTTCAGGGTGTCGCCGTCGGTGGCATAGACGGCCGCCCACGGAAGCTCAACGGTGCTTCCCGTCGGCGCCACATCACCGTCGGGGGTGTGGAGCACGCCGTCGTGGGTTCCCACGAGCGTCCCCTCGGCCGCTGCCGACGAGCCGTCGGTGAGGAGCTGCTTGATCTCAAGCCGGAGGTCCGGGAACGCCTCTTGGAACACGCCCAGGAAGCCGAGAACCTCCTCACGACCTTTGGCGTGGCCACCACCCGGCGCGAGCATCTCGGCATCGGCGGCCCACGGGTCGGCTGCGCTGTCACGGTCGTTCATTGCGTCGATGTGCTTGAGGATCACGTCTCTTGCGTCTGGCATCAGCTCTCCGATTGTCGTTGGCGGGCAGCCTCTCAGAAACCCGGATGGTTATGTTGGGGTCCAGTTCGAGCTGATCGGAGTCCTGGATGAGGCGCGGCTCTGAAGATCTCCCGAGACCTCACGCTCAGGCAGGCGGGCAGGATCGTCGGCCTGCCGGCCGCAGGCGCGATTCACGTCGCTGCCTAGGCTAGCGGTGAGCGAGGACAAATCGGGGAGACAGGATTTGAACCTGCGACCGCTCGGCCCCCAGCCGAGTGCGCTACCAGACTGCGCCACTCCCCGTGGGGTCTGCATTTTGCCCTATTGACGATCCGGGGGGCGCACGGGCCGGCGAAGTCCGGTCGCCTCTGCAGACAACAAGCCTAATACGAGCGTCTGTTCGAGCATCTAATCTCGTTCATATGAGGAGGTGCGGGCGCTGTGACGAGGAGAAGCCCTTCGAGGACTTCGCTTGGCGGCGGAAGGCACGCGGGGCAGCGGGACAACTACTGCCGATCTTGTCGGGCTGCCTACAAGCAGGAGCACTACCGATCCAACCGTCGCCGGTATATCGACCAGGCTCAGGTCCGGAAGAAAGCTGTTGCCGCAGAGCGCGTCGCCTATCTGGTCGCCTTCCTACGCGAGCATCCGTGCGCCGACTGCGGGGAGGTCGATCCGGTCGTGCTTGAGTTCGATCATCTCAGGGACAAGAAATTCAACGTCTCCAAGGGAATTCGAGATCGGAACTGGCAGAGCGTCCTTGACGAGATTGCAAAGTGCGAGGTCGTTTGTGCAAACTGTCATCGACGCCGCACCGCTCGCCGGGGTGGCTTCGCTCGCGCGGTGGTAGCTCAACGGTAGAGCCTCGCCCTTCCAAGGCGATGATGCGGGTTCAATTCCCGTCCGCCGCTCTCTTTCTAGAACCGTCGTCCGCAGCGCTCCCGATCCCAGCGGGGATGCCGATACCTCTCCCCCATGCGCCTGGACCCGAGACGACGACGCTGCATCTGCCTGCCGTTGGCCGTCGTTGCCCTCGCGCTGGCCCTCACTGGCTGCGGCGCCTCCGGCGACTCCTCCGAAGGCGAGGACGTCACCGCCAGCGCCAGCAACGCCGGCTACGTCGACTGGCCGTACTTCGGCCGGGTCCCGGAGCGCACCCACTATCTGCCGGCCGAAAAGGGGTTTCTGGACCCGCCGCTGAAGCAGCTGTGGCAGATCAATACGCACGCGTTGATCGAGTTTCCGCCGGCGATCGCCAATGGGGTCGCCTACGTGATCAACAAGTACGGCAACGTCAAAGCGGTGCGGCTGCGGGACCGGAAGATCCTCTGGGAAGTGACGAACCGGGCCAGCGACAAGGGGGTGCCCAACTTCGTCACCTCGCCGGTCTATTACGAAGGGCGCATCTACGGCGCCTTCCTCGGCGGCGAAGTGGTCGCCGGCGACGCCAGGGACGGGCACACGCTCTGGCGGCGCAAGCTGCCGGGACACCTCGAATCCTCGCCGATGGCCGCCGACGGCACGCTCTACCTCGGCACCGACGCGACCGACGTGGTCGCCCTGCGCGCCGCCGACGGCAAGACCCGCTGGCGCTTCAACTCGCCGGCGGCGATCAAAGCCAGCCCGAGCCTCCACGACGGCCGCCTCTACGTCGCCGACTACCAGAGCTCGATGTTCGCCCTCGACGCGTCCAGCGGCAAGCCGCTCTGGCGCACCAACACCAGCAAGGTGCCGCCGTACGGCAAGGGCGGCTTCTTCTCCTCCCCCGCGATCGGCTTCGGCCGCGTCTACGCCGCTCGCGACGACGGCACCGTCTTCGCCCTCGACGAAAGGACCGGCAAGGTCGAGTGGTCCTTCGACGCCGGTGGCGCCGTCTACGGCTCCCCCGCCCTGGCCGAAGTTCCCGGCACCCCGCCCACCGTCTACGTCGGCGCCGAAAACGGCCGCTTCTACGCGCTCGACGCCGCCACCGGCAAGCCGCGCTGGCACTACGACGTCGGCGGCCCGATCCCCGGCACCGCCACCGTGATCGGCCACACCGTCTACACCTCCAGCTTCAAGACCAACCGCACGATCGGCCTCGACGCCCTCACCCACAAGAAGACCTTCGAGCTGAAGCAGGCCGGCTACACGCCGGTCGTCTCCGACGGCAGGCGCCTGTATCTGGTCGGCTACTACGTCGTCGTCGGGCTCGAACCGACCGGCCGCTGAGCCGACCCGGCTAGGCTGCCTCGCCATGGGCGAGCTCAGCTACGAGGGTCACCGGATCGAGTACGACAGCCACGGCACCGGCGACAGCGTCATCGTCCTCGTCCACGGGCTGCTGATGAATCGCCGCATGTACGACCGGCTCGCCCCGGCGCTGGCCGAGCGCGGCAACCGGGTGATCTGCGTCGACCTGCTCGGCCACGGCCGTTCCGACCGGCCCGAGGACCTGCGCCTCTACTCGATGCCGCTCTTCGCCCGCCAGGTGATCGCCCTGCTCGACCACCTCGAGCTCGACTCGGCGATCGTCGGCGGCACCTCGCTCGGCGCCAACGTCGCCCTCGAGCTCGCCGCCCGCGAGCCCGAGCGCGCCAAGGGCCTGTTCCTGGAGATGCCGGTGCTCGACAACGCCCTGGTCGCGATGGCCGCCGCCTTCACGCCGGTGATGGTCGGGCTGCGCCTGGGCCGCCCGGTCTTCGAGGCGCTCTCGCGCCTCACCTCCCCCATCCCCCGCACCAACCTGCTGGTCGACATCGGCCTCGACTGGGTCCGCCAGCGCCCCGGTCCCTCGCTGGCCGTGCTCGAGGGACTGCTGCTGGGCGAGACCGCGCCGCATCGCGAGCAGCGCCTGCGGCTGACCCAGCCGGCGCTGATCGTGGGCCACCCGGCCGACCCGATCCACCCCTTCAGCGACGCCGGCATGCTGCTCGAAGAGATGCCGAACGCGCGCCTGATCCAGGCCAAATCGATCCTCGAGTGGCGGCTCTCCTCGCGCCTCGACGACGAGTTGGCCGAGTTCGTGGAGGAAACGTGGCTGGCCCGGTAACCCGCGTCCTCTCCAGCTCGCAGCTGGCGCTCCTCGCCCAGCACGGCGAGGAGCGCACCGCCGCGGTCGGCGAGACGCTGTTCGAGGTCGGCGACGCGGGCTACCCCTTCGTCGCGATCCGCGAGGGCGAGGTCGCCGTCACCGACGGCGCCGGCCGCGAGATCGTCCGCCACGGCGCCTCCGGCTTCCTCGGCGAGATGAACCTGCTCTCCGGCCAGACCGTCTTCCTCACCGCCGTCGTCACCGCGCCGATGCGCTACATCGCGGTCGACCGCGACACCCTCAAGCAGCTGCTCTTCGACGACAGCGACCTCTCCGACCTGCTGCTCTCGGCCTTCATCGAGCGGCGCGAGCTGTTGCAGCTGGAGGAAGGGATCGGGGTCGAGATCGCCGGCCCGCGCGACTCCGCCGACACCCGCCGCCTGCTCGAGTTCGCCCGCCGCCAGAAACTCCCCCACACCTGGCTCGACCCGGCCGCCAGCGAGGAGGCGGCGGCGCTGACCGCGGCGCTGACGCCGGAGGAGATCCCGCTGGTGCGCCTCCCCGGCGGCGCCGAGCTGCGACGACCGAGCAACGGCGAGCTCTCGCGGGCGCTCGGCATCGGCCTCGAGCTGGGCGCGCGCGAGGAGGTCGACCTGCTGGTCATCGGCGGCGGCCCGGCCGGGCTCGGCGCCGCCGTCTACGGCGCCTCCGAGGGACTCGACACGCTGCTGATCGAGAGCACCGTGCTTGGCGGCCAGGCCGGCAGCTCGCGGCGGATCGAGAACTACCTCGGCTTCCCGGCCGGGATCAGCGGCACCGAACTGACCAGCCGCGCCGTCACCCAGGCCCGCAAGTTCGGCGCCCGCACCGGCTCGCCCTACCGGGCCGAGGCGCTCGAGCCCGGTGCCGAGCGCCACCTGGTCAAGCTCGACGGCGAGGTCGAGATCGCCGCCCGCGCGGTCCTGCTCGCGACCGGCGCCGAATACCGCCGCCTCCCGGTCGCGGGGCTGGAGGACTACGAGGGCGTCAGCGTCTTCTACGCCGCCGGCCCGCCCGAGGCGCAGCTCTGCGGGGCCCAGCGCGTCGGCGTCGTCGGCGGCGGCAACTCGGCCGCGCAGGCGGCCGTCTGGCTTGCCCGCGGCGGCGCCCTGGTCACCCTCCTGCACCGCCGCGCCGACCTCGCCGAGACGATGTCCCACTACCTGCTCGAGGAGCTCGACCGCTTCGGCGTCGCCGTCCGCGACCGCAGCGAAGTCGCGGCCCTGCACGGAGCTGACGGCGAGCTGGAGAAGGTCACGCTCACCGACGGCACCGAGCTGCCGCTCTCCTTTCTCTTTCTCTTCCTCGGCGCCGCACCCTGTACCGAGTGGCTGGGCGACGCGGTCGCCCGCGACCCCAAGGGCTTCGTCCTCACCGGCCCCGACGCCGGTGCCGAGGGCCTGCTGGAGACCAGCGTCCCCGGCGTCTATGCGGCGGGCGACGTGCGCGCCGGCTCGATCAAGCGCTGCGCCACCGCCGTCGGCGAGGGCGCCACGGTGGTGCGCTTCGTGCACGAGCGCCTCGCCGCGACGGCCTGACGCCCCGGGAACCAATTCGACACCCGGGAAGGCGGCGGGGTCACCGCCTTCCCAAAAGCGGATCAGCCGTTGACGGCTTTCTTCAGTTCGGCGCCGGGGCTGAACTTCGCCGCCGTTTTCGCGGCGATCTGCATCGACTCGCCGGTCTGGGGGTTGCGCCCCTCCCGCGCCGGCCGGGCGACGGTCGAGAACTTGCCGAAGCCGGTGAATTTGACCTCGTTGCCCGCCGCCAGCTGAGCCGTGATCTCCTCGATCGTCGCCTCCACGGCACGCTTCGCCTGACCCGTCTCGAGCCCGGTCCGCGAGGCCACCTGCTTCGCCAACTCATCCTTGGTCGTAATCGACATCTCGTCTCCTTCAAGTAGCGGACGCGAGGCCCAGTCTGGCCGGCTGCCCACGGGTTTTCTACAGGCCCGAGCGGCGGACCGGGGTTTCGACGTCAGTCGCGGCCCGCGCTTAAGCCCGCCGCGGATGGGTAGGAGGTTGCTCATGACCGAGCCCAAGACCAGGATCACGCCCTACCGCAACGGCCCCTACCTGGTCCGCGGGCCGGTGACGATCGTCGACCAGGACGGCAACGAGATCGAGTTGAAACGGCCCGTGATCGCGCTCTGCCGCTGCGGGCGCTCGCGCATCCGTCCCTTCTGCGACGGGACTCACAAGGCGATCGGGTTCCGAGCCGAGAGCGGGCTCTCCGAAGAGCCAGCCCCGGCACTCGAGCCCTCCGAGTAACGGCGCCGCAGGCGGCGCACCGAGGTCGCCGCGTGGGGCAGGCGCCGGTCCCCATACCGGACTCCCCCGGCCCGGCGTTCCGCCAGCGCGATCCAGCAGCAGAGCGAGCGCTCGCAGATCCACACCGGCGCCAGCAGCGAGCCGCTGAGTGGGAAATGGCGGCGACCGCCGGCGCGGCGGCGACCGACCTCGGCGACCGCGATCGAGGCCAGCGCCGCCGCGCCCAGTCGACGACCGCGGCGACGGTGGAGCAGGGCCGCGGCGGTGGGCAGAACTGCCAGAAAGGCGGCAAAGCGGGCGGGCACGGCGAAGTCGTCGTAGGCCTGGCGCACCCGCTGGGAGAGGAAGTGGGCGGCGCTGGGCGGGCGGCGGGCGACGTAGAGGTCGAGCGGGGTCGCGACGGTGCCCCCGGCGGCGTGAATGGTCCGCATCAGCTCGAGGTTCTCGAACAGCGCGTCGCCGTCGTAGGCGCCGCTGCGGAGGAAGGTCTCGCGCCGCACGGCGAGGGTGCCCGGGAAGTCGCCGACCGGAAAGACGGGATCGCCGGTGAACACGCGGTTCAGCAGCGACCGGGCCGTGTCCCAGCGGGCGTGCCAAGGCAGCTCGTCGAAGTAGTTCTGCGGGCGCACCAGGTCCACCTCGGCAAGCAGCGCCAGCGTGCGCCGCAGCGAAGCCCTGTCGTAGCGGACGTCGTCGTCGGCGATCACGATCAGGTCGCTTTCGGCCTCGCGGACCCCGGTGACGACCCCGTTCACCTTGCCCATCTGGAAGCTCAGGTCCGGGTGGGGCGGCAGGTGGCGGACGCTGCCGGCGAGGGCGGCCGCGTGACGCTCGAACAGCGGCGGCGGCGAGCCGTCGACGACCAGGACCTCGTCGACCTCGGCGCCGATCTCGCGGAGGTAACTCGCCAACTCGGCGATCGGCCCCGGCTCGGTCCAGCGCAGCGGCAGGACGTAGGAGCTCCTCACAGCGGTCGCAGCAGCGAGGTCTCTTCCGACTCCCAGCAGGCCAGCAGGTGGTCGGCAAACCGGCCCTCGAGGCAGAGCAGGGCGCGGGCACCGTAGAGAATGTCCGCGGCGAGCTCCGGCTCCTGCCGGGCCAGCCCGCCGGCCAGGTCGTAGGCGGCGATGTTCTCGTGGACCGCGTCGGCTTCGACGTGCTCGTCGTAGAAGTCCGTGGCCTCGGCTCCGAACCCGAGCCGGCGCAGGGCGTTGCCGTAGCGGCGATTGGGCTGGGCGGAGGTCATCTCGAACATCGCCAGATGGCCGACGATGGCGCCGCGGCGGCTGCGGCGCAGACCCAGGGCCGACATCAGGTTCACGGTGGCCAGCGTCAGCCCGGGAATGCGGTCGAGGTAGGCGTTCTCGCGATCGTCGAGACCGAGTGCGCGCATCGTCTTCGCGAACAGCACCGAGTGGATCCGCTCCGGCCGCCCGCTGCCGTACTCGTCGCCCTGCACCTCGAGCAGCGCGGTCTTCGCGGGACCGACCACCCGTGGGATCGCCCAGCTGTGGGGATCCGCCTCCTTCAGCTGGTACAGCGAGCGGTGAACGACGAACTCGCGGAATCGCTCGAGGTCGGCGTCGAGCTCCAGCTGGCGCGAGAGCGAGACGCCCTCGTCTTCGGCCTCGAGCTGGAAGAGGAGATCGCCGACCCGAGCGGGGTCGACCGGGTCTCCCGCACCGAGCTCGACGTCCAGCGCCCCGAGGAAAGCCCGCTCCATGAAGCCGCGCACGGCGAGCAGCGCCGGGCTCCACTCCCAGTCCGGGTCAACCCCCGGGAAGCCCCGGTAGTGCAGCTCGAAGCAGGCGTAGAGCGCGAGCTGCAGGTCGTCGTCGGCAAGCGGATCGTCGACGTCGGCGACCGTCCTCTCCAACTCATCGGTGGCGGCCGTGAGCACCGCGGCCGAGAGCTGGGTCGGTTCGGAGAAGCAACGGCAGACATAGGTGGTGAGCGGCCCGACCGGCGGGATCGCATCGGCTCCGCGCTCCTCGAGTTGACCGATCTCACTCACCCCGTTTTTCTCCCCTCTTGGCACCCGACCAAACTAATCGACTCATCCGAGATCGCGCTCCTCGACCAGCAGCTTGCGCTTGTCGGCGGCGCGATTGGTCTCCAGTTGGGCCTCGGTGAGCCGGCGCATGCGACGGCAGACCTGCCGGTAGAAGTGCAGCTGATTCGGGCGCCCGACCCAGCGAAAGCCGGTTCTCAGCAGGAGTGGGCCGGTCCGGGCCGCTTGGGACACGGCGCGCAGGTGGAACTCGACGTCCCCGGTGTCGAGCCACTTCCAGACCTCGTAGTGCATCTGCCCCTGCTCGAAGTGCCCCTCCAGGGTCCGGTAGTCCCAGCCGAAGATCTGGGCCGGTCGCCCGTCGATCTCCACCTCTCCCTCGTAGACGTCGCCGACCCGCACCGCCACCCTGAAGCCCACCCCGAGGAAGTGGATCCTGAGCAGCATGTCGCGCCCCGCCAGTGGCGCCTCCGGGTCGTAGACGGCGGTGACGATGCGGGGGTCGGCGAGCTGGTAGCTGTCCATGATCTCCCGGCCCACCTCCCAGCTTCCGCCCGGCTCCGGCGGGCCCGACCCCTCATGGGGCAGCGGCTCGACCATGTCGTCGACCCGCCAGGCTCGGTCGAGCACGTATTCGGAGACCCGGCTTGCGTCGAAGTTCACCTTTCGTCCGGCCAGCGCCGTCAGCTCGGGAGGCGCGACCCACGCAGGTGGCTCGCCGGTGCCACGCAGCGGCAGCAGCTCGGGCTCGACCCGACGCGTGGTGACGACGATGCCGCCCTCCATATTCCCTCCCGCGAGCTCGACCACGCCCCGCAGGACCGATGACCACATATGGAGCTGAACCTCCTTTGAGATTCGCAGGCGGGTGTACATGAGATCGCTGAGACGGTCGCCGCTCCGCGCCCATGACTCGATTTCAAAGGAGATCGAGCGGTAGTCGGCGGCGACGCGGAACTCGATCTGACCGGCCTCGAGATGACCGGGCAGAGTGGCGAGGCGAAACGAGATCGCGTCGACCGCAACGACCCGGACCGGCCCGTCCCAGGGCCCGGGCATGCGCACGACGTACTCGTCCCCCACTCGCAGCTCGCCCTCCTCGCCCTCCAGCTTCTGGAAGGTCGCGAACTCAGAGGGCGCCACGGAGTCGATGTCGGTGCTCAGGCGCCGCATCAGCTCCTCCGGCGAGACCGCCGCTCCGACGATCCGAGTGCGATAGATCCGGTGGATCAGCGGACCGTCCCCATCCTCGGGCAGCTGCAGATCGTCGCGGTCGACGGCCGGCGGCAGGCCGGGTGGCGCGTCGTCGGACCACGACCCGGTCAGCTCCCAGCGATGCAGCGGCGTCGTGCTCCACATGTAGCGCCAGGACGCCAGGCCGGCGCCGAGTGGCCAGCGTAGGGCCGTCGACCATCGCCTGCGCATTGACTGGGCGGCTGGCACACCCCCCCTCTACCCTCCGCGTCGCCGGGGCACTCCCCAACGTCGCGATGCGTCAAGCTGGGCTCGTGGCAAAGCCGACCCCGGAGTTGCTGAGAGCGCGAAGCGTTCACCTCTACGGCCTTTCGATGGGCTCCGTCGGGCTCTGCATCGTCCTCTGGATCCGATCCAAGACGATCGGCGAGGACGAACGCGGGAATGCCGAAAGACGGGCCCTCTTCGTCGGGCTCTGGCCCCCGATGCTGTGGCTGCTGGGAGACGCCGTGCGCCGCGGCGAGCTGCGGCGGCGCCGGCAATTCTGGCCCAAGGCCCGGTAACCCGACCCGCCCGGCGACGGCGAGGGCCCCGGCGACGCGACCCGCCGCCGGGGCAAGCGACGCTCAGGAGTTGCGAGCTTTCTCGCCCACTTCCTGAGCGCCTTCCTTGGCACTCTCCTTCAGCTCCTCGGCCTGCTCCTGGACGGACTCCTTCGCCGTCTCCATCGCCCCGCCCCCCGCTTCCTTGACGCCTTCGACGGCCTGCTCGGCGACCTGCCCCGCGACCTCGCGGCCGCGATCGAGCGCCTCTTTGCCGGTTTCGGCGGCGGTTTCCTTCACCTGGTCGGCGATCGGCCCGACCCGTTCGTCCTCGATCCTCGTGCTCGGGACGAGCATCCCGACGAGGAAGCCGGCCGCCACCCCGCCGAGGGCGAGGCCGATCGGGTTTTCCTGGGCGACGCCCACGGCCTGATGGGCCCCTTCTTTGAGCTGTTCGCCGTCGGGCGTCGCTTCGCCGACCTTGTGGCCGGTGCCCTGCACCTGCGCGACCAGCCGGTCGCGCTTGTCGGCGACCGACTCCTTGACGCGCGTCTTCACATCGGTCTTGTAGGCGAGGGCATCGACGGTGTTGCCCATCTGCTCTCGCGTTTCCTCTATCTCCTGGCGGATTTCGCCTGGTTCCGGGCCCATTGCACATCCTCCTTCACGGTTTCGACGGTCTCTTCGGGAGCAGGGGGCATGCCCTGCTTGATTCGGTCCCTCCCAGCCATGGCGAGGACGGCGGCGGCGGCGGCGTAGACCAGCGTCACGATCAACGCCGCCAGCGAGAAGTCCATCGCCTTGTCCAGCAGCGAGAGGACGAGCGCGGTGAGGACGCCGAGCGCGAGCAGCCCGACCAGGGCGGCCCCTCCCAGCATCCCGGCGCCGGCGCCGACGACCTTGCCTTTCTGGGAGAGCTCGGCTTTGGCCAGCTCCATCTCCTGACGGACCAGATTCGTGGTCTGCTCGGAGAGTTCCCTGACCAGGTCGCCGGTGGAGTGCTGGCGCAGCTCCTCCCCCTCGCCCTCGACGGCGCTCACGGTCCCACCACCGGGGCGACCGGGTCACCGACGGAAGCAGGCGGGGCCGCCGGAACCGGCGACTGCGCCGGCGGGATCGCCGGAGCCGGGGGCGAGCTGGCCGCGGACGGTCGGCTCGGCTGCGGGCGCGTGCGCTGCTGGTAACGGTCGCGGCTCGAGGCTTTGAGGAAGCGAGCGGCGGCAACGCCCACCGCCACCCCGCCGGCGAGCAGCGCCCATGGTCGCTGCCGGCCGAAGTCCTCGACATCGTGGAGCAGGTCGTCGGAGCTCTTGTCCCGCAGGTAGGAGCCGACTTTCTCGGTCTGCTCGGCCGCTCTGTCGGCCAGCCGCGCGGGACCGTCCTTTCCCTGCTTGCGCAGCTCCTCGCCCACGCTCCTGAGATCGTCGGCGGTGCCGCCGACGCGCTCACCCGCCTGGGTCGAGCGCTCGTCGATCTGCTGCCGAATGCTCTCCTGGGCCTTGCCGGCGGCTTCGCCGGCCTTCTCCTGGGCCTGTCCGGCCGCCTCCTGGATCTTGTCCTGCGTTGCCTCGGCGGTTGACCCGCCGGCTCCGGTTGCGTCGCTCATCGCGTCCTCCAAGCTTTCGTCGTTTGAAGCGACACTGCCCACGAGCCGGTTGGGGCCGGCACCCGCGGCGGGTTCGCTCCTCCTTGATGCTGCTGTCCCAAGATCGGCTCGAACCGTTGGGGAGACGGCACGACATTGGGATCGAAGGCGCCTATGCGGTCCGCGCTGCGTCCCGCGTAGGTAAGGACGGAAGTACCCAGCTTCGATTCAGGGAAACGCGTTCAGAACGCCAGCAGGATGATCAGCGCCGCGACGACCGCGATCGGCGTGCCGAAGAGGCTGAGACGCGCGAAGAAGCGGCTGAACATGCCCTCGTAGCGGACGCTCTGGAAGAGGAAGAGCCCGACCACGTGGGCAACGTTGATCAGCGCCATGCCGAGGGCGATCAGGACCAGCGCCGCGCCTTCCGCGCCGGCCCGGCCTTCCTCGTGGTCGGCTCCATTGCCGTGGGATTCGGAGACGCCCTTGGCGGCGAGGGCGCCCAGGACCAGGGTGCCGACGATCGCGACCAGGATGCCGAAGATGTCGCGGCGGGAGAGCGGCGGCCAGTTGTAGGAGGGGCGCCAACCTTTTTTGCGGCCGGCGACCGGTTTCGAGCTTTTGACGTCAAGGACTTCGGGCTCGTCGGCGTGGTCGACGACCAGCTCCAAGACGGGCAGGTCGAAGTCGCGCTCGGCCTGCTCCAGCAGTCCCTTCTCGGCGAAGGCGCCTTCCTCGTCGCGGTGGGCGACGACGATGATCTGCTCGGGATCGAACTTGACGATCTCGTCGCTGATCGCCTGGATCGGATCGGAATCGCCGACCTCCCCCCGCGCCTCGAAGTCCGCGCCACGCAGTTCCTCGAGGGTCGCCTCGAGGCGCTCGCGGGCAGGCCCGATCGCGTCGTCGACGTCTCCCATCGTGTGCTTCAGCGCCGAGTCCGCGAGAGCCGGCGCGACGACGAACACCTCGGTCACGCTCCCCCCGAGATGAGCGAGCAGCGAGTCGCGCAGCTGCGCGCCGCTCACCTTCTCGTTGACCACGACGAGGGCCCTGCGACCGCCACCGGTCCTGGCGCCCTGGGGAAAACGAAGCTCGCTCGGGTCGTTCATCTGGCCTCCTGACTACCTGGGATCCTTGACTGCCTGGGACGGGCCACCTGTACCCATCCGCTGCCGGTTTAGTCAGGCACTATGCTCGTCCCAGCGCCGGGAGCCGCATGTTTGCGGCGGCCGGCCTTCGGGCATTGACCGTCGGTAGGCGACCTCGGCATGAATGACGGTGGACGCACGACACAGGCACGGTAAGCAGCCGCCTCCCAACAGGGGCGACCTTCGGACCGAAGCGATCTGACTTTGGAACGGAGGTATGAACGGTGCTTGGACACAACGGGAACGGCGGTCGGTTGTCGACCCGAGTCACGCTGCCGACCTACGATCGCGGCAGCTTGACGCCGGGCATCGTCCACATCGGCGTCGGCGGCTTCCACCGCGCGCACCAGGGCGTCTTCCTCGATCGGCTGGCGGAGCGGCGCATCGCCAGTGATTGGGGCGTGGTCGGGGTCGGCCTCCGCTCCGGCAAGGGGCGCCGGGAGCTGCTCAGTCAAGACTGCCTCTACACCGTCCTGGAGCGGGGCCCGGACCGAGACGAGGCGCGGGTGGTCGGAGCCTTGCTCGACTACCTGCACGGGCCCCAGGACCGGGCCGCCGTCCTGGCCGCCCTGGCCAGTCCGCGGACGAGGATCGTCAGCCTCACCGTCACCGGCGACGGCTACGGCGTCGACAGGGCGGGACAGCTCGACCTCGACGACCCGGGCGTCGCCCATGACGTCGCGCAGCCGGCGCGGCCGACCTCGGTGCTCGGCTACCTGACCGAGGCCCTGCGGCTGCGACGCGCCGCCGGGATCGCGCCGTTCACTGTCCTCTCCTGCGACAACATCCCCCACAACGGCGCCACCGCGCGCAACGCGGTCGTCTCCTTCGCCGGGCTCCGCGACCAGGGCCTGGCCGGTTGGATCGCGGAGAACGTCGCCTTCCCGGCCAGCGTCGTGGACCGGATCACCCCGGAAACGACCGCCGAGCATCGCCGCCTGCTCAGCGAGGAGTTCGGGATCGGGGATCGCTGCCCGGTCGTCTCCGAGGACTACCTGCAGTGGGTGATCGAGGACGAGTTCTGCGACGGCAGGCCGCCGCTGGAGGAGGTCGGCGCGCAGTTCGTGACCGACGTGGCCCCCTATGAGCTGAACAAGAAGCGGCTCCTCAACGGCAGCCACTGCGCGCTCGGATACCTCGGGTACCTGTGCGGCTACGAGCGGATCGACGAAACCCTGTCCGATCCGTCCCTCGCCCGTTACGCCGAGGCGTTGATGGACGAGGAGGTCGGGCCGCTGCTGCCGCGCATGCTGGGAATCGACCTCGCCGGCTACAAGCGCTCCCTGCTGACGCGGTTCGCGAACCCCCGGGTCGGCGACCCCCTGCAGAGGCTCTGCCGGCGCGGCTCGACGAAGATGCCGGCCTACCTCCTGCCCTCGCTGACCGAGGCGATCGAGCGGGGGTGCCCGCACGAGAAGCTGACCCTGGCCGTGGCCGCCTGGATCCGCTATCTGGGCGGCACCGACTTCGAGGGGAACCGGATCGAGGTCGAGGACGAGATGAAGGCGACCCTGCAGCCCCTCGCCCGCTCCGAGGACATTCCCTCGCTGCTGGGGGTGCGCTCGGTCTTCGGTGCTCTCGGCGAGGACGAGGGTTTCGTCGAGAGACTCGAAGCGGCCCTGCGCGGCCTCAACCGCCATGGGCCGGCAGCCGCGATCGAGGCCTGTCTCGCCGACCGCTTCGCGCTCGCCGCCTGATGCCCAGGAGTGGAGTCGACATCGCGGCGATCGAGGTGCTCCTGTGCGACGCAGACGGCTGCCTCTTTCCCTCGGAGGAGCCCGCCTTCGTCGCCTCCGCGGCGGTCACCAACGAATTCCTCGAGGCGATCGGCGCGACGGCCCGCTTCGGCGCCGAGGAGCTGCGGGTGACGACGACCGGGAAGAACTTCCGGACGACCGCCGCGGCTCTGGCCGAAGCGGAGGGAATCCGAGTCCCGCCGGCCGATCTCGAGAGCTGGGTCGAGGCCGAGCGGCGCCAGGTCAGCGCCCATCTGAGCCGGGCGCTGAAGCCGGACCGCGCGGTCCACCAGCCGCTGGCGCGGCTCGGCGAGGAGCGCGGCCTCGCCCTCGTCAGCTCGAGCGCGACCACGCGGCTCGAGGGCTGTCTGCGCGCGACCGGTCTCGCGCATCTGTTCCCCCCCACGCGGCGGTTCAGCGCCGAGAGCTCCCTGCCGGTGCCGACCAGCAAGCCCGACCCGGCGATCTATGCCTTCGCCGGCGAGCGGCTCGGCATCTCCGCGGCGGAAGGACTCGCGGTCGAGGACTCGGTGCCCGGCGCCCAGGCGGCGATCGCCGCTGGCTTCCCGACCGTGGGCAACGTCATGTTCGTGCCGGCGCCGGAGCGGCCGGAGCGCATCGCCGACCTGAGGCGGGCTGGCGTCGCCGCCATCGTCTCCTCCTGGGCCGAGCTGGAGCGGCTGTTGGCTTCGAGCCCGCCGGCCGAGCCCGCCGTGCCGGGACTGGTAGGGGGATGAGCGCCTTGCCGCCGGCGGCAGCGGAACGCCGCCTGCGCGAATACCTGCTGCTGCCGCGGCCGGGGGACCTCGTCAAGGCCTGGATCTTCCCCGCGGCATTCGTCTTCGGCGTCCTCGCCGAAGGGGGCGCGGGGGGACGGGAGCTGTTGCGCGCGGCGCTCGTCTGGGTGGCGCTGGAGCTGCTGATCTACCAGGCCCGGTACCAGTGGAACGACATTCGCGGCTTCGCCGCCGATCAGCGCCATCCCGACGCCGCCGGCCGCGGCCGCCTGCCTGGCCCGCCCTCGCGGCGGCGCCGTCACACCCGCGCCAGCGCCGCGGTCCTCTGCGCCCGACTGAGCCTGGTCGCGCTGCTGGCCCTGGCGCTGCCGGCGCTGCACCTGGGCTGGGCCCTGGGGGCGCTGACCGTCGCGGTGTTCGGCATCGCCGTCGTCTACGAGTCGCTGCGTGCGCGCGCGACCGGGAGCTCGAACCAGGTGCCGGCTCCGCTACGGCCCGGCCTGGTCGCGCTGTGGCTGGTCGTCGGCGGCGGCTATGCGGTGCGCGGCGTCTCCGGCCTGGCGCTGGCGACCGACATCGGCTCAGAGCCGCTGGTCGCGGTGGCGGCTCTGGTGACCATGTGGTCCTTCGGAGTCGCCTTCGTAACCGCCCGCTGGGCGCTCGAGAGCCTCGCCTTCGCGCGCCAGGGCGACGGCGGAGAGATTCTCTGGGAGGTGGACGACGGCCTGGCCCGCGAGCACTCGCTTGCCCTGGCCCGCTGGCTCCCGGCTGCCGCCCCGGGGGGGGCGGCGAAAGCTCCAGAAGCCGGCCGATTCAAGGACTGGAGAGCGCTGAAGAGCGGGGTCTCCCTGGCCGCGCCGTGGAACCTCGCGGCGGTCCTCGCGGCGGCCGCGGCGGCCTTGACCGGCCGCCTGCTGGCCGGGCCTGCCGATTCGCTCGAGGCGCTGCTGGCGACCGCCTGTGGTGCCTTGCTGGCGATCGCGGTGCTGCTGACCGCGCGACATCGGTGGGGGGCCTGGGTCGGCGCCGGGCTCGCCCTCGCCGTCGCTCTGGCGAGCGCCGGCTCTCCGCGCCCGGGGCTCGCGGCGCTGCCGTGGCTCGCCATCCTCGGCGGCCATCTCTTCTTCACCGCGCAGAGTCCCCGCACGCTCCCGCACCCGCTGCGCTCAGCCACGCGCGAGGCGTTCTCCCGCCTCGACTCCGGTTCCGGTCCCGGTCCCGGCGCCGACACCGGCCCCACGGTGGTGGTGCCACTCTGGCGGAGATGGCGATGAGGACGACGGCGACGGACGAGATCGGCGAGCTGCTGGCCGCGGCCCGCGAGGCCGCTCGGGAGGGCGCGGCCATGGCGATGTCATGGCGGCGCAACCTGACCGCGCTCGAGGTGGAGGAGAAGGCCGCCTCCGACGACCTGGTCAGCCAGGCCGACCGCGACACCGAGAGGGCGATCCGGGCGGTGCTCGCCCGGCTGCGCCCGGCCGACGGCGTGCTCGGCGAGGAGGAAGGCGAGACCGAGGGGGCGTCCGCGGTCCGCTGGCTGGTCGACCCGATCGACGGCACCACCAACTACCTCTACGGCCGCAGCGAGTGGGCGGTCAGCGTCGCCGCGGTCGCGCGGGACGACTCGCGGACGCTGGTCGGGGTCGTCGCCGAGCCGGCGCTCGACCGCCTCAGCGAGGCCGCCGCCGGCAACGGAGCCTGGAGCGGCGGCCGCCGGCTTCGCTGCAACCCCGCCGGCGATCTCTCGCGCGCCCTGGTCGAGGTCAACCTCGGACGCCCCGCGCAGCGAGGCTTGGCGAAGGAGATGATCGGCGCGCTCTCTCCCCGGGTTCGCGACGTCCGCCGCGGGGGCAGCGCCGCGGCGGCGCTGGCCCAGGTCGCGGACGGGCGGGCGGACGCCTACTGGGGGCCGGGGCTGCAGCCATGGGACGGCGCCGCCGGAGCGTTGCTCGTCGCCGAGGCCGGCGGCGCGGTCGGCGACCTGGGTGAGCAGACGGCTGGCCGCTGGCCGCGGAGCGGCGACGTCCTGGCCGCGCCCGTGCCCCTCTGGGAGCCGTTGCGCGAGCTGCTGGCCGAGGTCTACGGCGACCCGAGGTTTGGCGCCCAGCCGCGCCGGGCAGACGAGGGAACGGTGAGTCGATGACCGAGAAACCCCAGTCGTCCGAGCCGCGCCGCCCCGGCGACGAGGCGCCCGAGGAGGAGCCCTCCGCCGGCGAGAACGTCTGCCCGGCGTGCGAGGGCAGTGGCGCCAAGAACGACTCGGAGTGCCCGAGCTGCGAAGGGACCGGCCGCATCGTCGAAGCGATCGGCGGCGGCTGAGCCCGTTGGCCGCCCGCCTCGGCCGGTCGCTCAGTCGAGCCGGAGCGGCGCCGCTGCAACTGCTGCAGAGCGCGGCCGAGCTGGCGCTGAGCCCGGCTGAGCGCGTCTCCGACGGCTTTCGCCAGCGGGCCGTCCTCGCCGAGGCCGAGCACCGGCCCTGGCGGCTCCCGCGGCGGCCATGGTCGATGGGCCAGACCTGGACGAACCTGCTCTTCGCCCACTGGCGGGTGCCGGTCCCCGCGCTCGAAGCCGTGGTCCCGGCGCAGCTGCGGATCGACACCTGCGACGGCTCGGCGTGGCTGGGCATCACCCCTTTCCTGGTCCAGGGGCTGCGGTTGCGCGGCACCCCGCCCGTGCCCTGGCTCTCCACCTTTCCCGAGATCAACGTCCGCACCTACGTCACGGTCGACGGCAAGCCCGGCATCTACTTCCTCAGCCTCGACGCCGACAGCCCCGCCGCGGTCGCCGCCGCCCGCCGCGCCTACCGGCTCCCCTACTTCCAGGCGCGGATCGCGGCCGGCCGCGACGGGGACGGCTTCCGCTTCGACTGCACCAGAGTCTCCAGCGACGGTCCGCCGGCCTACTTCGACGCCAGGTACGGGCCCGCGGGAGAGCGGATGCCGGTCCGCGACGGATCGCTGGAGCGCTGGCTGGCCGAGCGCTACTGCCTCTACACGCTCGACCAGCGGCGGCGGACCCTGCGGGGCGAGATCCATCACCCCCCGTGGCCGCTGCAGCCGGCCTGGGCCGAGATCGAGACCAACACCATGGCCGGGCCCTTCGGAATCGCCCTCGACGGCGAGCCGCTGCTGCACTTCTCCGCCCGCCAGGACGTCGCCCTCTGGCCCCTCTCCCCCTCGCCGCGGCCCGCCGGCGCCGAGGAGCGGGGTTGAAGCTCGGGTTCGCGGTCAAGGTGCTGGGCGATGGCGGACTGCCCTCGCACGATGCCCGCCGCTGGCAGTCGCAACCTCACCTGCGGGTCTCGATCGAGCGGCTCGGGGCGATCGTCGACTACCTCGAGCGTCACGACCTGCGGATGTACCGGATGTCCTCGGACGTCGTCCCATACGGCAGCCACCCCGACCTGCCGCAGTTCCACGGCCAGGTCGAGGAGTGCGCGGAGGAGCTGGCGACGCTCGGCGAGCGGACCCGGGCGGCCGGCATCCGGCTCTCGGTCCACCCCGGCCAGTACGCGGTCCTGAACTCCGAGCACGCCGAGGTGCGGCGGGCGGCGGCGACCGAACTGGAGCTGGAAGCGGCGCTTCTCGACGCGATGGGACTTGGGCCGGAGGCGGTCGTGGTGCTCCACGTCGGCGCCCTCGCCGGGGGCAAGGAAGCGGCTGTCGAACGCTTCCTGCGCAGCTTCGAGGCGCTCGGGGAGAGGGCGCGGGCGCGGCTGGTGATCGAGAACGACGATGCCCGCTACGGACTCGGCGAGGTCCTCGCGCTGGCAGGCAAGACCGGCCTGCGGGTGGTCTGGGACGCCCACCATCACGCCTGCTACGACCCCGACAAGATTCCTGCCGAGGAGGCGCTGCGGCTGGCGCTGGAGACGTGGCGCAGACGCGACGGCATCCCCAAGATCCACTACTCCTCGCCGAAGACCGCCGCCGAGGAGAGCAAGCGGAAGGTGGGCCGGCGGGTCGAGCGGCGGCTGGTCCTGCCGCCGCTGAAGGCCCACGCCGACCTGATCGACCCGATCTCCTTCGAGAGCTTCCTGCGCGGCCCCGCCGCCGCCGCGCCCGACTTCGACGTGATGCTCGAGGCGAAGGCCAAGGACCTGGCGCTGCGCCGCCTGCGCGATCAGCTCGCCAAGCGCGGCTTCGGCTGGAGCGACGGAATGCTCACCGGGCCCGCGGCTCCGGGGTGAGCGGATCGAACGCAGCCAAGGACTCGAACTGGAGGAATGTGGAAACAGTGGGCTAGGATTTTTGTCGATGCGCGGTCTTGCCCACTTCCTGGTCGCGCTGACGCTGCTTGGCGGCGCCGGCACCGCTTCCGCCGAGGGCCTCGCGCCGGTTGAAGGTGACTGGCGGGGTGAAACTTCCGCCAGGCTGCCGCTTCATTTCACGGTCAAGGACGGGCGGGTCGCCGACACCCAGTTCGAGTTCAGCTGGGGTTTCTGTGGGGTCTTCGAATCGCGGGACAAGAGCGCTGACCTGGCGATCGATCCGAGCGGCCACTGGCTCTTCCACGACCCGCGCGGACAGACGCTGCAAGGGACGTTCGTGGCACCCGACCGCGTCGAGGGGACGGTGGTCTCGGTCGAGCGCGAGCTGCCGGGGTGCCCCCGCACGGAAGCGAGCTTCACCGCGGTCCCCAACCCGGAAAGCATGGCGGCGGCGCGTGCCGGGATCGAAGCTCTGCCGTATGACATCGACCTGCGCGAACCCCCAGGCGTCGCCAACGTCCTCATCGGCCGGGTCCACGGCGGCCTCGGGGAGACCTTTCGTTTCTTTCTTTTCGTCAATCGCAACGCAGCCAAGCACCTGGCCGGGGTGCCCGGCTACGGGTTCCATGGCCCCCACGACCGCATCCTCAATCGCGGCCTCGAAGGAGGGGCCCTGGGGAACACCGACGTGATCTTCTTCACGGTTTATAGGCGTGGCGAGAGCAAGGAACAGATCAACGAGCGCTTCGACATCGGGTTCGCGATCGAAGACGACGTTTGCCTGCGCCAGACCGGCAGCACCTGCCCGGCGCTCTAGACCGCGAATTTCGCTGGCTCGTTGGCGGTCTGCGTGACGCGCTCCCTTCAGGCTGACGGTTTTCGGTTGCGAAGCGACCAAGCCCCGGGGAACGCGGTGCGCACCGAGCGCAGCGAGGGGAAGGGGGCGCGGCGACCCTGCGCGCTCCGCCGTCGGGTGGATCCTGAAGACCTCTCTGCCCCGCCGATGGATGCCTGGAAGCCGGAACCGCTCACTAGCGTGCTTGACGAGACCGGTCGCCAGCGCCGTGCCGCAGGCGGCGAGGAAGAGGATCAGCACTTCGGACATGGGGTGAAGCTAACCTCGCTGTCGGTGCCCGAGCTGACGGATGCGGAGCTGGACGGCCTCGTTGCCTACTGGGAGGCAGCCAACTACCTCACGGTCGCCCAGATCTACCTGCGGGACAACGCGCTGCTGCGCGAGCCGTTGCGAGCGGAGCACGTCAAGCCGCGACTGCTGGGCCACTGGGGCACCTCCCCCGGTCTCAACCTCGTCTACGCCCAGCTCAACCGGCTGATCCGCGCAACCGATCAAGACGTGCTCTACGTCGCCGGCCCTGGACACGGCGGCCCCGCGGTCGTCGCCAACGTCTACCTCGAGGGCACTTACTCGGAGGTCTATCCAGAGGTCTCCGCCGACGCGGCCGGGCTGCGTCGCCTGGTCCGCCAGTTCTCCACCCCGGGCGGGATCCCCAGCCACGTCAGCGTGCCGACGCCGGGCTCGATCCACGAGGGCGGCGAGCTCGGCTATGCCCTGGTCCACGCCTTCGGCGCCGCCTTCGACAACCCCGACCTGCTGGTCGCCTGCGTAATCGGCGACGGCGAGGCGGAGACGGCACCGCTGGAGGGTTCGTGGAAGGGCGTGCGCTTCCTCAACCCCGCTCGCGACGGTGCCGTGCTGCCGATCCTGCACCTGAACGAGAACAAGATCTCCGGGCCGACGGTGCTGGGGCGCGCGCCCGAGGAGGAGATCCGCGAGCTGCTCGGCGGCCACGGCTACGAGTGCCGCTTCGTCAGCGGCGCCGAACCGCGCCAGGTCCATGCGGACTTCGCCGCGGCGCTGGACGACTGCCGGACCACCATCGCGGCGATCCAGGATGATGCCCGTGCCGGCCGCGACTCCGGCCGCCCGCGCTGGCCGGCGATCGTGTTGCGGAGCCCGAAGGGCTGGACCGGCCCCAAGGAGGTCGACGGGGTGAAGGTCGAGGGAACCTTCCGCGCCCACCAGGTGCCGCTCAAAGGCGTCCGCGAGAATCCCGCCCACCTGGCGATGCTGGAGGAGTGGCTGCGGAGCTACCGGCCGCAGGATCGCTTCGACGACGCCGGGCGGCTGGTGCCCGAGCTGGCGGCGCTCGCCCCAGCGGGCGAGAAGCGGATGGGAGCGACGGCGCACGCCAACGGCGGCCGCCGGCTGGTGCCGCTGCAGATTCCCGAGGCCTCTTCCTACGCGATCGAGGTCAAGCGCCCTGGTGGCGAGCACGCCGAATCGACCCGGGGGCTCGGCGAGCTGCTGCGCGACGTCTACTCCGCCAACTCGGCGGAGGCGAACTTCCGCCTCTTCTGCCCCGACGAGACCAACTCCAACCGGCTCGGGGCCGTCTTCGAGGTGGAGGACCGCTGCCTGATGGACGCCCGTCCCGAGGACGAGAGCGTCTCCCCCGACGGCCGCGTGATGGAGGTCCTCTCCGAGCACAACTGCCAGGGCTGGCTGGAGGGCTACCTGCTGAGCGGACGCCACGGCCTCTTCGCCACCTACGAGGCCTTCGCGATGGTCTCCGCCTCGATGGCGATCCAGCACACGAAGTGGCTGGAGGAGATGCGGCGGCTGCAGTGGCGCGTCCCGGTCGCCTCGCTCAACGTCCTCCTCACCTCGACCTGCTGGCGCAACGACCACAACGGCTTCAGCCACCAGGGGCCGGGCCTGATCGACACCATGTTGAGCCTGCGCGGCGAGGTCGTCCGCATCTACTTCCCGCCCGACGCCAACAGCCTGCTCGCCGTCGCCGACCACTGCCTGCGCAGCCGCGACTACGTCAACCTGATCGTGCAGGACAAGCAGCCCCAGCTGCAGTACCTCAGCCTCGAGCAGGCCCAGGCGCACGCGGCGCGCGGCGCGTCCCGGTGGGAGTGGGCGAGCAGCGACGACGATGAGGACGTCGACGTCGTCCTCGGCTGCGCCGGCGACATCCCGACCCAGGAGACGCTGGCCGCCGCCTGGCTGCTGCGACGCCACACGCCGGAGCTGAAGGTGCGGGTCGTCAACGTGATCGACCTGATGGCGCTCTTCCCGCCCGAAGCCCACCCGCATGGCATGCCGGAGGAGCGCTTCGTCGAGCTCTTCGGCCGCGACGACGAGGTGGTGTTCGCCTTCCATGGCTACGCCCGCGCCCTGCACCAACTGATCCACGGCCACCCCCACCCCGGCCGCTTCCATGTCCGCGGCTTCAACGAGCAGGGGACGACGACCACGCCCTTCGACATGGTCGTGCTGAACCGGATGAGCCGCTATGACCTGGCGTTGGAGGCGCTCAGCCGTGCGCGCCGGGAGCCGGCCGGGGCCGCCGAGCTGGAAGCCCACTGCAAGGGGATGCTGGAGCGCCACCACACCTACGTCCGCGAGCAGCTCGAGGACATGCCCGAGGTCCGCGACTGGACCTGGGACGCGGCCTGACCGTGGTCGCCTCACCAGCGCGAATCCTCACCGTCAACGCCGGCTCCTCGAGCCTGAAGCTGCGGGTGCTCGACGCCGACGACGAGGTGGTCGGCGTCCGCGAGAGCGGCGCGGCGCAGGGCGAGGAGGAGCTGCGGGCCGAGCTGGAGGCGATCCTCGCCGCGGGCCCGGTCGACGCGGCAGGCCATCGCGTCGTCCACGGCGGCCCCGACTTCACGGGCCCGACCCTGATCGACCCCACCGTCGAGGACGAGCTCGAACGCCTCGCCGACCTGGCGCCCCTCCACAACCCGTCCGCGGTGGCGGCGCTCCGCGCGCTCGAGGCCCTGGCGCCGGGGCTGCCTACGGTCGCCTGCTTCGACACCGCCTTCCACGCGACGATCCCGGCGGCGGCGGCGACCTACGCGGTGCCGGCGGCATGGCGCGAGCGCTGGCCGTTGCGCCGCTACGGCTTCCACGGCCTCTCCCACGCCTACGCAAGCCGGCGCGCCGCCGAGCTGCTGGGGCGCCCGCTCGCCGAGCTGCGGATCGTCACCGCCCACCTCGGCGCCGGCGCCTCGCTCTGCGCCGTGGAGGGCGGCCGCTCCGTCGACACGACGATGGGCTTCACTCCCCTGGAGGGCCTGGTGATGGCGACGCGATCTGGCTCCGTCGACCCCGGTCTGCTGCTCTGGGTGCAGCGCCACGGCGGCATCGACGCCGAGGAGATGGAGCAGGCGCTCGACCGCGAATCGGGCCTGCTCGCTCTCTCGGGCCGCTCCGGCGACATGCGCGAGATCCTCGCCGGATTCGAGGATGGCGACCAGCGTTGCCGTCTCGCCCTCGACGCCTACATCCACCGCCTCGCCGCGGGCGTCGCCGCGATGGCGGCGGCGATGGGCGGCATCGATGTGCTCGTATTCACCGGCGGGGTCGGAGAGAATGCACCCCAAGTGCGCGCCAGAGCATGCGCGGCGAGCGCCTATCTCGGGGTCGCGATCGATGAGCAGAAGGACGCCGCCGGGCACGGCGACCGGGTCGTTTCCTCGGCGGCCGCAAACGTCGAAGTGCTGGTGATCGGCGCGCGCGAGGACATCGAGCTGGCGACACAGACGCGGTCCTGCCTTTCCACATAACCGCAGCGCCGCGCATTCCGCTGGCGAGGCGTGGGCGCTGCACGGCCGACCATAGGATCGACGCCACATGGCGGTCGACCCGGTCTCCCCCACTTCAGGCATCGACCTTTACTGGCTGCCGCTCGGCGCCGGCGGCTCCTTCGTGAAGTTCAACGGCCGCTGCTTCGAGGCGCTGCAGGCGATCATCGGTCGGCGGCGGCCTCTGGATCTGTATCACTCCGCCCTCGAGGTAAGCGTCACCGCGGGGCGGTTCGTGATCGAGATCACTCCGATCCCCGATGCCGACGGCGCCACGAGGGGAGTCGTTGCGGAGGGCGCGGTGGGAAGCCGTCACCTGGCCCGTTGGCGAGTCTTCCGCTACGAGCTCCGCTGCTGGCAGGGCGGAGCGATACCCGACGCCGCTGCGTCGGTAGGCAGTCCCGTGCGGGTCGCCGACGATGAGACCAGCGCGCTGCGAATGCTCGATCTCCTGCACTCGGTGCCGATGAAAGTGTGGGGTCGTGACGAGTTGGGTGCCGGGGAAATGTGGAACTCGAATTCGGTGATCGCCTGGCTGTTGGTGCGCTGCGGCTTAGACATCGAGGCGATCCAACCGCCCCCAGGAGGCCGCGCGCCCGGGTGGAGCGCAGGCGTCGCCGTCGCCAAGCGCCCCCCCGGGGCCGGACTCGCCTCCGTAGGTCCTGCAAGCTCAGCCAATCGCGGTCAGCACCGCGAGCGCCAGCACTGAGATCGCGATCACTCCCAGGGCAACGCCGGTCGCCAGTCGGCCGCCAGGGCCGAGCGCGTGCTCGCCCATCAGCTCGCGGTTGCGCCCGAGCGACCGCATAAAGGGGAGCAGAACCAACAGCAGAACCGCATTCAGCGCCTGCGAGAGGAAGAGGATGGGGATCAGCGGCGCGCCGGGAATCAGGACGAGGACGGCGGCGAAGGCCACCACCGCGCCGTAGCTGAGGTAAAAGGCCCGGGCCTCCTCGAAGCTGTCGTCGAGATTCGCCTTGCGCCCGAGAGTCTCCGAGATCGAGTAGGCCGTGGAGAGCGGCACGATCGCCGCCGCCAATAGCGCCGCTCCCAGGAAGCCGAGCCCGAACAGGGTCGCCGCGGTGGCGCCGGCAAGGGGTTCGAGCGCGCGGGCGGCGTCGCGGGCGTCGTTGATCTCGATTCCCTTCACGTGCAGAGTCGCCGCGCAGGCCACCACCACGAAGAGGCCGATGACGCCGGTCAGCACCGCGCCGGTGATCACGTCGATGCGCTCGTAGCGCAGGTCCTTGACCTTCAGCTTCTTGTCGACCGCATAGGACTGGATGAAGGCCAGCCCCCAGGGTGCCAGCGTCGTGCCGATGGTCGCGACGGCGACCAGGACCGCCTCGCGATCGAGCGGCAGGTTGGGGACGACGAGCCCCTTCGCCGTCGCGCCCCAATCCGGGTGGGAGAGGAAGCCAGAGATCACGTAGGCGACGAAGACGGTGCTGAGGGCGAGCAGGACGTGCTCGACGTAGCGGAAGGTCCCGCGCAGGACCAGCAGCGAGACGCCGAGCGCCGCCAACGGGACGCTGACGTAGCGGCTGACCCCGCCGAGCAGGTCGGCCCCGGCGGCGACCCCCGCGAACTCAGCGCAGAGGGTGCCCGTGTTGGCGATCACCAGGGCGCCGAGAACCAGGGCCGCGGCGCGAGCCCCATAGTGCTGCCGGACCAGGGTCAGCAGCCCCTTGCCGGTGACGATCCCCAGCCGCACCGCCAGCTCGTGGAAGACGATCAGGGCCGCGGTCGAGAGGGTGAGGACCCAGAGCAGCTGGTAGCCGTACTTGGCGCCGAGGATCGAGTAGGTGGTGATGCCCGCCGGATCGTCGTCGGACAGACCCGCCAGCAGGCCGGGGCCGACGACCGCCAGGAGCGCCGCCAAGCCGCCGGCGCGGATCAAAAGGTGGCGTCGCTTGCTCAGGTGCCACGGCAGGTGACGGCCAGGGGTGAGGTGAGCTCGTCCGGATGCCATGGGCCGTCGCGTACTCTGCCAACGCGGAGGGGCGGGGGTCATCGGCCGGGTCGGCGGCGCGGATCCGCAGCGCGAAGAGCTTCAGCGTCAAGTTCTCGATCCCGGGCACCTCGAGGGCCTGTGCCCGCTTCTACGCGAAGGCCCTGACCAAGAAGGCGACCGTCGGCAAGCAGGCAGTCTGGTTTCAGGCCGATTCGGTGCGGGGCGCGCTCTTCTAGCGAAATCGCTCGTCTCGCGAAATCGAACGGGGCAGCCAGGACTCGAACCTCGCCGGTTTTGGAACCGCCTTTTCAGCATCAAGAGAGATCCTTCCCAACGCGGGACAACGCAGCCCGAGGTCGAATGACCGGCCAGCAAGATGAACGAGAGAGCAACTCCAGCCGAGGCGGTGGATGCGACCCGGCGCACTCGTCTCGCCAGCGAGCGCACCGAGCTTGCATGGTGGCGCACTGGACTCACGGCCCTGGCCGTTGCCTTGGCTGTCGGCCGGGTCATTCCGAGCCTCGACCACAACTCGGCGGATTGGCTCTATGACCTCGCCGGGGTCTGCTTCGGGCTCTACGGGCTGGCAGTGATGGGCTACGGCAGCCTTCGTCGCGGGGCGATGGAACGCGCGCTGGTCGACGGGCGTTTCCCCGATCCGCCGCGCCGCGCCCACGCCGCGCTGGCGCTGAGTGGCGTGGCGCTGGGACTGTTGACGATTCTGATCGTCGTCATCTCCTAAGCGTTCCTCGGCTCGCCCTCGACGAAGGTCTTCCGAAGTCCATCGATCACGGCCGCGTCCAGCCCAAGCCCCTCGGAGAAGTAGCCCTCGATCGAGCCGTAGCGCTCCGTCATCTCGGCGATCGCCGCTTCGAGATAGGGCCTCTGCACGCCAAGGATCGGCACCAGCAGCTCCGGGTTGCCGCCGATGGACTCGAACTGGTCGATTTTCGGCTGCAGCGCAGGCAGCAGCTGCTCGTTGGTGAGCAGGTAATCGACGAAGACGTCCTCTTGGCTCACCCCGAGCAGGAGGAGAAGGGCGGCTGCGGCCCAGCCAGTCCGGTCCTTCCCGGTCGTGCAGTGAAACAGGGCCGGGCGATGCTCGGGCCGGGCGATGTCGGCGAAGAACTGACGGTAACCGCTCAACGCGCTCGGCAGGCTGACGATCTCGCGGTATCCGTTGATGAAGAGCGCGACGGCTTTGCCGCCACCGAGCAGCTCCTCGGCCGCCTCCGGATCGCCCAAGACCTTGAGCAACTGCGCGGGGGCGGCCCCGGATGAATCCCTGAGGATGTCGACGACGACGTACTCGGTTCCGGCAGGTACCCGATTCGGCTCGGCGGCGCGCTCGTCCTCGGTCCGCATGTCATAGACGGAGCGAATGCCAAGCTGGCCAAATGCGGAGGCGTCCCCGCCCTGCAGGTCGGCGAACTCGGCCGATCGGTAGAGCAGGCCCTCGCGCACCTTCCCGTCAGGGGTCGCCCAGCCACCCAGGTCTCGCAGGTTCGGAACGGTCGCGATCGGGATGCTCTGGCCCGGTCGGAAGGTTGGCGTGGTCATCGGGTTCGGTTCCTCTCGTTTGTGCGCAGACCGCTGGTTGGACCAAACTAGGACGCAGCTGTGGTGCCGACATCATCCGAAGCAGGTGATTGCACTCCGGCGGCGCAGCGAAAGCCCATGTTGCCGGTGGTGCTGTCGGGCGTGTTGGAGCTGCGGGCGCCGACCCGGTAGCGGTTGCAGTAGGAGTCGTGGCAGAGATAGGAGCCGCCACGGATGACCTTGGCCTCGCCGGCCTCGGGACCGCTGGGGTTCGAGCGGGGACTGAGGCGCGGGTAGGAGCTGTCGAACCAGTCCGCGCACCACTCCCAGACGTTGCCCGAGGTGTTGTGAAGCCCGAATCCATTTGGCGGGAACGAGTCGACGGGAGCCGTGCCGAGGTAGCCATCGTCGAGCGTGTTCTTGGCGGGAAACATTCCCTGCCAGACGTTCATCCGGTGCTCCCCGTCCGGCTCGCGCCGATCGCCCCAGGGGAAGCGCTTTTGCTCGAGGCCGCCGCGTGCTGCGTGCTCCCACTCGGCCTCGGTCGGAAGACGCAGTCCCGCCCAGGCGCAGAAGGCATGGGCATCGCGCCAGGAGACCTGCACGACGGGGTGATCGAGGCGATCCTCGATCCTGGTCGCCGGCCCCTCGGGCGTCTTCCAGCAGGCGCCGTGCACCTGCCGCCACCAGGGCGCCTGCGCTGCTCCCTGGGTCGGCGGGAAGTCGTCGGGCAGCAGCCCGCCGAAGACGAAGGACCAGCCGAAGCGCTCCGCCTCCGTGACGTATCCGCTGTCGGCGGTGAAGGCGGCGAAGCGCTCGTTGGTGACGGTGAAGGGGTCGATCCAATACGGATTCAGCTCGATCTCGCGAACGGGACCCTCGCCGTCACCGGGAAACCCATCCGAGTCCTCGGTGCCCATCAGGAACGTCCCGCCGTCGAGCATCAGCATTCCCGTCGTCGAGCCGCCCCCACCCCCCTCCACGACGGCTTGGAAGGGGACGGCGCCCGAGCCGCGGGAAGGTCCGCAGCAGGGTGAGCCCGAGGACTCGCTCATCGTCGATCCCTACTGGATCGCGGTGGCGACCCGCAGGCGCTCCTCTGGACTGATCAGGTGGTCGTGGTTGTCGGCACCGGCGTCGAGCTGGACCCAGTTGACCTTGCCGTTGAAGTTGCCGTCCTTGCTCGCGTAGTCCTCGCTGACCGGCGTGCCGGAGTCATAACCGACGTCGCAGGTCTCATCGCCCGAGTAGATCATCGGCACGGTGGCCTCCGCCCGGCCTTTGCCGGCCTCCTCGCCGTCGACGTAGAGGGTGACGTCGCCGCCTTTGCCGAGACCGCCGCCGTCATAGGCGAACTCCATGCGGACCTGGTGCCTCCCGGCCGGCACGACCGACTCCCCCTCGACGTAGAAGCGCATCAGCCCGGCGAGGTTGTGGCAGTACTTCGGCTTGCCCTCGTGCAGGTAGAGGCTCCAGCCGGCGAAGGCGCCGCCCTGGGCGATGATCACGCCCTGGCCGCCGTCGTCTGGGACGACAAGCTCGGCAGTCACCGTGTGCGACTTGTTTTTGAGGTTGATGACGGAGTTCTCGCTGAGGCGCCCCATGCCGCCGTAGAGGATCTGCGAGCTGCCCTTGACCAACTGCGGACGCCCCGCGATGTCGGGGTTGAAGCGCTCGATTCGACGGTCGTCGAGCGGCAGCACGTTGTACTTGACGGCCTCGATCAGCCACAGCCTTTTCAGCGCCTCCAGCTTGTCCGGCATCTCGGCCGCGAGGTCGTGGGCCTGGGACCAATCGGTGTTGGTGTCGTAGAGCTCCCAGACGTCGTCGTCCAGCGCGGGCAGCTCTGCGCTGAACTCCCAGGGGTTGCTGTGACGGGTCACCGCGGTCCAGCCTTTGTGGTAGATCCCGCGATTGCAGGCCACCTCGAAGTACTGGGTCTCACGCGCCTCCGCGGCATCGGGCTCGTCGAAGGCGTAGGCCATGCTCACCCCGTGCAACGGCATCTGCTGGATGCCGTTGACGAAGGTGGGCTCGGGCAGGCCCGCGACGTCGAGGACGGTCGCCGCGACGTCGATCAGGTGGTGGAACTGGCTGCGAACCTCGCCCTTGGCCTTGATCCCCTTCGGCCAATGCACGATCGTCCCGTTGCGGGTTCCGCCCCAGTGGGACGCGACCTGCTTGGTCCACTGAAACGGCGTGTCCATCGCGTGCGCCCAGCCAACCGCGTAGTGGTTGTAGGCGGCGGGGGTGCCGAAGCCGTCGATGTGCTCGGCCATGAACTCGGGGGTCTCCGCCGAAGCGGCGCCGTTCAGCGAGATCAGCTCGTTGAAGGTCCCGTTCGGGGTGCCCTCCGCGCTGGCGCCGTTGTCGCCGATGATCACGTAGACCAGGGTGTCCTCGAGTACGCCGAGATCGTCGAGCGTGTCGACGATGCGCCCGATGTGGTGGTCGGTGTGCTCGAGGAAACCGGCGTAGATCTCCATCTGGCGGGCGAGCACCGGCTTCAGGTTCTCCGGCACGTCCGCCCAGGCGGAGATCTCCTCCGGGCGCGCGGTCAGCTCCGTGTCGTCTGGGATCACGCCCAGCTCCTTCTGGCGGGCGATCGTCTCCTCGCGGATCGCGTCCCAGCCCTGGTCGAAGCGGCCCTTGTATTTGTCGATCCACTCTTTCGGCACGTGGTGGGGCGCGTGGGTGGCGCCGGGGCCGAAGTACATGAAGAACGGCTTGTCGGGCATCAGCGACTTCTGCTGGCTGATCCAGGCGCTTGCCTTGTCCGCCAGGTCCTCGGTCAGGTGGTACCCCTCCTCCGGGGTCTTCGACGGCTCGACCGGCGTCACCCCGTCGTAGAGGGCCGGGTACCACTGGTTGGTCTCGGCGCCGACGAAGCCGTAGAAGTACTCGAAGCCGCTGCCGAGCGGCCACTGGTCGAAGGGACCCATCGGGCTCGTCTCCCAGACCGGCACCTCGTGGCACTTGCCGAGCTGGGCGGTGCTGTAGCCGTTCAGCTTCATCGTCTCGGCGAGCGGGGCCGCCGAGTCGGGGCGGATCGAGTCGTAACCGGGAGCCGAGGTGGCGATCTCGGTGATGCCGCCCATGCCGACGGCGTGATGGTTGCGGCCGGTGAGGAGGGCCTGGCGCGACGGCGAGCAGAGTGCCGTCGTATGGAAGCGGTTGAACTTCAGACCCTCGCCCGCCAGCCGGTCGAACGTCGGCGTCTCGCATGGCCCGCCGAAGGTGCTGGAAGCACCGAATCCGGCATCATCGAGCAAGATCACCAACACGTTCGGGGCTCCCGCCGGGGGCTGCAACGGCTCGATCGGCGGATAGGAGGTCTCCGGGTCCTTGGCATCGAAGGTCGTCAGGCCAACATGGGCACGCTCGGGTATCGGCAGAACCTCCCGCGCGACTCGCTCAGCTTTTTCGCTCGGCACCGGCATTCCTCTCACTCGACGGTTGGCCTCTTCAATCCAGGTGCTCAGGCCTGCTCCCCAAAGCTACGCAGGGGTCACCTCTGCGGCATCGCCCGAAGAGGGTGATTTGAGACCCGAATCCTCAGCGAGGAGCGGTGTCCTGCGAGGGACCCTCGGCGTCGAGCAAACCCGCTGCCCGCGCCTCCTCGACCGCCGCGCGGCGCGAGGTCACCCCGAGCTTGCGGTAGACGCCCTGGGCCTGCGTCTTGACGGTGTTCGGCGAGACGAATGCCTGACCGGCGATCTCCGGAAAGGAGAGATGGGTCGGCAGGAACTGCAAGACGCGCAACTCGGCCGGCGTCAGGTCGCGGACAGCCGAGACCGATACGACTTCGACCGCAAGTGCCGTCTGCTCGATCCATTCTCCAAGCACAACCGCATCCGGGGTCAGCTTCAGCACCCTTGCGGCTTCCGCCAGCATTGTGGTGGCAGCCGGGGCGTCGTTGAGGCGGGCCGCGGTTCGCGCCAGCGTTACCCAAGTCTCGCCCTCGTACCAGGGCGGGAACTCGTCAAGCTGCTTCAGGAGGATCGATCCGCGCCGTAGATCAGCCGCGGCCTCCTCCAGCCGTCCGGTGCGAGAGCGAACCAGCGCCGAAACCGCCAGGGCGAGCGCCATCATCGGATAGTCGCCGAGGCCGGAGCGATCGACCTGGGCACGTGCCTGGGAGGTGAGTACGTCCGCCAGCGTCCAGTCGTCCTCCTCCATCGCGAGCAACGCCAACTGAGACAGGCAGAGGACCTGGACGTTGGGCGCTCCGACCGCGCCGCGACGCGCGCCATCGATCAGTTTCTCGTGGGCCTCCCCGCGCAGGCCACGCTGGTGCAGGCCAACGCCCTCGATCAGCCGGCACATCGACATCCAAGGGCTGTCGTCGGGGAGCATCTCTGCGGCCAGGGCGGTGCGATCGGCGATCGGCTCGACGCCGTCGCGGGCCAGTGCCGCCTCGATCAGCGCCAGGCCGGCAGTGAGGACGCTCTTCATGTCCGAAGGCTCTTCGCGCTCGATCAAACCCGCAGCGACGGCCGCCCAATGCTCGGTCTTGCTGCCTTGACCTTGCGTGATGTGGGCATAGGAGGCGGTCAAGCTCAGGGCAGCATCGGTGGCGACTGTCTGCTCGCCGAGATGATCCAGCCAACCGATCACCGTGGCGTTGCGGCCCCGCGTCGTGTACTCGGGGATGCCCATCCACAAGAGCTCTCCGGCCCGCTTCAGTGCGCCGCCGTCAACGGCATGGGCGATCGCCCTGTCCCAGTCGCCCTCGGAGGCCCACCACTCCGATGCGAGACGGTTCAGCCCAGCTTCCTTCTCGGGCTCGACCCGGTGCAGCTCGGCTCGCAGCATCTCGCGGAACAGCGGATGGAAGCGGAACCATTCATCGTGGCGATCCAGGGGGGTGAGAAGGGTGTTGGAGTGCGATAGGTCGCGGAGCAGCGACGCCGAGCCACTTCGTTCGAGGACGCTGTCGCAGAGGTCGCCGCTGAGCCGGTCGAGAACCGAGGCGCGCCGCAGGAACTCGAGGCGACGCCGGGAGACCGCAACCAGGAACTCATCGCGGATGTAGTCGACGACGAACCGATCATCGCCGGCGAAGCGCGAGATTGCGCGGCCGAGGTCAGACGCCTCGCTCAAGGCGAGACCGGCGAGATAGAGCGCGGCCGGCCACCCCTCGGTGCGAGCGACGATCGTCTCGAGCTGCTTCGCGCTCAGAACCAGACCGAGGGCGCCGAGAAGCTCCTGGCATTCGGACTTCGTCATCACCAAATCCTCGCGGCCCAGCTCAGCCAGCTTGCGATGGGCTCGAATCCTGCCGAGCGCCAGGACCGGCTCTGTGCGGGTGGCAAGAACGATCTGGGATCCGGCCGGGAGCCGACCCATGATCATCGAGACCGCCGTCAGCGAGCGCGGTGAGTCGATCCGCTCGAAGTCGTCGAGAACGAGGACAAACGGGACCTGGCGCTGCTCGAGAGCCGCACCGAGGCGGGGCAGGACCACCTTGTCGATGCTCGGATCGGGATTCGCAAGAGCCACTCCGACATCGGAGGGCACCGGCTCGATCTCCTCGAGCGCAGCGACGACCGACCCCACCAGCATCGCCGGGTCGTTGTGCTCGTCTCCGAGGAGAAGCGACACGAACGGTCGGGGGTCCCTCGCGGCCCACTGCTCGATCAGCACAGACTTGCCGTATCCCGATGGGGCGTTCAAGACGACGATCGAGGCGGAAGTCTCCTCGAGCTTGCCGAGCAACCGCAGCCTCTGAACCAGCGGCGAGCGGTGGCCGAGAGGGCGAGGGGGCGCCTCGCCCGGCTGGACGACGGCGCCGCCATTCTTGATCACAAGGTCAATCCAAATCCTTTACGGCGCCTCCAGGCCTCTTCAGAGTAGTCCTAAAGCGTCGAGGGGTTGCAAAGGATCGGTGACGCGCCCCGTCGATCGCCGGGGCTCAGGGCACGGGCATTCGGTCAGCCAGCAGCCGCGCCGACCGCGATCAGGTCCTCCGGGTGAACCCAGGCGTCGACGAGGCTGCTGCCACCGGCCTCCTCGATCGCCTCGCGCAGAGGCACCGCCCAGCGGTGCTCGATCAGCGCGATCGCGGCCGCCGTTCCGGGCGGGATCGCATCGGCGAGGTACCAGACGTCCTCGGCGACGGGCGATCCATTTTCGGCAGCGACGGCGGCTCCGACTTCGGCTCCGCTGAAAGCTCCTTCCTCGCCATCGGCTCCGAAGCCGATCAGCGCTCCCACCAGCGCCCCGAACTCGACCCCCTCCTCGGGGGAGAGCTCGCTCTGCTCGACCCTGGCGACATCGCCCTGGGCATCCTTGGCGACGAAGAGCAGGTCGATCATGCGGATGATGTCGTGCTCGCGCAGCCGTTTCAGCTCCGCGAGGATCTTGCCCTCGAACTTGCCTTCCTCGAAGCCGATGACGAGTAACTGCACGGGTCCAAGGTTCATCTGCTGCTCGGCCATCGCTACATCCCCTCCGTCAGTCGCTGGCGCTCGGAGTCGTACTGCTCCTGGGTCAGGACGCCCGAGTCGAGCAGCGCTTTGAGCTTGGTCAGGGCGTCTATCCGGTTGGCCTCGGAGGTGGCGGGACTCGCCGGTTCGGAGCTGAGGGCCTGCGCGGGTGCGGGAGGCGCCGCCTGGGCCTCGGCGCTTGCCTCGTGACGCTTGCCGATCGCGTAGCCGGCACCACCGACCATCGCCGCCCTCATCAGCGGCCGTCTCCTCATCAGGGGCATCGCCCCTCCTTTGCGCATTGGGTGAGCGTTGATTCGGTCGACTCCATACAACCTCAGCCGCGATGTCAGCGCATCGCGCGAACAGGGTGAAATCGCGGAAGCCGGCAAGCGCTAGGTGAGGTAGCCGATGACGCCACGGCCAATCAGGAAGACGCCGAGCACCGCGGCTCCGACGATCGCCATCCGCCGACCGCGGCGGCTCAGCCAGGCTCGGAAGCGCTGCACCTCGACGACGGTCCTCTCCGGTGCGAGAAAGTAGCCGAGCAGCGGGATCTCGAGCAGGATCAGGAGCATCAGGTTGTAGCCGACGATCACGAGGATCTCACCGCCGGTTCCGTACCCGAGCTCCTGCAGGTCGCGGAGCGCCGCCAGGTAGGAGACGCCCGGGAGCGTGAGCACGACGCCGAGTGCGAAGGTGACCCGTGCCGAGCCCCTTCCCAACAGCTCCTCGACCTTGGAGGGTGACTTCTCGACTGCTTCTTCGCTGCCCTTCTTTGCCTTGCGTCGCTCTTTCAGCCGCTGGTCGTGTCCGCCCCTGAGCACGTAGGCGACCAGCAAGAGGATGAGCCCGAACGCGATGTCGATCGAGGGGCTGACGGCGCTGCGGGCGGTGCTGGTCGCGCTCGAATCGTGCACCACGAAGACGATCAAAACGCCGATCGTGATGCTCGTGAGAAGAGCGCCGGCGAGATAGCCGATCAGCAGTCGTTTCGGGTTCGGCAGGAAGAGCATCACCGTCACGGCCGCGAGCAACGTCGCGTTGGCGGCGGAAACAAGCGAGAGAAGGAAGATGTGGCCCATGAGAGGGAGCGGACGGGGGCCCGGCGCGGTTCGCCGGGCCCCCGATCTGGCGAGCTAGGCCCCTACGGCCCTGTCGTCCTCGCCGTAGACGACGAGGCCGTGGATGCAGATGACGCAGAGCGCGAAGATGCCCAGCGACCAGAAGGGATAGGCCCCGCCAACCGAGAGAAGGGCGCCGATCGCGCCCAACGAGGCCGCGACGAGACCGATCACACGGCCGAAGGCGTGCCCGGCAAGCAGCGAGAACCCGCCGCCAACCTGGATGATCCCGAGGATTACGGTGATCCAGCCCCAGGTGTGGAGGCTGGAGAACACGTACTGCGTGTTGCCGGCGTAGAAGTGCGCATCGCTGATCGCAGCGATGCCGTAGATGACATTGAGCGTGCCGGCGATCAACAGCAAGATGGCGACAAAAGCGGCGCGACCCATACCTCTCATAAGCAATCTCCTTTCGTCCCCAGGGCCATCTCGCGACAGCCTGAGTCCGAGTTCATGCTCGGGCGTCGAATCGCCGGAGCTCTACTTCCCCAAGGCTCTCGCTTCGGACCGACCGAGGCATCATCTGAACCGGGTGATTGTCAGACGGCCCCGCCTTCGTAGCTAGGGGCTGGTGCCTTCAGCGCGCCGATCACCCAGAGCAGCGGGAAGATGATCCCCACCCAGAAAAGGACGAAGTGACCCTTGCGAAAGGTCATCGTCCCGAGCGTGACCAGCAGTACGAAGTAGAGGGCTCCAAAAAGCACCAGCATCAGTCGACTCCCTTGATTTGGATGGACAGGATCTGGGCCTTCGCGGCGTCGAACTCCGCCGGGCTGAGGTCGCCGCTGCGCCGCAGGGCGCTGAGCCGCTCCAAGTCCGCGACCTCCGAAGCGCCATCGTCGGCGGACGGATGCGTGCGCCCGGACCAGCGCTCGCGCATCCGCGCGCCGACTTCGCCGCGGTGGCCGTCCGGGTGCTCGCGAAGGGCCTGCCGCCGCAAAATCTCAGCACCGGCCGCGAAGAGGACCGCGAAGACCAGGATGCCGAGCGGTTTGCGGAATGCCGCGATCGGTGCCCAGGCGATCAAGGCGACGAAGACCGCGAGCGCGCCTACGACAGCGGCCGCAGGCTGCTCACGGAGATAGGGCGCCGCCTCGCCGCGGATGCCGGCCGCCAGGCGCGTCGGCCCGGCGAGCCAGGCGCCGACGAAGACAAGGACGCCGAAGGCGATCGCCGAGGTGGCGACGGTGACCAGGAGCGAGGTGCCGATCTCCCAGACGGCTTCCGCCGCGGGCTTCGCGGCTTCGTTGGAGGTCAGCGCGCCGACCACCTCGCTCCCTGCCACGCCTCGCACGATCAGCGCCAAGACGCCGGCGAAGACGAAGCCGAAACCCACCGAGCGCAGCGCCTTGCGCCGCCGCGGCCCGGCCAGATAGACGGCGAGCCCGTAGAGGACGAGCGCGAGCAGGGTCAGCACGATCGGCAGGTCCCTGATCCCCTGGGCGACGTCCTGGGCGGTCGAGATCTGGCCGGATTCGAGGATCGTCAGCTTGCCGGCTTCCGCTGGGATCTTCGAGGCGATCGCTTCGCCAACCCCGATCTGGCCGCCGATCTGCGCGAGCAGCGAGCCGAGGTCGAGCGTGACCTGGCCGCCGTTGGTCGAAAGGGTCTTGCCGCCGCCATCGAGGAGTTCGAGCAGAGATTCGTGGGCGGCCCTGTTCGCCTGGTCCCACAGCGCCTGCACCTGGGACGTCGCCAACGCCTTTTCGGCGACCTGCGGCGCCAGCTGGCCGAGGCCTCCCGCGGCGGGGCCGGCGAGGGGCTTCAGTTGGGGCGGCAGGGCCTTGGCCAGTTCCGCCTGGACGTCGACGTTCGCGAACAGCTCGGCGGCGATGTAGGTCGAGAGCTGGGACTGGACCTCCGGGTCCTGGAGGACCTTGTCGCTGGTGTTGACCCAATTGTCGGTGTTCAGCGCCTGGCGGTTTGCCCAAATCGAGAAGATCGCGGCGACGGCTAGGACGGTGGCCAAGCCGATCAGCACCGCCACGACCTTTGGATGACCCGGCTTGGGCACCTCGTGCGCCGACCCCGTCATGTCTAGACGCCGCTCTCGACGTTGAGCTGTCCCGAGCGCTGGGCATCGAGAAGAGTCTCGTAGTCGGCTTCGTTCTGGTCGGCATAGGCCTCGGAGAAATCGGCAATCGCATGGTCAAAGGCGTCTCCCTTGCCGAGGTAGGCGGCGATCGCGTGACGGTCTCCGGTGCGGGCGTGGGCGCGAGCGAGGCTCCAGCCGCACAGTCCCGCGTAGCCCGCCATCGTCTGCGGACCCATCGACTCGATCTCCGCCGAGCCCTTTCCATCCCAGAGCTGGCGCACGTAGAAGTCGCGCTTCTTGCCGTCGATGCCGTCGACGCTCAGCCAACCGAGGAGGACGTCCCCGGCCGCCTGCATCAGGCGCTGCCCCGCGACCACGCGGTGGCCGTGGTGGTCGAACCCACTGGGCTCCGCGAACGGCTCCAAGACCGAGGCCCCGGCTTCCTTGACCTGGAGGAAGAGCGGGTCGCGCTCATCGCGGCCGACCAGCAAGACGATCCAGGCGCGGGTGCCGACGCTGCCCACGCCGACGACCTTGTGGGCGGCGTCGACGTAGCGGTAGCGGCCGGCGAGAACTCGGGCTTGGTCGTCGAGGGTCGCTCGGTACTCGTCCAGCAGGCCCTTGATGAGGAGCGCGACCTCGTCGACGTCCTCTCCTTCCCGTTTGGCCAGCTCGTCGATCGGCACCAACAGCGGTGGGCGACTGGCAATCCGCAAACCGGACCCGTTGGTCTCGGTGAGCTTCTCGAGCGCCCGCAGGCTGTCCTTGTTGCGGGCCTTGGCGACGGACCGCTCGAGTCGCCGCCGGTCTCCCTTCGTCACTTTCTTCTGCCAGCGCGAGGCGATGTCGGCGACGTCGAGGCGGGAGTACCAGACGTCGATCTCGTTCATCGTCGCGAAGGTCGCGATCGCATCGCGGTACTCGCGCACCGAGGCGAGGACGGCGACCCGGCGCTCCTTGGCCTTGAATCCGCGGTCGCGGGCGCCGATCGCGACACTTGCGGCGAGGCGCTTGACGTCCCACTCGAACGGGCCGGGGTGGGTCTCGTCGAAATCGTTGATGTCGAAGACGAGGCGGCGGTCGGGTGCCTGGAAGACGCCGAAGTTCGAGAGATGAGCATCGCCGCAGAGCTGAACTCGCAGACCGGAGTCGGAACCGGAGGCAAGGTCGGCGGCCATGATCCCCGCGGCGCCACGGTAGAAGGTGAAGGCCGAAGCGAGCATGCGGCCGTAGCGGACGGGAACCAGCTCGGGGACGCGGCTCTCGTCCTGCTCGGCGAGCACCTCGACCGGGCCGGTTCGCTTCGGGTCGGGCGTCCAGCCCGCCTGCGATGAGCGGGGCGCACGCTGGCGGGCCTCCTTGCCCGAGGTGCCGGAAGACTCGCGTGTCAGCGGTTCGCCGATCGGCTCGAGCATCAGCAGCTCGGAGTTGGTCGGGAAGGGTCCACGATCCAACCCTGAACGGCCGGGGGTGACACGACATCATCCGAACCGGGTGATTCTCGCCAACGATCGGTCGTCTACGTTGGGTCGGACCTGCGTGCTTGCACTCTCTCGCCGGCGAAGCCCAGGAGGTCGGCAAGTTCTATAGCGGGCGCGGGTTCGAGCCTGGAACGAGGTCGCTCGTGGGAGTATCTAGGCTGCGAAGCGGGAATGCGGCCTCTAGGGCCAAGCAAATCGGACGGGGCAGCCAAGACTCGAACCGCCATCGCCTTCTGGCCTGGGAAAGAGGGGTCCCGCGAGCTTGTGCGAGATCGTCCGGCCAGCGACGACACGGCCCGTTGACCACTCCGAGGATCCCCCGAAGCCCGGATAATGCGGGAGGATGGTTCGCGTGAGCGGGGTGGCGATCGTCGTATTCAGCGATTTGGTCGATTCGACGGCGCTTTTGGCACGGCTGGGCGACGACCGCATGGACCAGGTCAGGCGCGCTCACGTCGAAGACGTCAGCCGCGAGGTGGCCAGCGGCGGCGGGCGGGTGGTAAAGACGCTTGGCGACGGTGTGATGGCGAGCTTTGAAAGCGCCCTGGGGGCGCTGCGGGCTTCGGCGGCAATTCAAGCGGCGGTGGAGGAGCTGGACGCCGAGCACGGCGGAATCGGAATCGCCGCGAGGATCGGGGTGGCGGCCGGGGAGCCGATTCCCGACGGGGACGACCTGCACGGCATGACGGTGGTAATCGCCAGCAGGCTCTCTTCGGCGGCCCCAACCGGGGAGGTGCTGGTGCAGGATCTGGTCGAGGCGCTGGTGGCCTCTCGAGACGGGGTGAGCCTGGAAACCGCTCGCAACTACGATTTGAAGGGAGTGCCGGCGCCGGTGCGAGCCTCGATGCTGGCCTGGCGCGATCTGGTCGCGTCGACACAGGCGCGGCCTGAGCCCAAGGAGCCAGCGGACGCAGGCCCAGGTCTCAGGGGGACCCCCGCCGACACTCGCCTGCCGCCGGTGCTCGCTGCCTTCGCCGCAGAGCCGCTTATCGGTCGCGATCGGGAGATCGCGGCGCTGGGCGAGGCCACGGCGCCCCGACCAGGGCGCCAGGCGGTCCTAGTGTTGGGCGAGCCCGGCATCGGCAAGACCCGCCACGCCGCCGCGGCGGCCGCGGCGGCTCAGGCGGAGGGCGCGACGGTCGTCCTGGCCCGGTGTCCACCGGAGGCAGTCATTCCCTTCGAGCCCTGGGTGCGAGCGATCGGGGAGCTGGCGCTCGCAGGCGGCGAGGAAAGGCGGCGTGAACTCGCCGGTGCGGCCGGCCCCGAGCTGGCGGCGCTGGTACCGGAGCTGAGCGAATACGCCACCGTCCCCGAGCATGCCGACGCCGGCAGGATGGTTGCGGCCGAGGGTGCGCGGTACCGGCTGCTGCGCGGCATCGACGCCACGCTGGCATGCGCAGCCGGGGACGGGTCCCTGCACGTGGTGCTCGACGACGCCCACTGGTGTGACGCCGCTTCGGCCCAGGCCCTGGCCCATCTGCTCGACGGCGCCGTGAGCGCCCAGCTGGTCCTGGTCGTGACCGCACGGGATCGCGAGCTGGGCCGCGGTCATCCGGTGTCACGCGTGCTCTCGGACCTGCGCCGCACCGACGACCTCAGCGAGCTCCGCCTCACCGGCCTCGACGCCTCGGGCTTGGCCGCGCTGGTCGGGGCCCGGATGGACCGCGCTATAACGCCGCGGCTCGCCGAGCGCCTGCGTGCCCGTACCGCCGGCAATCCCTTCTTCGCGGCGGAGCTGGCGCGCGACCTCGACGGGCAAGGCGCCCTCCGGGAGGACGGGGCCCTCGATGCGGCGCCGGTGCCGGAGGCGGTCGCCGGCCTGGTCGAGGAGCGCCTCGCGCGGTTGGACCCCGACACCGAACAGCTGCTGAGCGCGGTCGCCGCGATCGGGCCCTCCTCGCCGGTCGCCCTGGCGGCCGAGGTCGCCGGTCTCGACTCCGCCGCGGCGGAGCGGGCGGTCCGGGAAGCGCTCTCGGAGCGACTTGTCGACGACCTCGTCGCCCCGCAACCGACGATCTCCTTCCCTCACGCGCTGGTGCGCGAGGCGCTGATCGCCGGCACCGGCGAGGCCGCCCGCGCGCGGCTGCACCTGGCGATAGCGCGAGCACTGAAGGTAGATCCCGGCGCCGAGCCGGCCGAGCTGGCGCGCCACTACGGGCTCGCGGTTGAGCTGACCGGAGCCGCGCCGGCGATCGCCGCCTATCGCGCCGCCGCGGTGGCCGCCGCGGCCGGGCATGACCATGAGCAGGCGGCCGCTCATCTCAGCAGCCTGCTGTCCTTGCTGCCGGAGGACGAGCTGGGGCCGCGCTCGGAGGCGCTGCTCGAGCTGGGGGAGCAGCAGCTGCTAAGCGCCGATCTCGTCCGGGCGCGGAATCACTTTCTTGCCGCCGCCGACGCCGCCCGGCGGATCGGCGACGCAGGCACCCTCTCCCGGGCCGCCCTCGGCTTCGCCGGCGGCGATATCGGCTTCGGCTGGGAGACCGGCACCGACGACCCGGCGACCGTGTCACTCCTGCAGGAGGGCCTGGAGGCGTTGGGCGACGATGAGCCGCGATTGGCGCTGCGGATGATCTTCCGGCTGGTCTTCCTGCGGATCTTCAGCGACGACGACGAGGCTCTCGCCGCCTTGGTCGAGCGAGCCGAGGAGCTGGAGCGTCGTCTCGGCGATTCGGAAGCGAGGCTGCTGGCACGATCGACTTCCGTCTTCGCCGAATTTGCTCGGCATCCCAACTTCCCGAACGTCTTCGGCGAACCCGGGCGCACTCTCGAGGCGGCCCTGGGACTATTGGAGATGGAGTGCGATCGCGAGGATCTGCGCTTTCGGACGATTCAGATGGCGATCACGGCCTACTACGCTCTCGGGCGCATATCCGAGTGCGAGCAGGCCGTCGAGCAAGCGGTGAAGAGCGCCCGGCGGTTGAGCAGCCCGCGCTTCGACTGGGAGGTGGAAATGAATCTCTGCATGCGCGCGGCGGACCGCGGCGATCGCGAAACGGCAGAGGTCACGGCCCACCGAGCCGGAGTGGTGGTGCGGCGGCTCCGCCCCGATCTCCACATGGCTGTGGAGCTGTCGGGAATGATGATGGCCGAGTGGCTCTTTGACGGCGAGATGGCGAGAACCCGGATCGTCTTCGAGGCTATGGACGCGATGATTCGCCGAGGGGGGGTATCGGCGATGACGACCTTCGTCATTGCTGCCGACGGCGATCACGAAGAGGCTCAACGGCGGCTGACGGCGCTACTCAAGGATGACCTGGAGCCGATGCGATATCCCGACCTGCACCTGCCGACCGGTCTTTGCATGCTGGCGTTGACGGCAACGATTATCGGCGACCACCATGCGGCGGCCAAACTGCGTCCGATGCTTGAGCCATTGCGGCCCTTCCTGCTTCAAATCGCGCCGGCGACTGCCCATGGCCATATCGTGGAGTGGCACATCGGCCGCCTCGAACTGATGGCGGACCGGCCCGAAGCGGCCATCGAGGAGCTTCGGATAGCCGTCGCGAAGGCGGACGAGCTGAGGGTGATCTGGCTGCGGGGGTGGGCGCGCGTGGACCTCGCCGTCGCCCTGCATCGTCACGGTAACGCCAAGGAGGCCTCGACGGTGCTCTCCGAAGGAGAAGCGGTCGCCGAGCGGGTTGGGCTCGGCTGGGTAGCCAACCGGGCCGCGGAGGCTCGAGTCGAGCTGGAGGGTCGCGAACCTCCAGCTGCGAAGCCCTCGGTCGCATATCGCAGGCGGCCCCTCCGCGCTCTGGCGACCCGCAGTGGGCGGCGGGCACTTGCCGCGATGGCGACCGGCCTCGACGACGACGAGGTCGAGCGCCGCTTCGCCGATCCCCGCCGCCAGCGGGCGCTGATGAAGGCGACGGCGCGCGGCTTTCAGCCGGCCCACGCGGGCGGGTTCAGCGGCGTAATCGCCTACGAGGTCGAGCCTTATGCAATCGAGCCGCCCGCCGACGCTCCGTGGCGCTGGGCGATTGAGGTCGACTCCAGCGCCGGCACCGCCTGCCTGCTCGAGCCGGCGCCGCTCGACGCCGCCGTGACGATCCACGTCGGCCTGGCCGATTGGGTGCGGACGATGGCCGGCGAGCAAGACGCCCTCGACGCCATGGTCTCCGGCCGTTGCAGCATCGAGGGCGATGTCGTCCTCGCGGTGCAGATGGAGGCGATGTTCGGCGGCGGCTGACCGAATAACGGTCGTGGAGAACCCCTCCGCTGTGACGAAACACACCAACTGCGGTCGGCGGCCGGGGGAGGTTGGGTGGCGAGACGTTCGCCGCATGACCGCCAGGAGATCTTCGCTTAACGATCAGGCTCCTCATGGTGTCGCGGTGCTGAAATCGCCGCTTTTGGGTTTTTCATCCCCTAAGCGCCAGGAGATTCGAGCCTGGCGTCAAGACGGATCGAATAGCTCACTCGGCGCTCCGGCAGACGCGATAGCGGAGGTGCGTGGCGGCGGCGGCCTCCTTGGCGCGGGCCATCGCGGTCTCGATGTCGCTGACGTAGGTGACCAGGGGCCTTTGGCCTGCTCGGCCTCGGTCGGGTTGCGACTGAGGATGAAGATCGGCACCCCCTTGTGGTGGTCGCCGCCCCAGTAATCCGCCGGCTCCGCGGTGCCGCGGCCGGCGACAATCGCCCCGGTGCCCATCATCTCATCGAAGACCTCGCCGTCGGCGCCGGGGAGCCTGACGGGGACTCCCCGAGGCGTCGGCGGCATTCTCGAAGACCTACTCGTGCAGGCGGTCGCCGCCGTCGCCGAGGCCGTTGTCGGGGTCTCGTTGGGGCCGGCGATGAAGCCGTCGAGGGACATTGACATGTAGAGCACGGCCGTGGACATCTGCTCTCTCCTTAGTTCTTAGCGGCGAGGACGTGGGTGACGACGCCATCGGGATAGGCGGTGGTGGAGATCCGGGTGAAACTCTGGCCGCGCCATCGGGCTGTCGGAGCTGCTCCAGACTTCGGCCATCTCGTTGGCGTTCGACTGACCTCGGGCCCTGGGGGAATGAAGGGGGTTAAAAAACAGCCTTTTATCGAGTTTCGCTGACCCCCGCTGACCCGCCGGCAGGGTCCAAGGAGAAGGACGCAATCCCGCCTGAAAAGCGGGATGCGGCCTCTAGAGCCAAGCAAATCGAACGGGGCAGCCAGGACTCGAACCTGGAATCGCCGGTTTTGGAGACCGGTGCCTTAGCCAGTTGGGCCACTGCCCCAGAGGGAGCCGGATCGTAACGAGCGGCGGGCCGCCACGGGGCGGCAGTGCGGGCGGAGGGATTTGAACCCCCAAGCTCTTGCGAGCACTGGCACCTAAAGCCAGCGTGTTTGCCAATTTCACCACGCCCGCGTGGCGCCCCTCGCGGGGCTTAACGCGCGACCAATGCCGCATCGTCGCTGACAGATTCTATGATCGTCGGCATGGCTGTAGGAGAGGTGAGGCCGGGCTACGAGCTGTGGCGGCCCAATCGGGAGAAAGCGGGGTCGGTCACGACCAAGTTCGTGATCGTGCTGCTGCTGCTCGCGACGGCCGTACTGGCGGCCATCATCGCGATCGGCGGCTGGTCGCTGCTGAAGGGCGGTGGCGGCATGGGCACCGTCTGCATCATCTACGTCGTCCTCTACGCCTTCTTTGCCTTCCTCGTCGCCCGCTGGAGCCGCGGCATCCTCCCGGTCGCGGCGGCGCTCTCGATGATCCTGGCGATCTTCTGCGCGGTCGGCGCCGGCAGTTGGTTCGAACGCGACAAGGCCGGCTTCGACGAAGCGGCGCTCTCCTCCTCGCTGCTCGGGACCCTCGTCGTCATCCTCGGCCTGCTGCAGATCGTCCTCATCGCCGTCGCCCTCTACGGCTTCAACCAGGAATGGCAGGTCGAGGAGGAGCGCCCGATCGGCTCGGGCGAGGACTACGGCGCCGGCGCCGCGCCGAACGCTCCGCAGACGGCCTAGCCACACCGGGACAGCGCACGCGTCTGCGTCAGCGCACCCGATGGATGCCCTGGAGCAGACGCGCGACGACGACGATGCCGGAGGTGGGACTCGAACCCACAAGCCCGTGAAGGCAGTCGATTTTGAGCCGACCGCGTATGCCAATTCCGCCACTCCGGCGCGGTGGGAACGATAGACCGAACTAGACTGGCGGCGGGATGCGGATCCATCACCTCAGCTGCGGGTCGCTCTGCCCACACGGGGGGCGGCTGATCGGCGGCGAGGGTGGTCCGCTCACGCGCACTCGGGTGATCTGCCACTGCCTGCTGATCGAGAGCTCCGACGGCCTGGTTCTGGTCGACACCGGCTTCGGCACTGGCGACGCCCGCAACCCGGCCCAGCTGGGACAACCCTTCCGGGCCCTGCTCAGCCCGCGGCCACGGCACGAGGAGACGGCCCTGGCGCAGGTCGAGGCGCTTGGCTTCGCCGCCGCCGACGTGCGCCACATCGTCGCCACCCACCTCGACCCCGACCACGCCGGCGGCCTGCCCGACTTCCCGGCGGCCGAGGTGCACGTCTTCGCCCCCGAGCTGGCGGCGGCGCTGCAGCCGCGGCTGGACGAGCGCGCCCGCTACCGCCGCGCCCACCTCGAGCATGGCCCGCGCTGGGCCGAGCACCGCTCGGAGGCGGGCGGCGACCGCTGGTTCGGCTTCGAGCGGGTGCGGATCCTGCCCGGGCTCGACGTCGAGCTGGCGCTGATCCCGCTGATCGGCCACTCGCGCGGGCACACCGGGGTCGCGGTCAACAACGGCGACGGCTGGCTGCTGCACTGCGGCGACGCCTACTTCAACCGCGGCCAGGTCGCCACCCCACCTGCCTGCCCGCCGCTGCTGAAGGTCTTCCAGCGCGTGCTGGCCGCCGACAACGGCGCCCGCGTCGCCAACGGCGAACGGCTGCGCGAGCTGGCCGAGTCCCACGGCGGCGAGGTCGCCCTCTTCTGCTCCCACGACCCGCACGAGCTGGAGCGGGACCAGGCGGCGAGCGCCGCCGTCACTGCCTGAGCGCGGCCGGCCTGCCCGCCGCCCGGGCGCGACGGCCGGAGCCGCCTTCGGCGATGCGGCGCGCCGCCAGCACCGCGAAGCCCCAGCCGGAGGCAACCAGGATCCCTCCCAGCACGTCGCTGGGGAAGTGCCAGGCGAGGACCATCACCGAGCAGCCGACCGCCGCCACGAAGCAGGCGCCGATCGCGGCGACCGCGGGGCGCCACTCGTGCGGGACGACGAAGAGGAAGGCGATCGCGATCGAGGCGGCGGCGGTGGCATGGCCGCTGGGGAAGGCGACCGGCCCGAGCTGGTCGTGGCCGAGCACGGACTGGAAGCGCGGGTGGGCGAGCGCCACCTTGAGCAGCTGCGTGGTCAGGTTGGCGCCGGCGACGACGGCCACCGCCGCGGTGGCGTCGAGCGGCCGGCCGCGCCAGAGCGCGATCGCGCAGGCGCCGGCCAGCATCAGCAGCAGCGGCAGCGGATCGCCGAGGTGGGCGATCGGTTCGGCGAGTGCGCCGAAGGTTCCATCGCGGGCGATGAACTTGGCCAGCAGGGTCGCGTCGGCCCGCTGCGCCGCGTCGATCCCGTAGGCGACCAGGGCCAGGCCGACCAGGGCGCCGGCGCAGGCGATCCACGCCGCCAGCGGGGCTTTGGCGCTCTTGGTCACGCCGGGGACGGTAGCGGGAAGGGTTAAGCGGAAGCTCAGGCCGGGGTGACCGGATTGCGCCGCTCGGCGAAGGAGCGATCCTTGCTCGCCGCGTGGGCGAAGCGGCGGATCAGGTCCTCGCGCAGGTCCTCCGGGGCGACCACGGCGTCGACCACCAGCTCCGAGGCGAGGTGGAGGATGTCGATGTCCTCGGCGTACTCCTCGCGCTTGGCGGCGACGAAGGCCTCGCGCTCGGCCTCGTCCTCGATCGCCTGGATCTGGTTGAGGAAGACCGCGTTGACGGCGGCCTGCGGCCCCATCACGGCAATCGAGGCGTTGGGCAGGGCAATGCAGCAGTCGGGCGCGAAGGCCGGCCCGGCCATCGCGTAGAGCCCGGCCCCGTAGGCCTTGCGGACGATCACCGAGAGCTTCGGCACGGTCGCTTCGGAGACGGCGCTGATCATCTTCGCCCCGTGGCGGATGATCCCCTGGCGCTCGACCGCCGTCCCGATCATGAACCCGGGCACGTCGGCGAGGAAGAGCAGCGGCACGTTGAAGGCGTTGCAGGTCTGGATGAAGCGGGCCGCCTTGTCGGCGGAGTCGACAAAAAGGACGCCGCCCTTCTGGCGTGGCTGATTGGCGACGACGCCGACGACGCGCCCGTCGAGTCGCCCGTATCCCACGATCAGCTCTTTCGCCCAGCGCTTGTGGACCTCGAGGAAGGAGTCGGCGTCGAGCAGGACGTCGAGCACCTCGCGCATGTCGAAGGGCTGGTTCTCGTCGGCGGGGACGATCTCGGCGATCGCCGCCGCGGAGGCGGGCCCGGCGGGCGGCGCCGCGGGCGGCTCCTCGCTCCAGCTCTCCGGCATGTAGGAGAGGTAGCGCTGGGCGAGCTCGATCGCCTCCTCGTCGCTCTTGACCAGGAAGTGGCCGCAGCCGGAGACGCCGGTGTGCATCTTCGCCCCGCCCATCTCCTCAAGGGTCACCGTCTCGCCGATCACCATCTCCGCCATCCGCGGCGAGCCCAGGTACATCGAGGCGTTGCCGTCGCGCATGACGACGACGTCGCAGAAGGCCGGGATGTAGGCGCCGCCGGCGGCGCTGGGCCCGAACAGCAGGCAGATCTGCGGCACCTGGCCGGAGAGCCGCACCTCGTTGTGGAAGATCCGGCCGGCGCCGCGCCGTCCGGGAAACATCTGCACCTGGTCGGTGATCCGGGCCCCGGCCGAGTCGACCAGGTAGACCAGCGGCACCTGCAGGCTCAGCGCCCGCTCCTGGATCCGCAGGATCTTCTCCACCGTCTTCGGCCCCCAGGAGCCTGCCTTGACGGTCGGGTCGTTGGCCATCAGGGCAATGCGGCGGCCGGCGATCGTGGCCAGGCCGGTGACGACGCCGTCGGCGCCCAGGCCCTCCTCGTCCCAGTTGGCGAGCGCCGCCTCCTCGGCGAAGGAATCGGCGTCGACCAGCCGCGCAACCCGCTCGCGGACCGGCAGCTTGCCCTGTTCGGCCGTCTTCTCATGGTGGCGCTGGGGGCCGCCGGAGAGCGCGGCGTCCAGGGCCTTTGCGAAGTCGGACACGCCGAGAGCCTATTCGGACTGGCTGGCTTGCCAGTCAACCGGCCCGGCCCGGAGCACGTGCGCGCCCAGCGGCCGGCCGAGAACCTCCTGCGCCGCCCGCGAGGCCGCGATCAGCCGCGGCAGGTCAATCCCGGTCTCGACGCCCATCTCGTGCAGCATCGAGACCACGTCCTCGCTGCCGACGTTGCCGGTCGATCCCGGCGGCACCGGGCAACCGCCGAGCTCGCCGAAGCTCGACTCGAAGGACTCCACCCCCTCTTCCAGCGCCGCCACCAGGTTGGCCAGCCCCTGGCCGCGGGTGTTGTGGAAGTGCGCGGTCAGCTCGACCCCGCGGAGGCGCTCGCGGGCGGCGGCGAAGAACTCGTGGACCTGCCGCGGGTTGGCCATCCCGGTGGTGTCGCCGAAACCAACCTCCTCGCAGCCGGCGGCGGCAAGCCGCTCGGCGATCTCGAAGACCCGCTCCAGCGGCACGCGCCCCTCGTAGGGGCAGCCGAAGGAGGTGGCGATCACGCCCTCGCGGCGCAGGCCGGCCGCGCCCGCCGTCGCCAGCGTCGCCTCCAGCTCCGCCAGCGACTCCGCGACCGAGCGGTTGACGTTGTGGCGGTTGTGGGTCTCCGAGGCGGAGAGGAAGACGCTGACCTCGTCGAAGCGGTCGCGCATCCCCAGCGCCCGCTCCAGCCCACGCTCGTTCGGGATCAGGACCGAGAACGAGACCTCGGGTCGTCGCTGCACCGCCAGCAGCACCTCGGCCGCGTCGGCGAGCTGCGGGATCACGTCCGGGCGCACGAACGAGGTCACCTCCATCCGCCCCACCCCGGTAGCCGAGAGCAGGTCGATCAGCCGCACCTTCTCGGCCGCGTCGATCGTCTCCGGCTCGTTCTGGAACCCGTCGCGCGGACCGACCTCGCGGATGCGGACGGATGTCGGCAGCTCGACCATTGCTCAAGCTTATGCGCCGACGCTCGCCCCTCCGGCCCCCAGGCGCCGCGCCACATCGCCGAGCACGGCGCGCACGTGTTCCGGCTCGTAGCAGACCTGCTCGTGGGTGAAGCGCAGCGAGACGTAGCCTGCCGCGGTGTGCGCCTGGTCGCGCCGGTGGTCCCGGGACTGCTCTGCCGGAGTGCGATGGTGGCGCAGGCTGTCGGTCTCGACGACCAGGCGCAGATCGGGCCAGAGGAAGTCGACCTCGAAGCCGTTGACCCAGACTTTCGTCTCCGGCACAGACAGGCCGACGATCGCCGCCAGCGGCAGAAACAGACGCTCGAGGCGGGAGCGCGTGAGCCGGAACGTGCGCCGGTCGAGCCAGGTGCGCAAGCGCGCCACGCCCGGCTCCCCGGGATGGTGAGTGAGCTCGGCGCGGAGCGCCGGTGGTGCGATGAGATCGAGCCGATCCGCCTCGTCAACCATCCGCTCCACGGTCATCCGATCGTGGCAGACGGCAAGATCGATCAGGGTCTGCGCCGGGCTGGCTACCGGAATCCGGTCGTAGAAGCCGACATCCGCGTCGCGCAGCCGGGGACGGCGGTGGACGCGAAGTTTCGGGTGGCGACGGATGGTCGACGACCGCACCGAGACATCCGCGAGGCCGCCGCACTCGGTTCCAAAGCCAAGGAGAGCTGCCGCACTTCCATGGCTGAGCACAGCTCCGTCGCCACAGCAGAGCACGGCGGCCATCCAGTGACCCCGGCGCTCGAGATCCGGGCGGCCGACCGCGTAGACGCCTTTCGCCACCGGATGCAGGCGCCCCCGTTCAATCCGGTGCCGAATCCCATGCCGACTCAACCCGAACGCCAGGAGTTGCCCCCAGGTCACAACCCCGTGCTGCGCCCGAGCCAACTCCCAAACCGTCATCGAGTGATGCCCTGAGCCGCCCATAACCGGCTCAAGGCATCACTCGACCGAGGTTCTCCCCCGTGGGGGTGGCATGGGCTGGGGGTTGGGATCGGGGGCTCCGTACGGGAGGGGCTTAGACTGGCGCGCTGGTGGCTGAGGGCGAACCGATTCCGATCATTGGCGGCACCGGCGCCCTCGGCGCCGGCCTGGCGACGCGCTGGGCCCAGGCCGGAGTGCCGGTCGTGCTCGGCTCGCGCGCGGCCGAGCGGGCGGAGGAGGCAGCCGCGAAGGTGCTCCACGCAGTGCCGGGCGCCGACATCAGCGGGCTCGAGAACGACGAGGCGGCCAAGCAGGGCCAGATCGTCTTCCTCACCGTCCCTTTCCGGGCTCAGTCGGAGAACCTCAACAACCTGCGCGAGGCGCTCAGCCCCGGTCAGATCCTGGTCGACTGCACCGTCCCCCTCGCCGCCGCGGTCAGCGGCAAAGCGACCCGCTCGCTCGGCGTCTGGCAGGGCTCCGCCGCCCAGCAGGCGCAGGAGATGGTGCCCGACGGCGTCGCCGTCGTCTCCGCCCTGCACACGGTCGGCGCCCCGATCCTCTCCGACACCAGCGTCGAGCTCGGCGAGGACGTGCTCGTCTGCGGCGACAAGAAGGCCGACAAGGCACGCGTCGCCCGCTTGATCGAGCTGATCCCCGGCCTGCGCGCGGTCAACGCCGGCGCCCTGGAGATGGCCCGCATCGTCGAGCAGCTGACGCCGATGCTGATCTCGGTCAACACCCGCTACAAGGCGCACGCCGGCATCCGCCTCACGGGTTTGCCGGACGGCGACCACTGGGCATAGGCGGGAGATGCGAGTCGCGCTCCTAGCCGGCGGTACCGGAGGCGCCAAACTCGCCGCCGGAATGCAGGAGGAGGTCGGCTCGGAGCTGAGCGTGATCGCCAACACCGGCGACGACATCGAGGCGCTCGGCGTTCACGTCTCCCCCGATCCCGACCTCGTCACCTACTGGCTCAGCGGCGAAATCGACGAGGAGCGCGGCTGGGGCATCCGCGAGGACAGCTTCACCGTCTTCGAGCGCCTGCAGCAGCTGGGCGCCCCGAGCTGGTTCGGCCTCTCCGACCGCGACCTCGCCGCCTGTCTCTACCGGCGCCAGTTCATCGAGGAGGGCGGGAGGGCGACGGACGCCCAGGCCCAGATCGCCCGCGGCCTCGGGGTCGAGGCGAAGGTGCTGCCGATGTCCGACTCGCCGGTCCGCACCAAGGTGCTGACCGCCGCCGGGCGGCGCGACCTGCAGGAGTACCTGATCGTCGACCGCGGCGAGCCCGACGTGGTCGGGGTCGAGCTGGAGGGGATCGAGAGCGCCGAACCGAGCCGCGAGGTGCTGGCGGCGCTGCACGGCGCCGAGGCGATCGTGATCGGGCCATCCAACCCGGTGATCAGCATCGGCCCGATCCTCGCCGTGCCCGGCCTGCGCGACGCGATCGCCGCCTCCCCCGCCCCGGTCGTCGCGGTCAGCCCCTACGTCGCCGGCCAGGTGGTGAAGGGACCGACCGACCGCTTCATGGAAGCGATCGCCCGCCCGACCACGGCCGCCGGCGTCGCCTCGCTCTACGCCGGGCTGATCGACGGCATGGTCGTCGACGAGGGCGACCCCGACCCGCCGCCGGTCGAGGTCGCGACGCTCGCCGCGCCGACCCTGATGGAGGGCGCCGGCGGCCGCGCCCGGGTCGCCCGCATCGTGCTCGACTACGCCGCCGGCCTGGTCGCCTGAGCGCGATGGCGGCCGGCCCCACCACGATCGGCGCGGCGGCGTGAAAGCCACCGCGGTCCTCCCGGTCAAGCGCTTCAACGCGGCCAAGCAGCGGCTCGCCGCCGGCCTCGACGGCGAGCAGCGACGGACCCTGATGGCGGCGATGGTCGGCGACGTGCTGGAGGCGATCGGCGCGGCGCGGACGATCGAGCGCACGATCGTCGTCAGCGGCGACCCGGCCGCGCAGGAGCTGGCGGCGAAAGTGGGCGCCATGGTGGTGCCCGACCCCGAGGACGGCGGCCACGTCGAGGCGGCGCTGGCGGGAATCGCCCGCGCCGAAGCCGACGGCGCCGGCTGCGTCGTCCTGCTCGCCGGCGACTGCCCGCTGCTCGAGCCCCGCGAGCTGGACCGCCTGCTCACCGGGCTCCCGGAGCGCTACGTCGGCATCGTCCCCGACCGCCACGGCAGCGGCACCAACGCGCTGGCGCTGAGCCCGCCCGGCGCGATCGTCCCCGCCTTCGGCGCTGGCAGCCGCGCCCGCCACGTCGCCCTGGCGCGCGCGGCCGGAGTGCCCTTCGGGGTCGAGGAGCTGGCCTCGCTCGGGCTCGACCTCGACACCCCTGGCGACGTGATCGCCCTCACCCGCGAGCTCGAGGCACGTCCCGGTCGCGCCCGCCGCACCGCTAAGGCCCTGGGGATATGAGCCCGTCTGGGGCTCCGCGGTTCGTCATCCACGAAATGCGCGGAAAGGGAACCGCGGAATGAGTGAGGGCGAGCTGAGAGTCGTGCCCGTCGCCGGGCTGCCGGAGTTCGCGGAGGGGATGAGCGTCGGCGGGGAGATCGCCCGCCGGACCGAGCTCGAGGACGGCGACGTCGTCGTCGTCTCGCAGAAGATCGTCTCCAAGGCGGAGGGCCAGGTCCGGCGGCTCTCCTCGGTCCTCCCAGGCGCCGAGGCGCGCAAGCTGGCCGCGCTGCTGGGCAAGGAGCCGGCGCTGGTCGAGCTGATCCTGGCGGAGAGCGAGGAGGTGCTGCGAGCCGAGCGCGGCGTCCTCATCGTGCAGACGCACCATGGCTTCGTCTGCGCCAACGCCGGCATCGACAGCTCCAACCTCTCCGACCCCGACACCGTCTGCCTGCTGCCAGAGGACCCCGACGCGTCGGCTCGCCGGATCCGCAAAGAAATCACTGCGGCGCTTGCTGGGAACCCGGGGGTGGGACTCGCCGGACACTCCAGCTTTTCGTCCGGCGAGTCCCACCCCCGGGTTCCCCCCACAATCGCCGTAGTAATCAGTGACAGCTTCGGGCGTGCGTGGCGCCTCGGCCAGGCTGAGATAGCGATCGGTTGCGCTGGCCTGACCCCACTTGACGACTGGCGGGGCCGCCGCGACGCCAGTGGGCGCGAGCTGGAGGCGACGCTGATCGCGGTCGCCGACCAGGCTGCCGCGGCCGCCGACCTGGTCCGCGACAAGGACAGCGGCGTTCCCGCCGCCGTGGTCCGCGGCCTCAGCCGCTACGTGGCTGACGGGGACGGGCCCGGCGCGGCGGCCTTGCTGCGCCCGCGCGCCGAGGACCTCTTCCGCTAGCCCCTCCTAGTCCCGCTTGAGGGCGTCCTTGACCTTGTCGGTGACCTTCTCGACGCCCTCCTTCGCCTTGCCGCCGGCCTGGTCGACCTTTCCCTCCCGCTGCAAGTCCTTGTCCCCGGTCACGTCGCCCGCGGCCTCCTTGAGCCGACCCTTGGCGTCGTCCTTGTTCTCGATGCCATCACTCATCTCGATCCTTTCGTAGCTGTCTCGGTCGAGTCTCAGCTACCCGGATCGGGGCGGATCAAGCGCGCGCGTAGGTCTCGACGATCTCGTAGAGGGTGGTGCGCTGGGCGGGCTCACGACCGGCGGCCCGGGCCGCCTCGGCCAGCTCCCCGGGCTCCAGCCGCACCCCATGCTGGGAGCCGGCCATGCGCGAGATGTTCTCCTCCATCAGGGTGCCACCGAGGTCGTTGACCCCCCAACGCAGCGCCTCGGTCGCCCCCTCGAGGCCCATCTTCACCCAGCTCGCCTGCAGATTCGGGACCGTCCGGCCCAGAGCCAGGCGGAAGGCGGCGGTGTGCTTGAGGTTGTCGTCCATCGAGATCTCCTCGATCCCGTGGGTGCGGCCGAGCATCGTGTTGAAGGGGATGAAGCTGAGCGGGACGAACTCGGTGATGCCGCCGGTCCGTTCCTGCAGACCGCGGACGACCCGCATGTGGCGGGCCAGCTCCCGCGGCTCCTCGATGTGGCCGAACATCACCGTCGAGGTCGAGCGCAGGCCGGCGCCGTGCGCGGCTTCGATGATCTCGACCCAGCGCCCGGCCGGAAGCTTGTTCGGGGAGATCCGCTGCCGCACGCCGTCGTCGAGCACCTCGGCGGCGGTCCCGGGGGTCGAGCCGAGGCCGCACTCGAGCAGGTACTCGAAGACCTCCCCCGGCTGCTTGCCCGACTTCTCGCACATGTAGTCGATCTCCATCGGCGAGTAGGCGTGCAGGTGCAGCTGCGGCGCCACGTCCCTGGCCAGCCGCAGCCACTTGCCGTACTCCTCCAGGGTCAGGTCGGGATGGATGCCGCCCTGCATGCAGAGCTCGGTGGCGCCGAAATCGACCGCTTCCTCGATCCGCGCCGCGAAGTCCTCCTCGGAGACTTCGTAGGCGTCGGGCGAGCGCCGGCCCTGGCCGAACCCGCAGAAGGCGCAGCCGACGACGCAGATGTTGGTGAAGTTGATGTTGCGGTTGACCACGAAGGTGGCCCGATCTCCATGCAGCTCCTCCCTCAGCTCGTCGGCGGCGACGCGCATCTCCTCGACCACCTCCGGCCGGCTCTCGACGAACAGCGCCGTCAGCTCGTCCTCGGAGAGCTCCAGCCCCTCGCGCCCCTTCGCGATCGCCGCCTCCGCCAGGCCTCGAGCCGGCGACTCTTCCGATCGGCGCCCCGACCCCCGTCGCGGAATGAAGCTCCAGTACTTCAGCTTGATCACATCGAGGACCCCCTGCTCCATCCACTCCGCATCCATGTACTGCGGGTAGACGCACAGCCGCTCCGTCAACGCAAACCCCTTCGGCGCCAGCTCCTTCCGCACCTGGTGCGGACTCGGGAACGGCTCCTCGGGAGAGATGTGGTCGCCATTCGCCGACAGGCCGCCCAGGTCAGTCGCTCCGGCCTCGACCAGCTCCGGCCACCAGTCGGAGAGGTTGGGCGGGATCTGAATCCCGACATCCGGCATCAGCCGCCGGCACTCCTGGACCAGCCGCTTGACCTCCTCGATCCCGACCGGCGAAGCCCACGCCGGCATCGCCACCCCGCCATCCGCGCTCTCGCTGCCGTCCGAGGGCGATGAGGATCCCCTCTCGGGAGCCTCCCCATCTTTTGCTCCAGAGAGGGGATCCTCATCGCCCTCCCACCGCACCCGAGCAGCCGCATCGGCGATGTCCGCGACTTCGGCCCCGTAGTACCTCGGATGCGGAACGAAGTTCTGCAGGATCACCTCCTGCAGGTGCCCGTACTTCCCATGCAGTCCGGCCAGCGCCTCGAGCGCCTCGACCCGCTCCTCCTCGGTCTCGCCGATGCCGACCAGGATCCCGCTCGTAAACGGGACCTTCAGTTCGCCCGCGGCCTCGATCGTCGCCAGCCGCGGCGCCGGATGCTTGGTCGGCGACCCCGCGTGGACCGTCTCCATCAACCACTCCGCGGTCGACTCCAACATCAAGCCCTGAGACGCGGTGACCTCCCTGAGCCGAGCCAGGTCGCCCCTGCTCAGCACGCCGAGGTTGGTGTGGGGAAGCATCCCCCGCTCCAGCGCCCGCTCGCAGGCCCAGACGGCGTAGGCCGTGAAGTCCTCGTGCCCCCACTCGGCCAGGCGTGCCGCGACCTCGGGGTTGACCTCGGGCCGCTCGCCGGTCAGGACCAGCAGCTCCTTGGTGTTCCGTCTCAGCGCCTCGTCGAGCAGCGCCTCGACCTTCTCCGGCGCATGGATATGCGCTTTATGCGTCGCGAAGGCGCAGTACTTGCAGTAGCACTGGCAGGTACGCGAGAGGGAGAGCGTGTAGTTGCGGGAGAAGGTGACCCTTCGCACCCGCCCAAGCTACTGCAACCGCCGAGCCGGCCAGGCCCGGCGGTTGCCCAGATCGGATCAGTCCGCGGGCTTGGAACTGCCCGGCGTGGCGGCTTTCTTCGTCGGCACCCGGGTGCGCTCGGGCGCTTCGGTCGGCGGCAGTCCGCCCGGCTCGAGCACGAACTTGAACACGGCGGCGGCAAGCAGCGCGCCGACGATCGGCCCGACCAGGTAGGGCCAGGTGCCCCCGAACGAGTTGCCGACCAGCGCCGGCCCAAACCAGCGGGCCGGGTTGAAGGAGCCTCCGGTCAGCGGACCGCCGACCATGACGATGAAGCCGAGGGTGGTGCCGATCGCCAGCGGCGCCCAGTCCTTGAGGCTCTTCTTCGAGTAGACGGCGGCGAGGATGACGAGGACGAGGCAGAAGGTGCCCACCGCCTCGACGATCGAGCCGGCGAAGCTGTTCGCCAGCAAGCCGCTGACTTCAGCGGCCCCGTAGTGAGTAGCCCGTCCCTCGTCGAGCAGCAGGCCCTTGGTCAGCAGGGCGCCGAGCACGGCTCCGGAGAGCTGGGCGAGCATGTAGATCACGCCGTCCAGCGGCTTGATCCGCCTGATCACCATCGCCGCCAGCGTCACCGCCGGGTTGAAGTGACCACCACTGACGACGCCGAACATGACGATCAGTCCGAACAGCAGGAAGGCATGGACGAGCCCGATTACCGCGAAGTCCGAGCCGAACTGGGCCTGGCTTCCGGTCGATACGAACAGCACGACGACGCTGGTGATGAAAAAGACCAGCAAAAGCGTGCCGATCAACTCTGCAAGATATGCGGCCAGACCTCGTTCCTGCACTCTTATTCTCCTCCTCGATCCCGTGATCAGGTAAGCGGCGGCAGTCTACTCACATTTGCTTAATGGATAGGTTTGCTGGGAGATGAGAGGGGCTGTCGCGCTGCTGGCGGCCGTCCTCCTGCTTGCCGGCGTGGTCGGCTGCGGCGAGGGTGGCGCGGAACCGGGCGTGCCGAAAGGCGCGAGCCTGGTGCTCGACTTCACGCCGAACGCCGTCCACTCCGGGATCTACGCGGCCCGGGCACAGGGCTTCTACGCCGATGCCGGCGTCAGCCTGAGGATCGACCAGCCCGGCGCGACGACCGACGCCCCGAAGCTGCTCGCCGCCGGCCGCACCGACTTCGCGATCCTCGACATCCACGACCTCGGGATCGCCCGCGAGAGAGGGCTGGACCTGGTCGGGGTGATGCCGATCGTGCAGCGGCCGCTGGCCGCGGTGATCGCCGGCGCCGGCAGGGGCGTCCGCCGGCCCCGCGAGCTCCAGAACCACACCGTCGGCGTGACCGGCCTGCCCTCCGACGAAGCGGTGGTCGACTCCGAGGTCAGCGCCGACGGTGGCGACCCGGCCCGGGTCGACGAGGTGACGATCGGCTTCAACGCGATCTCCTCCCTCGCCGCAGGCAGGGTCGATGCGGCAACCGGGTTCTGGAACGCCGAGGGGGTGGGGCTGCGGCGGCAGGGCGTGCCCGTCCGCATCTTCAAAGTCGATCGCTACGGCGCCCCGCCCTACCCCGAGCTGATCCTCACCACCTCCCGGCAAACGCTCGACGCCGACCCCGAGATGGTCCACTCGGTTGTCGACGCGACCCGCCGCGGCTACGCCTTCGTCGAGCACAACCCTGAACAAGGGCTGGATGACCTCCTGGCCGCCGATCCCGCGCTCGACCGATCCGAACAGCAGGCCCAGCTAGACGCTCTCCTCCCCGACCTCGGCCCCGCCCCGTTCCGGCGCGATGTCCTCGACCGATGGGCGGACTGGGACCTTCAGCACGGCCTGCTCGAACGGCCGCTCGACGTCGACCGAGCTTTCGACCTGAGCTCCTGACCGCGGGCCGCTGAGCACTCATCGGTCCCAATTGATCTAAGTTTCTTTATGAAATGAGATGGGCTCTCGCCTCGTCGCTGCTCGCCCTCCTGCTCGCCGGCATCCCCGGCTGCGGTGGGGGCGGCGTGCACGAGCCGCAGAGCACGACGCTCTTGCTCGACTCCCGTCCGAACGCGGTCCAAGCGGGGATCTACGCGGCCAAGGCCGAGAGCTTCTATCGCAAGGCGGGCGTCGAACTCGAGATCCACCAGCCGGGTGAATCGACCGACGCCCCGAAGCGGCTCGCCGCCGGCCGCACCGACTTCGCGATTCTCGACATCCACGATCTCGGGATCGCCCGCGAGCAGGGCCTCGACGTGGTCGGCCTGATGCCGATCGTGCACCGCCCCCTGATCACCGTACTCACCCACTTCTACGGCGACGTGCGGCGGCCCCGCGACCTCGAGGGCCACACCGTTGGGGTCTCCGGCCGGCCCGCGGACGAAGCCGTGGTCGACGCCGAGGTGAAGGCAGACGGGGGCGACCCGGCCAAAGTCGAGAAGGTGACGATCGGCCCCGACGCCGTTCCCGCGCTCCTCAACCGGAAGGTCGACGCGGTCACCGCCTTCTGGAGCACGGAAGCCGTCGAGCTGGAACGGATGAACGTCCCGATCCGCCGCTTCGTCGCGGACAGGCACGGCACCCCCAAATATCCGGAGCTGGTCCTGGCCACGTCCGGAGACCTGCTGGAGAGCGATCCCGACCTCGTCAGAGCGGTGGTCGGCGCAACCATGCGGGGCTATAGGTTCACCGCGCTCCAATCGACCAAGGCCCTGCAGGACCTGCTCGCGGCGAACCCGTCCCTCGACGAACTCGAACAGCAGGAGCAGCTGACCGGGGTGGCGTACTCCATGCACGCGATCGCGTTCCAGCCGGGCGTCCTTCGCGAATGGGCCGCCTGGGATCTCGAAAACGGCATCCTCGAGCGCCGGCTGGACATCGAGAGCGCCTTCGACCTGGAGAGCTAGCTGGAACCCAGGAGGCGCGCGGCCAGCGCCGGCATCTCCCGTGCCAGCCGCGAGCGCGGCACCACCAGATCGACCCCGGCCGCCTCCGCCACTTCACGCGTCTCGACGTTGACGTGCGAGTAGAAGCCGAGCACCGGCATCCCCAGCCCGACCAGAGCCTCCGGGTTCTCGACGTCGAGGTCGGCGACCAGGAGCTCGACCCCGTCGAGATCGGCCTCCTGCAGCGACGGCGAGAGCGCCACCTCGTGGCCCGCCGCGGTCAGCGTCGCCTCCACCTTGCTGCCGAGCATCAGGTCGGCGACGGCCAGCACCCGAGCCATCAGCGCCGGCCCACTAGATCGAGCGGCGCTGGCGGAACTCTTCGCGGACGCTCTCCGGCCGGCCCCACATCTGCACCACCTCGGAGCGCCCCTCGCGCACCTCGGCGACGGCCAGCTCACCGCGGACGCCATCGCCGTCGAGCTTCGCCAGCACGCCCTTGACCGTCTCCGCCGCGGCGGCATGGCCGAAGCTGTGGGCGACCAGCAGGCGCCAATGCCAGTCGGCGTGCGAGTAGACCTGAGCGTTGACCTGGCTCAGGGCCACGGCGCTGTCGACGTAAGCGGCCTCGTCCTCGATCCGCAGGTCGAGCTCGAGGTCGGTCCAGGCGGGCGGCAGCGCGTCGAGCACGCGCTGGAAGTCGTCGGCGAGAGGCACAGCCGGGAAGCCTAGCGCCGCCGCAGTGGGACACCGCCGAAATGGCGTCGCAGCTGCTGGTGGCGGTGGCGGAAGACGGCGCCGATCAGTGGACGCGCCAGCCGGCCGGGCAGCGGGGGCCGCGGCTCCCAGGCGACCCGATCGACGATCGTCGCGCCGCCCGTCCCGGCCGGCTCGATCGTCCGTTCGTGCTCCCAAAGCCGCTGTGAGAGCATCGTCGAGCGCTCGAGGAAGCCGCGCCCCGGCTCGATCCGCTCCAGGCCGATCTCGTCGTAGTCGACCGGCAGCACCCCGAAGAGGAGCAGCCAACTGCGCCCCAGCGGGCCCGGCTCGAGCGCGTGCAGGTCGAGGCTCTCGAGGCCGCGCGGCGTCGTCATCCGCAGCAGCGGCCCCAGCTCGGCGTTGATCCCCGCGGCGCTCATCGCCCGCTCCCAGACCGCCGCCGGCTCGGCTTGGAGCATCGAGCCGATCCGCAGCTCCCCCCGCCGCCGCATCAGCCGAGGAAGACCTCGTAGAGGAGGAAGACGTTGAGGGCGATGATCATCGCCGCGATCAGGCCGGCGAGGGCGCTGAGCCAGCGCGGGTTGACCAGGTCCCCCATCACCTCGCGCTTGCCGGCGATGATCAGCAGCGGCACCAGGGCGAAGGGGATCCCGAAGGAGAGGACGACCTGGCTGCCGACCAGGGCGTCGGTCGGATCGATGCCGATCGCCAGCACCAGCAGCGCCGGTGCCAGGGTCACCGCGCGGCGGACGAAGATCGGGATGCGGCGGCGGATGAAGCCCTGCATCACCACCTGCCCGGCCATCGTCCCGACCGAGGAGGAGGCGAAGCCGGAGGCCAGCAGGGCGATCCCGAAGACGGTGGCGGCGCGGTTGGAGACCAGCTGCTGCAGGCCTTCGTAGGCGCCGTCGATCGAGTCGACGCCGGTCAGGCCGCTGCTGTGGAACAGCGCCGCCGCGACGATCATCATCGAGAGGTTGACCAGGCCCGCCAGCGAGAGGGCGATCACGACGTCGACTTTCTCGAAGCCGAGGATCCGCTTTCTCTCGGCCTCGTCGCGGCCGACGATCCGCCGCTGCGTGAGGGCCGAGTGCAGGTAGACGACGTGCGGCATCACCGTCGCGCCGATGATCCCGGTGGCGAGCAGGATGCTCTCGGTGCCGGCGAAGCCGGGGACGAAGAGGTGCTTGCCGATCTCGCTCGCCTGCGGGCTGGCGTCGAAGAGCTCGTAGACGAAGGAGGCGACGACGACGCCGACCATGACCGAGATCGCCGCCTCCAGCCGCCGGTAGCCCTGCTGCTGCAGGGCGAGGATCGCGAAGGCGCCGGCGCCGGCGATGATCCCGGCCGGGAAGAGCGGGATGCCGAAGAGCAGGTTGAGCCCGAGCGCGGCGCCGACCACCTCGGCGACGTCCGTCGCCATCGAGACCAGCTCGGCCTGCAGCCAGAGGCCGATCGAGGTGCGGCGCGAGAAGCGCTCGCGGCAGAGCTCGGCGAGGTTCTTGCCGGTGGCGATGCCGAGCTTGGCCGACTGCGTCTGCACCAGCATCGCGATCAGGTTGGCCGAGAGCACGACCCACAGCAGCAGGTAGCCGAACTTGGCGCCGCCGGCGATGTTGGTGGCGAAGTTGCCGGGGTCGATGTAGGCGACGGCGGCGATGAAGGCCGGCCCGAGGAACGGCCAGAGCCGGCCGAACCCGCGGCTGTGGCCGTCGAGCGAGCGGCGCGCCGCCTCGGCGACCCGGGCCTCGCCCGGAAGGACGCTCTCGACGGTCGCTTCCCGTGGCGCGGGCGGCGCCGACGGCGGCGAGACCGGCTTCACCGCGAACTCCCCTCGCCCACCGGCGGCGATAGGTCGGGGCCGGGAATCGGGGTCCCATGAGGATCGTGGCTCGGTTCGCCGAGCTTGGCGGCGATCAGCAGCTCCAGGTCCTCGGAGATGTAGTGCTCGAGCACCTCCGCCTCCTCGTGGACGCGGTCGGCCGGCATCCCCAGCGCCTCCGAGAGGTAGGCCTCGATCAGCCGGTGGTGGCGGATCACCTCGAGCGCGACCTTCTCCCCCGCCGCGGTCAGGCTGACCCCTTTGTAGGGCATGTAGTCGACCAGGCCGAGGCCGGCGAGCCGTTTCAGCATCGAGGTCGCGGTGGCCGGAGCCACGTCCAGGCGCTGCGCGACCTCGCCGTTGAGGACGAGGCCGTCGCGCTCGCGGGAGATCGCGTAGATCGCCTTGGCGTAGTCCTCGATCGCCTCTGATTTCACATCGGGTTTCGACACGTCTAAAAATAAGTTAGATGAATCTAAAAAGTGGTGCGCCGTGGGGCCATGGGGATGACCCCTCTCTCGCAACAGCGGGAGGCTCGTTCGGGGTCATCCCCATGGCCCGAGTGAGCGGCTTCCTAGAATCAAAGTCATGAGCGAGACCTTGGCGATTGAGCTGGATGCGCAGTACAGGCAGCTGCGGGAGGAATGTGGGCTGCTGGATCGCTCGGAGCGGGGGAAGCTGCTGGTCTCCGGGCCGGACGGAGCGGAGTATCTGCAGGGGCAGTTGACCAACGACGTCGAGGCGCTGGAGGTCGGGGACGGGCTGTACGCGGCGTTGCTGGACCGCAAGGGGCACATGCAGGCGGACATGCGGGTGCTGCGGCCGGCCGCCGAGGAGATCTGGATCGACACCGAGCCGGAGGCGATCGCCGCGGCGCGCCGACACCTCGAGATGTACTCGATCGGCCGCGACGTCGAGGTCGGCGACGTCGGCGCGGAGCGGGCGATCCTCTCGCTGATCGGCCCGCGCAGCGCCGAAATCGCGGGCACGGCGCCGCTGCCGGACGACGCTTGCGAAGCGAGCGCCCTGGCCGGGATCGAGTTCCTGGCGGCGGGGACGCGTTGGGGGATCGACCTGATCGCCGACGCCACCGAGGCCGGGCGCCTGCGCGAGGCGCTGTTTGCCGCCGGCGCCGTCGAGGTCTCCCCGGCGGCGGTCGAGATCCTCCGCGTCGAGTCCGGCGTCCCCCGCTTCGGAGCCGAGATGGGAACGGCGACGATGCCGGCCGAGGCGGGCATCGTCGGGGATGTCGTCAGCTTCACCAAGGGCTGCTACATCGGCCAGGAGACGGTCGCCCGCCTCCACTACAAGGGCCGTCCCAACCGTCACCTGCGGGGACTGCGGCTGAGCGCCCCGGCCGCGCCCGGAGCGGCGCTGCTGCTGGGCGAGAAGGAGGTCGGCCAGATTGGCGGCACCGTCGTGTCCCCCGCCCTCGGACCGGTCGGCCTGGCGATCCTGCGGCGCGAGGCCGAGCCCGGAACCGAGCTCGCCGTAGGTGAAGATGGGGTTACGGCTCGCGTGGTCGACTTGCCCTTCGGTTAGATTTCGGCGCGATGGGTCGTGGGAGAGCCAGAGCCGCGGTTGCCGGCCTAGTCGTCGTCGGCGCGCTTGCCGCGTGCGGCTGCGGTGCCGAGAGCCATCCCAACGAACAGCGCCCACAGGTGGCGCTGCGGGTCAGCGTCACCATCACCCCGAAGGCGATCACGGTGCAGCCGGGGAAGCTCGCCTTCGGCCCGGCCCGGGGCCAGCAGGCCCCGCAGAACCAAAACCACGCGCAGCCGCCGATCAAGACCAACCGCCCGGTCACGGTCTCGATCGTCACCGCCAACCAGACCCGCTTCGACTCCAAGCTCGAGCTGCGCGGTCCGCGCGACGTCAGCTCGGCGCCGATCCCGGCCGGCAGCCCGATCACCCTGCAGACCGACCTCCCGACCGGGACCTACGTCATCGGGGCCGCCAACGTCCCCGGTGCCCGCCTCGGCAAGCTCGTCGTCGGCCCCTTCCGGGCCTCCTCGCAGAACGACGTCCTGCTGCCCTGAGCCGCGGTAGATCGGTCGCTGCAAGCGACTTTTCAGCCTGAGAATCGCGTCTGGGCCGCCTGTCACTGTCGATGGCCATGACTGTCGTCCTCGCCATCCTCGTCGTCCTGCTCGTCGCCGGGCTCGTCTACGCGCTGGTCTCGCGCCGCGAGGAGCCCGCCGAGCAACCCGATTTCGCCCTGGCCGTGCGCGAGGCCGCCGCCCAGGCCGTCTCCGACTCGCTGCCCGGGCTGCTGCAGGCCAACGACGAGGCGCGCAAGCTCGACGCCAAGACCGCGGAGGCCGCACTGGACCGGCGCCAAGCCGAGATCGACAAGCGCCAGGCGGAGATCAAGGCGCTGACCGACCGCATCGCCAAGGGCCAGGAGAAGATCGAGGCGGAGGTGCGCAAGCGCGGCGAGACCGACCTGCAGACGCGCACCCTGCTCGAGCAGGTGGGGCAGACCGTCGGCAACCTCAACTCCGAGACCGCCGGCCTGAAGAAGGCGCTGCGCCAGCCCCAGACCCGCGGCCAGTGGGGCGAGCTGCAGCTGCGTCGGTGCGTCGAGATCGCCGGAATGACCGAGCACGTCGATTTCGAGCTGCAGGAGACGCTGCGGACCGAAGACGGACGCCTGCGGCCGGACGCGCTCTTCCTGCTTCCGGAAGGGCGCAGCTTCGTCGCCGACTCGAAGGTGCCGCTCGACGCCTTCCTCGATGCCCAGGAGTCGGAGGTCGAAAGCGAGCGCCGGGTCCACCTCGAGCGCCACTCGCGCCAGGCCCGCGAGCACGTCCGCGCACTCAGCTCGAAGGACTACCAGGGGCAGTTCAAGGCCGGTGAGATGCCGGACCTGGTGATCTGCTTCATCCCCAACGAGCCCGCCCTGCATGCCGCCTTCGGCGCCGACCCGACGCTCTTCGACTACGCGCTCGAGCGCAACGTCCTGCTGGTCAGCCCGACCTCGCTGATCGGGCTGCTGCGGACGATGGAGCTGGGCTGGCGCCAGGAGCGGATGGTCGCCGAGGCGGCCGAGATCGCCGATGCCGCCAGCACCCTGCACGCCCGCTTCGGCAAGTTCATCACCGACTTCGACACGGTCGGTCGGCGGCTGGAGTCGGCGACCAAGTCCTACAACTCGGCGGTCGGCTCGATGGAGGGCCGGCTGCTGCCGCAACTGCGCAAGGTCGAGGACCTCGGCGTCGCGCCCGGCAAGGCGATCGAGCCACCGGAACCGGTGGAGATCACGGTCCGCGAGATCACCGCGCCCGAGCTGCGCGAGGCGTCTGACGCCGCGTAGCGCCGGGACCCTGGTCTCTTAACTAGGATTCGCCGCCCGTTCCCGACGACTCGCGGAGGACCTCTTTTGGCCGTTGACACCAGCTCACTCTCGAACCTTTCCGTAGAGCCCGGAACGCTGCCCGACACGATGGCGGCCTGGGTGATCCGCGAGGAGCGCCAAGGCGAGCCGAAAGACGCCTTCCAGCTCGAGCAGATCGAGGTGCCGGAGCCCGGCGCCTTCGAGGTGATCGTCCGCGTGATGGCGGCCGGCGTCAACTTCAACAACGTCTGGGCGGCGCTGGGCGAGCCGGTCTCGGTCTTCCCCTACGGCGACCACCCCGAGTTCGGCCACCACATCGGCGGCTCCGACGCGTCCGGGATCGTCTGGAAGGTCGGCGAGGGCGTCACCCGCTGGAAGCCGGGCGACGAGGTCGTCGTCCACTGCAACCAGGCCTCCTACGAGGACGTCGAGGTCCACGGCCTCGACCCGCTCGCCGCCCCCAGCCAGCAGATCTGGGGCTACGAGACGACCTGGGGATCGTTCGCCGAGTTCACCAAAGTGCAGGCGCAGCAGCTGCTCCCCCGGCCCCAGAACCTGAGCTGGGCGGAGGCCTCCTCCTACGGTCTCACGTACTTCACCGCCTACCGGATGCTGATCGACCAATGCAAGCTGCAGCCGGGACACAACGTCCTGATCTGGGGCGCCGCCGGCGGCCTCGGCGTCTTCGCCGTGCAGCTCTGCAAAGCGGCCGGGGCCAACGCCGTCGGCGTCGTCTCCTCCGACGAGAAGGGCGAGCTGGTCAAGCAGCTCGGCGCCGTCGGCTACATCAACCGCTCCGAGTTCGGCGAGATGATGCGGACGCCGGAGAACCTCGCTGACAAGGCACTCGACAAGGCGCGCTTCAAGGCCTCGCGCGGCTTCGCCAAGCAGGTCAAGGAGATCCTCGGCGACGCCCCCGACATCGTCTTCGAGCACGTCGGCCAGGCCACCTTCCCGACCTCCGTCTACACCGTCAAGCCGTTCGGCAAAGTCGTCATCTGCGGTGCCACCTCGGGCTTCCAGCTCGACTTCGACGTGCGCTACCTGTGGATGCGCCAGAAGCAGATCATCGGCTCCCACTTCGCCAACGCCTACGAGTGCATGCGGGCCAACCAGCTGATGGCCGAGGGCAAGATCCGCCCCGTGCTCTGGCAGACGATGGGCTTCGACGGCGTCCCCGGCGCCCACCAGCTGCTGCACGAAAACAAGCACCTCGGCAAGATCTCGATCCTGGTCGGGGCCGACTCCGAGGGCGCCGGCAGGACCGAGGAGGGCCCCGGCGCGATCCGGGCCGAGGTCGGGGCATGAGCGGACGAACGCGACTCGAGAGGGGCATCTGATGGCTGAGGTCAACCGGCTCGACTGGCATGTCGCGCCCTTCCGGGCCGACCGCTTCCTCGACCTCTGGGAACCGGCGGCGGCGAAGATGCCCGCCTACGGCGCCAAGACCTGGTCGCTGACCCGGGCGATCGACGACCCGCTGGCCTTCCAGCAGACCTCGATCTGGGAGGACCGCGCCGAGTTCGAACGGTATTGGTTCTCGACCGAGATCGAGGCCGCCCGGACCGCGATCATCGACCTCTACGACAAGCCGCTCCTCCCCACCTGGCACACGTTGCTCGCCGCCGAGTAGCGGACGCATCTACTAGAGAAGTCTCAGTTTGCGGCGTCAAGGCTAAAGAAACGCGCCTTACGTCCGATAGATCGGATAGACCAACCTTGGGTTTTACGAAAGGGCAATCATCCGATGCTGAGCTCAACGCTGTTCATCGTCTGTGCACTGGCGGCCATCGTCTGGCTGGGCGTCGCAGTGCTGGTCGCGTCGATGTGCCGGATGGCCAGCCTCAGCGACGCCGAGATCGAGTCCCCTACGCGCCTGGCGGGCGCCAAGGCGACGCCGCAGCTCAGAGTCCGCGACGCCCGACCACGTGCGGCACGGTCCGTAGCAAGATCTTGAAGTCCCCCCAGAGGGACCAGTTGGCCACGTACAGGTAGTCCATCGCCCCCATCTCCTGCAGGGGCACGCGGGCCGGGCCGAGGATCTGCCAGGGCCCGGTCATGCCGGGCATCAGCTCCAGGCGCCGGCGGTACCAGCCCTTGACGTTCTCGTCCTCGTCGACGACCAGCGGCCGCGGGCCGACCATGCTCATCTCGCCGCGGATGACGTTGAGCAGCTGCGGCAGCTCGTCGAGAGCGCTCTTGCGAAGAAACTTCCCGACCCGGGTGACCCGCGGGTCGTCGGCGATCTTGAAGAGACCGACCTGGGCCTCGTTGCGATCGCGCAGCGAGTCCTTGAGCTCATCCGCGTTCGGGACCATGGTGCGGAACTTGAAGAGGCTGAAGTGCTGGCCATGACGACCGACGCGGCACTGCCGGAAGAACACCGGCCCCCTGCTGTCGAGCTTGATCGCGATCACGATCGCCAGCATCAGGGGCGAGACGGCAAGCACGCCCAGCCCAGCGGCGATGAGGTCGAATGTCCGCTTCACGAACAGCGAGGAGCGGGTCAGCGCATAGCGGCGCACCCCCATCACCGTGACGCCGTGGAGGTCGTCGAACTCGACGGTGGAGCCAACCACCTCGAGCAGCCTCGGCAGGACGCTGACCCTGACCCCGACCGAGTCGAGCGAGCTGACCAGGCTGAGCATCTGCGAGGGCTCGAGGCTGTCCGGAGCGATGATCGCCCGCTGCACGTTGAGCGAAGTCGCCAGGTTGCGGATCTCCGAGAGCCGTGGCCCCGAGTGCGTGTCGGTTGACCAGGCCGATATGTCAGCGGGGTCGATCTGGGCGACGAGTTCGGCTTTCATCCCATGGTGGTCGCCCAGCTTCGCCTCGATCGTCTCCCCCGCCTCGACGTCGCCGACGAACAGGCAGCGCTCCGCGGGGCCGAGGCGCAGGGCGACCGCGCGAGCGATGCCGCGGGTGAACACTAGGAAGACCGCGAACATCGCCCAGAGCAGGACCACTTCGCTGCGATCGAGGTTGCCGCCTTTGAAGATCGTGTTGCCGGCCAGCCAGACCGCGAGAACGCCCAGCGTGGCGACGAGGAAGAGCTTGGGCGCCTCGTCGAGCGTGGTCTTGTGCAGCAGCGCTTCGTCGCGGTCGTAGAGGCCGACCACCTTGCAGACCAGAAAGAGCCCGAGCAGGCCGACGAAGCTCGCCCAGGTGAGGACGAGCATCCGCGGCGAGAGTTGATCGAGGATCACCAGCGCGGCGACGAAGGCGACTACGTCGGCGACCAACAGCGAGTGCCGGAAGAGCCCGTCGCGCTGCAGGCTGATTCGCCGGCCACGATCGCTGTCCGTCGCCGAGGGGCGACTCTCCCAACCGGCTCCCCGCCGGCGCACGCCGATGTTCGTCGGCTGAGAGGCGACGCTGCCGGGCTCTGGCTGGGCCGGAGCCTGCGGCTCTCGGCCGCTACTCATCCCGAACCTCTTGCCGTTCGATCAATCATCTGGCCTTCCCCTACCCAAAAATGCGTATACCACCAAAGCGTGCCGGCCAGTTCGTCCCTTTTTGGCACTCGGCGAGCGAGGCCCAGGCGACTGGCATGAGGCGCGGTTGCAGATCGACATGAGACTTCCTTGCGGAAACGACTCGTCTCTGGTCTCAAGCAACTAACGATCGATACCTCCAGCAGCTTTCACTGTCGCGCCGGATGCTAGCGGGCCGTGCTACAGAGGGGAAATCAAGCCCTGCCGCGGGTCTTGGCGCCCGGCAGCCGGATCTTGCCGGAGTCGCTGCCGCAGCTCGTGTACTTCTTCTTTCCCTTGAGCCGCTCGTTGAGGACCGTCGTCGCGACGATGCTGACCTTGAAGGTCCCGTCGGGGAGGTTGGTGAGAACGATCGGCTTCTTCAGCTTCTCGGCGCCGACGATCGCCTTGACCTTCTTGCCGTTGACCTTGACCACGACTTCTTTGAGCGGATCGTATCGCGGGTTCCTGAGCTTGATCTTGAGCGATTTGCGCTTCAAGCAGGATCTGCCGCTAGGCACCAGGACGATTTTTTCGAAGGTGATCGGCCCTCCATTCGAGCCGGAGTCGGGAAGCCCTCCCAACGGGCTCGATTCGATCGCCGGCCCGAAGGTGCCGCCGGTGCATTTGCCGGCCGCGTCAATCCTCGGCTGCGAGTTGTCGCCAGGCGTGCTGAAGCAGACGATCAGATGGCGGGCGCCGTCGGCGCCGATGAGGACGCGCCAGGCCGTTTCACCTCGCAGCGGGTTCTCTTCGCATTTGTCGCCACCCTTGAACCAGCTGTGAAGGCCCCAGAAGGAGCCGTCGGGCTGCTCCTTCATCGCCGTCCACATGACCTGGCCCGCGGGATGAGTACAGACGGCGAAACTGGTCGGGTCGACCACGGTCCCCTGGTAAGTGCCGTCGGAGAGACCTTCGATCGCCACGGCGCCGCCGCTGAAGGACCAGATGCCTTCGATCGGGTCACCGGTGCGGCTGCCCCCGCTCAAGGTCTCGGCAGCGACCAGCGTGGGAACAACGGCAAGGGCGAGGAACGCAAGGACCAGGAGGCGGCTAAACGTCTTGCGGGGTTTCATCGGAAGTCTCTTTTCGAGTCAGGTTCGGGGACGCGACAAGGCCGGGCACTGAGCCAGTACGACGCTAACGCGGTGTGGATCACAAAAGTTGCGGCTCGTCCGGATCCGAGCCCGCGCCCGCGATTCTCGCGACCTCGGCACTGAGACGCTCTTGAAACGCCTCGACGGAGAACCGGCGAGCGTTCTCTTGGGCTCGGGCGGGATCGAGGTTGAGCGAATCGATCCTCGTGACAGCCGCGGCGAAAGCGTCGGGATCGTCGAAGGTGGGCAGCAGTCCGGTCTCTCCCTCGACGACGGTCTCCAGCGCTCCCCCCGCATTGGCGGCGATCACCGGACGGCCGGCAGCCTGGGCCTCGACCGCGGTGATCCCGAACTCCTCCCGGCTGGGGACGACCACGGCCCGGGCGCCCGCGTAGAGCTCGACCAGATCCTCGTCGGAGGCGCGACCGAGGAAATCAGCCTCCGGGTAGGCGGTCCGCATCTCCGCGAAGTCGGGACCGCTGCCGACGACCTTGATCGGCGCCTTGGCGCGGCGCGCCCCCTCGAGAGCCACCTGGATGCGCTTGTGGCGGACGATCTCTGAGACGACCAGCAGGTAGTCGCCGGGCTCGCCGCTGCGGAAGCGGGCGGTCTCCACCGGGGGATGGACGACCACCGACTCGCGCCCGTAGCACTGTCGCAGGCGTTCCTGAGTGAGGCGGGAGTTGGCGAGATGGGCGTCGACCCGGCGACCGGCCGCCCGGTCCCAACGCCGCATCCGCCTCAACTGCAGGCGCAGCAGCGGCCGTAGAGCAGGCGGGATCTCGTTTAGGGCTCGCGCTTCCTCATACCAGGCGTAGCGGAACGGGGTGTGGCTGTAACAGACGTGAACCGCGCCCTCGGGAGCCTCGATCCCCTGGGCGAAGGCACTGCTGCTGCTGAGCAGCACGTCGCAGCCTTCAGGACGCAGGCGGCCGATCGCCCAGGGGTAGAGCGGCAGCAGGCGCCGAAAGGACCCCTGGCCGACGCCGAGCCGCTGCAGCGGCGAGGTGTTGACGGCGTGCCCCGCAAAGCGACCGCCGGTGCCCTCCTCGTCATAGAGGAGGGTGTGAATGGGCGCCTCGGGATAGAGGTCGGCGATCGCCGCGAAGGTGCGCTCTGCCCCCCGCATTACCAGCAGATAGTCGTGGGCGATCGCGATTCGAGCCGGGGACCCTGCGCTGGGAACGGGCGGGCTCACGGAACCGAGATCTCCTCTCGCGTGGCGCCGGTCAGACCGCTGTCGTCGGTGACATAGAGAACGATCGCGTGCGGCCCGGAAGCCGGGTAGGTGACGACGATCCGCCGGCCTTTGCTCTGCGGTCCTCCTTCTCCAAGGTCCCAGGAGAAGCCGGTGAGCCGGCCGCCGATCGGGTCGAAGGAGAGCGAGCCGTCGTAGCTGACGCGCCAGCCATGACGGATCCGAGCGGTTTTGGCCACGATCACCGGAGTCGGAGTCGGGCAGTTGCGATTCAACTGGTAGTGATCGGCCTGGGCCGGCCCGTCATAGGCGGGTGGCCTGCAGCCGGGGGCGTCGAAGACCCCCTGGCCGTTGCCCGGGGCCCTGCCACCTCCGGCGGCAAAGGCCACGGCCACGGTTCCGGCCACCGCCACGACGGCAAGTCCAAGCGTCAGTGTCATAGGCAGGGAGGGCTTCAAGCCCCGCAGTCTGACGGAGCGGGCGCCGATAGCCTGGCCCGGGATGAGTGGAACGAGCCGCAACAGAGGCGCCGAGATCGGGATCCTGGTCCTGCCGGCCCTACCAGCGGCCCTGTCGGTCTACTTCGCCTTCAACTCCGGCGGCCTCTTCGAGCTGACCACCGCCTTCGGCGCGGTTCTCGTCCTGGCGGTTGCAGTGATCGCCCTGGCAACGTCTTCGCGACCACTGGCTGCGCTGGCTCCCCGAGGCTTGCTCGCAGCGGGCCTGCTGGCGCTGTTCGGGGCATGGACGCTGCGCGCAGGTGGATGGTCGGATGCCGGCGCCCGCGCCCTGGCCTCTTTCGACCGGGTCTTGCTCTACCTGGCGATCCTGGCGCTGTTCGCCTGCGTCCCGCGAACGGAGAAGCGCTTCCGTTGGCTCCTGCGATGGCTGCTCGCCGGCACCGCGCTCGTCGCGGCGGCCGGCCTGACCAGCCGGCTCCTGCCGACCGTCTGGCCAACCTCGGCTGGCCTGGTCAGCGACCGACTCAGCTACCCCGTCACCTACTGGAACAGCTTCGGGCTGCTGGTCGGGATGGCGTGCATCCTCGCCTTCCACCACGCCAGCGACGAGCGGGAGCCAGCCGCAGCGAGGGTCGCGGCGGCGGCCCTGCTACCGCTGCTGAGCACGGCGCTGTTCCTCACGTTCTCGCGCGGCGCGATCGCGGTTACGCTGCTCGCCGTGCTCGTCTACGCGGTCGCCGCCCGGCCCCGCGGGCTGCCGGCCGCGCTGTTGGCTGCAGGGCCAGCGGTGACGATCGCCCTGGCCGTGACCAATTCCGCCGAGCTGGTGCACGGAGGCACGCCGCTGACCCCGGCGGCGCTCTCGCAGGCCCACGAGCTGGCCTGGATACTCGCCGGCTGCGTCCTCCTCGCCGGGGCCGTTCGAGCACTCGCGCTGCCACTCGACCGACGACTCGCGGCCATCGTGCTCTCCGCGACGGCGGTGCGCCGTGCCTGGACCCTCTCGTTGGGGATCGCCCTGATCGCGGTGATGGCCTTTCTCGCTGCCGGCGGCACCTCTTCGGTGCATCGCCAGTACGACGAGTTCGTCGATAAGGCCCCGGCTGGCGCCGGCGCCGAGGGCAGCCAGAGTGCCCGACTGCTCGATCTTGGCAACGATGGGCGCTTGCCACTCTGGGAAGTCGCCCAGGACTCCTTCTCCGAGCAGCCTCTGACCGGGGCTGGAGCCGGTACCTACGAACTCGAGTGGCAGCGCCAGCGGGGGGTCGGGCAGGGTCACGAACGACGCTATGCCTACTCGCTTTACTTCGAAACCCTCGGCGAGCTGGGATTGATCGGCACCCTTCTCCTCCTCGGGGTGCTGCTGGTCCTTCTGGTCGGGACCGCCGTGCTGATCCGCGGCCCAGACCGCGCGATCCATGCTGCCGGCTTTGCGTTGCTGGTCGCCTGGATACTTCACGCCGGACTTGACATCGGTTGGCAGACGCCCGCGGCCGGCGTGCTCGTCTTCGCTCTCTGCGGTTTTGCGCTCGCGCGTCGAGACGAGTCCGCAGCCCTGACCGACAACCGACCTCAGTGGCTACAGGCGGTCGCCCGACTTGCCGGCGGCGGCTTGCGCCCGGTTCTCGCTCTTGCCTGCCTCGCGCTCGCCGTGCTCCCGGCCCGGCAAGCCATCGGCTATGCCGAGGCGCAGGACAGCATCGCTGCCCTAGACGCGAGGGACTGCGGCTCGGCGCGCGACCACGCCAAGGACGCGATCGCGACCGCCAACACCGGACCACGGCCATACGAGGTGCTGGCGATCTGCGCCGCCCGCGAAGACAGGCCAGGGATCGCCGTGCGCCGAGCCGGGCAGGCGGTATCCCACGACCCGGAAAGCTGGGAGCCACACTTCGTCCTCGCTCTCACCCGCGGCTCGAGTGGGCTCGACCCGCGGGCGGAGGCACGGGCCGCACTGACCGCGAATCCAAGCCGCGGCCTGCTGCGGACGGCAGTCAAGGAATTCGACAGCGCGGGTCCGAAGCGATGGCGGAAGCTGGCGCGGACCCTGCCTTTCGCGCTGGAATGACCACGCTTGCAACGATGACCGAGATGCGCATCGCCATGTACCACGCCAACCTGCCCGAGCCCGGGCGCAAGCCGGGCGGGGTCGAGGTCTTCGTCCACCGGTTGGCGAACGCGTTGGCCGCCCGCAGTCACGAGGTGGAGGTTCTGACCTACTCGGCGGCACCAGCGGATGCCGCCTACGACGTCCGGCGCCTGGCACCGCGGCGAGCCGAGGGCAGTCGTTTGCTGCGCCAGTACGTTGCCTCCTGGGGGCTGAACTTCCAGGATCTCGGCGGCTTCGACATCGCCCATACCCATGGCGATGACTGGTTCTGGCTGCACCGCGGGCTGCCGGTCGTGCGGACCTTTCACGGCTCGGCGAAGCTGGAGCGACGGACGGCGACCTCGGTCAAGCGCCAGCTCGACAAGTCGGTCGTCTATCCGCTGGAGCTACTGGCGGCGCGATTGGCGACGAGCACCTACGGCGTTGGCACCGACTCGGCCGAGATCTACGCGACCGACGGCCTCCTCCCCCCCGGCATTGACCTAGACGGACCGGGACGCGCCCCCGCTGAGCGGCCAACGATCCTCTTCGTCGGCTCCTGGGGCGGGCGCAAGCGGGGGCAGCTACTGCACCGTCTTTTCGTCGAGCGGATCCGACCGGCGGTACCCGACGCCGAGCTGTGGATGGTGGCTGAGTCCTGCGAGCCAAGCGAGGGCGTCCGTTGGTTCCAGACCCCGTCCGACGAAGAGCTGCGCGAGCTCTACTCGCAGGCCTGGGCCTTCTGCCTGCCCAGCAGCTATGAGGGGTTTGGCATTCCCTACCTGGAGGCGATGGCGCAGGGGGCACCTGTTGTCGCATCCCCCAATCCCGGGGCGCGGATGCTCCTGGACGAGGGCCGCTGGGGAATCATCGCCGATGACGCGCAGCTGGGGCGGCGGCTGATCGAGCTGCTGCTGGACCCCGAGCAACGGTCAGCACTGGCAGTCGCCGGCCTTGAGCGGGCGCGGGAATACTCGTGGGACCGCATTGCCAGGCGCCACGAGGACGCCTATCGAGAGGCGATCGAACGCCGCGAGAGCCGGCGCTTGGGGGCCTAGCAAGGGTGCGGGATACGATGCGGGCAGCAATGTCGCCGCCCTCCCCCGCCGAGCGAGCCAACAAATTCCTTCGCCAGCACGACGGAGCTCGAGAGGCCTTCGCGCGACTCTCCGGCCCTGCTCGCAACGCCGCCCTACCCGTGCTGTTCGGCAACGGCAGGGGCCTCAAGGTAAGGACTGGACCCTCAACGCTGATGCGATTGGTCAGCAGCGTCGAGAAGGAGGTCGAGAGCGTGCTGCTGGATCAGGTCATTCCTGGCCAGACGGTCTACGACGTCGGCGCCAACATCGGCTGGTTCAGCCTGCTGGCAGCAAGGAAGGTGGGGCCGTCCGGACGGGTCGTGGCGTTCGAGCCTTCTATCGCGAATGCCAGCTTCGCGACGAAGAATGCAGTGAGCAACGGCTTCGATGACCTCTTGGTCGTACCCGCTGCCGTAAGCGACGAGGACGGATGGGCAACCTTCTCTAACGAGACCAGCTTGAAAGGGAAGCTCAGTGCTTCCGGGGGCGTCAGGGTGCCGGTGCTCTCACTCGATCACTGGATTGCTCAGACCGGCGAGAGGCCCCCTCAGGTCGTGAAGATCGACGTAGAGGGCGCCGAGGGCTCGGCGCTTCGCGGGATGCGCGAGACGCTCCGCGAACATCGACCAACCCTGATCATCGAGCTTCATGACACGGGGGGAGAAGTAGCCGACTTCCTCGACGACGTCGGCTACTCACACCAGCCCATCGATCATGGCGCACCAACGCGCGAGGCACCGTGGTGGGTCCACGTCCTCGCCACACCGGCCTGAAGCCGCTCAGTCCAGGGTCAGGGCTGAAGGCCGACAGCCACGGTGGCCGGCGTCTGCGTGGTCACCGTGGAGGTGCGGGTGGCCCAGGCGATGACGTCGCCAAGGGTCAGGGCGCAGCAAAGATCCAGCCGATGATCGTTGACGTGCCCTCTTGCGGGGGATCAGTTGCCGCAAGCCCCTAGCAGCAGGTCTTCCAGCGCCGTGGCAGCCGCCGGCACGGAGAACATCTGCTCGGCGGCACCGCGGCCTGTGCGCGCCAAGTCGCGTCGCAGATCCGGCGATTCGCGCAACCGCATCAGTCGCTCGGCGAGCTCCGTTACGTCGCCCTCCGGGAACACCAACCCACCCCCGGTCTTCTCGATCAGCCAGGGGATCTCGCCGGAGTCCGAGCCGACCACAGGCACGCCGCACCAGAGCGCCTCGACGATGACGCGGCCGAACTGCTCCTTCCAGGTTGGGGTCGTATGCGAAGGGAGGGCAACGACATCCAGTTGGGCGTACCCCGCCGCCATCTCATCGTGGGAGATGTCGTCGATCACGCGCACCTGCGAGCCTGGGATCGACTGACCCTCGAGTCTAGATCGCAGCTCGCCGTTGCCGATCAGGACCAGTTGCACCGGCTCCGGCAGCAGGCGTACCGCCGCCAGCAGATCGAGCAGACCCTTGCTCTCGACCAGCCGACCCGCGTAGCCGACGGTGAACGGCCGCTCCGCGGCGGCCGGGACGGTGTCCCAACCCGGCACCGCGTGGGGCGCGACGCCAACCTCGCCGGCCGCCCCCCACTGTCGGGCGAGCCGTGTCGCCGTCTCCGAGCGGGCGCCGACGAAGGCCGCGTCGCGAAGGACGCCGCGTCGTAGCGCCAGCAGCGGTGCCGGCAGCGGTCGATCGATGTTCTCGGCGCACTGCACGCCGAAAGGAACGCCGCGAAGCTTTAGCGGCAGCCACCACTGGATCGCTGCCACCGAAAACGGCTCGGCCTCCAGGAAGGCGACATCGGGACGGAACTTGCGGATCTGCCGACCCGGCAAGGTCAGGTAGAGATGGCGCTGCTGGCGACCGGCGAGCGCAACGGGGACAGGGTGCAGGCTCCCCTCCATCCCCGGCAGCACGTCGGGAGCGACGGGCCCGTCGGCAAAAGAATGGCGCCAGCGGCTGGGGAGGACGACCTCGATTTCCCAATCGCCGCGGCCGATCAGCTCGCGGTAGACCTCCTGGTTGACGCTGACTACAGCGGGGTGGCTGACGACGAGCAACTTGTGCTTGTCCTTCGTGGGGATCAGGGGGCAAGCAACTCCTGCAGGCGAGCGCGTGCCGTCGCCGGGTCGAACTCAGAAGCCGAGATCTGGGCTGCGACCTCGCGGCGCCCGCGGGCACCCTGGGGGTCGGTGCGCCAAGCCTCGATCCGCCTCGCCAGCCGAGCCGGATATCCACGGTCCAGCTGTCCGCTAAAGGGAATCGTCCAGCCGTACGGCCCCAGCAATCGAGCCGCTTCACCGACGTGGGAGGCAAGCACCGGACGTTCGCAGGCAAGGTAGAGCGGTAGCTTGCCGGTCGTCCGCACCCGGCCAACGAGGTCGTCGGTCTGGGTCGAGAGAGTGGCATCCATGGCGCAGACGTAACCACAAACTCGCTCCGACGGAACCCGGCCGACGAAACGACAGCGCGCGGCGACGCCGAGCTCGCGCGCCCGCGATTCGAGCCTGTCCCGCCCATTGCCATCGCCGACGATCAGCGCGGCTACCTTTGGATCGGTATCGACCAGCGCCTCGATCAGGTCCCAGCCGTAGGAGACCCCGAGCCGCTCCGAGAGGACGAGGCTGCCCACCAGTCCGACCACGTATGCGCGGTCGAGTCCAAGCTCCTGCCGCAGCCGGTCGGCCGCGACTGGACCGGCGCCCGGCGGAGCCAGGTCGGGGACGTGAATCGCGGTCCCGGGGACATAGTCGGCATGGAGGCGGCCGCGGACGACAACGGTATGGGCGCTTCGGAGAATCGCTCGCTCTCCGATCCCAACCAACAGCAGTCCGAGAAAGCTGCGGTCACCCAAGGAACGGGCGAGCGCGAAGACGGCGTCGCCGGTGTCGATGATCACTCGCTTGCCCCGCAACCGGCCCAGTAGGGCCGCCGGGACGGTCACCTTGCCGATATCGAGCAGGTAGAGAGAGTTCGCCTTCGAAGTCAGGATGGCCCGAAAGGCGGCAAGCGCTCGACGAGTGCCAGTTGGCGCGATCACCTCGGCATCGAGAATCCCGCTAAGCAACTGCTCGGCGCGGATCATGGCGGTTTCGGAATCGGCAATCGCCAGCACGCTCTGCTCGACGTCGTCGCTGCCGCGGCGTGTCGCAATCGCACTGCAGCGACCCTCGAGGTTGGCACGCAAGAGGTCGAGACGCGGATCGCCGGAGGTCAAAGCCAGCCGCAGGCTCTGCGCAATCCCAGGCGCTCCACGACTGCCAATGACGGTGGACCAAAGGAGATGCGCCGCCCTACCCGGGGGCGACAGGTGGGCGAGCAGGGCCAACGTCTCGTTGTGGGAGGAGTCCCGCACCTGGCGCGGCCCGAAGCCCCGTGCCTCGGCCGCCCGCGGCCGGGGGCGGTGGTCGACTGCGATCGCCGGGTCATAGACGACTCGGTAGCCGCGCCGCTTGATTGCCAGGCAGAGATGCAGCTCGGAGTGATGCTCGGTGGCCACGCCGAGCAGGCGGGTGTCGAACCTGCAGGTGCGGATCAGATCGCCGCGAACGCTGAGATTGACGCCCTTCAAGACATCCACATCCCGGGCCGCGCCGACGCCAAGATGGTGGCGTCCGATCGTCCGCCCCCACGGTCTGACCACCCCCACGACCTCCTCTTCCCCGTCCTCCAAAACGTCTCCGTGGAAGACCCAGTCGCGACCTCCCAACGCCCCGATCCCTGGGTCGGCGTCGAAGCCGGAGAGGATCCGGGAGACCCAATCCTGCCGCGGTTCGGCGTCATCGTCGGTGAGGCAGACGATTTCCCCCCGCGAGACGTCGACTCCAGCGTTCAGCGCGGCGACGAAGCCTGGGTGGCCGTCGGGAACGTCGATCGCGACGAGGCGGACCGACCCCCGGCGATTTCCGACCTCGACCGCCGTGGCCTCGTCCTCGCGACGGCTGACGACGATTACCTCGTCGGGCACGATGTCCTGAGCTTCGAGCGCATCCAGGCATTTGCTCAGCGCCTCTGCTCGGCGATAGCTCGGAATGACGACGGACACCCTCACCAGCCGGATAATTGCATCGCGATCAAATTGCGGTTGGCCGTTCGCCATCCAATTCCCCTAGCCGTCCGCCGTCCAATTGCCTTAGCATGGCCGACCTGAACGACTCGGCCGACGCCAATGCGATCTTCGCGCCACTGTGGAAACGCAAGTGGTTGATCCTCATCGTGGGACTGATCGCCGGCGCGCTGACGTATGGGTACTACAAGCACCAGGATCCGATTTACGGATCATCGACCGGGATCTATCTCGGCAGCGGCTCGGAACTACAGGCGCTGCTCGGCGAAGGAGCGGACGCGACCGGCAACGATCGCAGCATCGCCAACCAGGTCGTGCTGATCAATTCGAGCGTAGTCGCCGTCGCAGTACAGAAGAAGCTCCTCCGCGAAGGACACGTCGACGCCGCCCGCGGCTCTGCCGGCGCCGAATCCTCAGAAGGCCGAGATTTCATCCTGATCTCCAGCCAGGCAGGCTCCGGCGAAGCGGCGGCTATTCTGGCAAACACCTACGCCCAGGTCTACCTGGACCTGCGCGAAGAGAGCTACCGCAGGAACGTCCAAGCGGCGCTCGAGAGCACTCGACAGCAGCTTCGCACCACCGAAGCCAACGCCTCCTCCGCCGAATTGCAGACGCTTCAGGTGCAGAGCCTGGCCGACCAGATCAATCACCTCGAATCTCAGCTGTCACTAGGAGATGCAGGCGATCGCCAGATCAATCCGGCTGTCGCCAGCCCGGAAGCGCTATCGCCGAAGCCAACCCGGAACGCGATTTTCGGCTTCGTCCTCGGCATCGTTCTCGCCTCTCTCGTCACCTATGCGCTGAGTCGCTTCGACCGCCGGCTGCGCTCGCTCTCCGACATCGAAGCAACCTTTCAGGCGCCAGTGCTGGCGGCGGTGCCGTCGATCCGGCGCCCGATCGACTATGCCGAGGGCTGCCCGGTTCCGGCCAACGCGCTGCGGGAGCCGCTACGACGCCTGCACACGACGCTGCAGCTGCGCAGCATGTCCGACGACATCGATCAACGGCCGGCGCCGCGCACCGTTCTCTTCGTCAGCGCTGACGCCGGCGAGGGCAAGTCGACGCTCATCGCCGGCCTCGGGCTGGTCCAAGCCGAGGCGGGCGAACGGGTGGCAATCGTCGAGTCAGACCTACGCCGGCCGATCCAGGCCGAGCTGCTCGGCGTCGACGGCTCGCACGGATTGGCCGAGGTCCTGGCGGGTGAGTTGACGGTGCACGAGGCGACGCAGGCAGTCAAGGTCGTTCCCACGACGGCTGCTACCGAGACGGCAAGGCTGGAGGGGATTGCGACCCGGGCCGAGCCGCGACTAACGGGCTCGATCTCGGTACTGCCCAGCGGCGGCACTGTCGCCAATCCTCAGGCGCTGCTCGCTGGCCGCGCGATGCCGATGTTGCTGCGTTCGATGGCGGAGGAATACGACTACCTGCTGGTCGACGCGCCGCCGCCGCTCGAGGTCAGCGACGTATTGCCGGTCCTGGCGTTGGTCGACGCCGTCGTTCTCGTCGCCCGCGTCGGCCACACCGGTGAGACCTCGGCTCAGCGCCTGGTGCAGCTACTTTCGCGTGCTCCCCACGGCCCCGTCCTGGGGATCATCGCCAATGACGCTTCAGCGTCGGACATGGAGGCTTTCGGCTTCTCCTTGCTGGACGGCGCGGGAAGCGGACCGGCGATTCGGCGCGGCTGATGGGAGTATCGGTCCCTCGGCTCGCCGGCGCGCTCGGCGGAGACCATCCTGTAGCGGCGAGCCGTCGTCGGGAAGAGTGGCTGCTGACGGCAATAGCCGCGGTGGTGCCGCTGGTTGTCGCCGTGGGGGTGGCAGTCGCCGTTCCCGACCCCAATCTCTTCCTTGCCCTGGGTATCGCGGGCGGGCTACTCGGCCTCGTCGCCCTCACGGCGAGCACCCGTTACGAGGTGACCCTGACGATCCTCGTCCTCTACCTCGGACTGGTCGACGGGGTGATAAAGCTGGAGACCGCCAACCAGCTCGTCTCCAGCCTGCGCGACCTGATGATCGCCGCTGTATGCATCGGTGCCTTGGTGCGGATGATCGTTCGCCGCGACGAGATCAGACTGCCACCGCTGAGTGGCTGGGTTTTTGGCTTTTGCCTGCTCGTGGCGGTCGAGGTGTTCAACCCGAACACCCACGGCATTCTCAAGGTGATCGGCGGCTTTCGCCAGCAGTTCGAGTGGATCCCATTCTTCTTTCTCGGATATCTGCTGATGCGGTCCAAGGATCGCTTTCGCAAGTTCTTCATCCTGCTCGGCGTGCTCGCGCTCGCCAACGGCGTCGTCAGCACCTACCAGACGCAGTTGACCCCTACCCAGCTCTCCAACTGGGGACCAGGCTATGCCGAACGCATCAGCGGGACCGGCTCCGTCTCTGGCCGCGTCTATACCGACCCTGGCGGCGAAGAGCGGGTGCGGCCACCGGCGCTCGGCTCCGATCTCGGCTTTGGCGGCTTCGTCGGCGTCCTCGCTCTCCCCGGATTGCTGGCACTGCTGGCAATCGGAAGGACCCGCGATCGCTGGATTACGTTGGTCCTCACCCTGGGTGCTTTACTCGCGGTCGCCACCTCGCTACAACGAACCGCGGTCCTGGGCGCCGTGATCGCGGTTATAGCCTTCGCCGCACTCGCGGCCAGCGCTGGACGACGCGCGGCCAGGGTGCTGGCCTCGATTCTGGTGGTCGGGGTGATCGCTTTCGGACTCGCCTCGATCTTCGCCCCCGATGCTGGCGAAGGAGTCTTCTCCCGTTACTCCAGCATCACTCCCGACAAGGCCGCATCGACCTCCGTCGGATACCGGGAAGGAACGCTCGCCCAGATCCCCGATGTCGTCGCCAAGTATCCGTTCGGCGCCGGACTCGCGACCGCCGGGGCCGGGGCGACCTTTGGTGGCTCCAGCACGGCGACGATAGACGGCCACCCCCTCAGCGCTGAGTCGCAGTACAACTACGTCAACCTCGAACTCGGGATTCTTGGTCTGCTGTTTTGGATCGTCCTGACGCTGACCGTGATCACTCTCGCGGCAAGGGGCCTGCGGAAGGTCGGCGATGTCGAGCTGCGGCTGAGCCTGGCGGCCATCTTCGCTACCTTCATTGCCTTCTCGGTAATGGGCTTCGCCGGGCCGACGACCTCCAATCTCCCTTTCGGGCCTTTCTTCTGGTTCGCGATCGGAATTGCCTCTTACTGGTTTGCGGGTGGCCTGCAACGCCACCAGCCCATACATCCAAGGCCAGGACGCGACGGGCTGTCAGTCCCCGCCTCTCAGCCGATCTGAAAACGCTTATTCCGCGAGACACTCGTCCTGCAACCGGACTGACCGTAACGGGCTAATCAACCCGCGCATCACCGGGCATCGAAGCCGGCTACGCACCGCGCTGACGGTATCGGCCCCCAAATGACCTCCGTGGAACAAGACAAGAGCCCCTCAACTCCCCGCCGCATGCGCTTCGCCTCAGTGGTCTGGCGACTGACTGGCGCAAATGCACTTCTAGCCGTACTGGCGGTAATCACGTCGCCGATCTTGGCGCATGCGCTGGGGCCAGCCGGCCGAGGGGAACTTGCGGCGATATTCACCGTCTTGACGCTCGCCCCGTGGATCAGCGACCTTGGCCTGACCGCGTATCTCGCCCGCGAGCGCGCGCAAGGACGAGACGCCAGCCTTCTCCTGGGGTCAGTAATCCCAGTCGCGTTCGCCGCCTCACTCGTGGGCGTAGCCACCGCGATACCGATCGCCCATCTTCTCGGGCGTGGCCGCGCGGACGTCACCTACTTTGTTTCGCTCGGGCTTTTCATCCTGCCGGTTAGCGTCTTTATCCAGACGCTGTACGGACTCGTATTAGGTGAGGAACGCTGGCGAATCATCGTTTGGGTAAGAGTTCTTTCAGCCGCACTTCCGGCGGCCGCAATTGTGGGCCTTAGTCTCGCCGACTCCGTGACGGTCAGCAATGTTTCAATCGCTTACCTCTCGACGGGGATCCTGAGTAACATTCCATTACTGATCGCCCTTAGCGGCTCCCTCCCCTGGAGATTCCGATGGTCAGTCACTGTTAGTTCCGTCCTGTTCGGCTTAAAGAGCTGGATCGGGACGATCGCCAACACGGCGAACGCTCGCCTGGACCAGCTACTGATGGCTGGGCTCGTGAGTTCCACCCAGCTTGGTCTATATGCACTGGCAGTCACGCTTTCGAGCATCTCCTCTTCGCTCGTCGCGGCGGTGGCGAACGCACTCTTCCCCCGCATTGCGGGAGGCGAGTACGAGCTTGGGGCCCGGGCGTGTCGGATGGCAATTGCCATGGTGTCGATTTTGAGCGTGCTGATCGCCAGCTGCAGTCCTATCCTGGTCCCAATCGTGTTCGGAGAGGCATTCTCGGGAGCCGTGCCGATGCTGCTCATCCTGCTCGGGGCGGGCGTGTGCTTTGTAGCTGTACAAATCTTAAATTCCACGGTGACCGCGGGCGGGGATCCGGCCTCTGCCGCTCGCGCACAGGCAACGGGACTCGCCATCACCATACCCGGGCTTATCCTGGTTTTGCCGACCTACGGGGGGGTCGGAGCCGCTTGGATTAGCCTTGCGTCCTATTTGGCGACGCTCACGATCGTGTTGCGGGCGGCCGTCCGCCTCTTCAAGCTTCCAGCTCACGCGTTCTTGATAGTTCGGCGTTCCGATATCACCTGGCTTCGCACGCGCTTCGCACGCGCGCGGAGCTAGCCTGATGATCGGGAGCGCTGGCCACCGTGGAAGCCAGTGATCCTGTCAATGGCGAAGCGCGTTATATCCGGGTCGCGTGGGTATCGAACCAGCCTGGCAACGGACCGAGGAAGCGAATCGCCTGACCCCGCACGCCCTTACCAAATTGGGTCTTTCGCAGAAAGGCCTCCGGTCCCCGAGTCACCCGCTGAAACTTCCAAATTCGACGGTAGCGCCGTTCCGCATCCTCGCGGCTAACCCATTCCGCAAGATCTTCTCCAAAGGGACCGCTGGAGTCATCCTCGAAGCGGTAATGCAGCGGCGCGCCATTCAAATCTCGGGTATCAATTTCAGTGCCAGGGATCGTCGACTGCTGGACTATCGAAAAGCGGTTATAACCGAGATCGGCGAGCAGCGCCAGCTCCGCCTGCACCTCTCCCCAATCGGCATGGGACGCCTCCATGCTGACAAAAATGGGGCGTTCATCAAAATAACGGAGGGTCTGAAGGCAATACCGGTCCGCGCCCTCTATGTCAATCTTCATAAACGTCGGCATTCCGGTCTCTTCGAGCTTCGAGGCCAGGTCGACACTCGCGACCTTGATCAGTTCACGCTGCCCCGAATGAAGAGTCTCCTCAGCCCTTGACGCGCTGACCGTGCCGAACACGCTCAGAGGATGGCGGAAAAACTGGACCTCCTCGCCCGGGGTGTCGGTAATTGCGCCCTCGACTATCGAATGACGCTCCTCATCGGCGAATCGCCTCCGACAGTAGGCGACAAGGTCTGGGTTCGCCTCAACCCCAACGACCCGATAGCCCTTGGCGAGGTAATAGGCTGAATCCTCGCCTTGGTGCATTCCAATGTCGTAGATCAGGTCTGGTTTCATCTGACGAAATTACCTAGATTCTGGGTCTCGTTCATCTTCTCGCACATCCATCCACCTTCAGGCACAGCTGCCGTCATGGTCCGACCCATGGCTGGGCTCAGCATCTGGGGATTGACCGCCGGCCTGCCTCGTTCCGACGTGAAATCGGTCGTTTCGACATTACTCCATTCAACGTCAGAATCCAGTCCGAGAACGGACAAGTATTAACTGACATTCGTCCCTGAGGCTGTCCATCTGGATCGCGCGTCTCTATATGCCTCCAACGTCGCTGCAACAAACGCTTCTGGGGAAAAACGTGTTGCCACGTCGACCGCTCCTCGCCGGCCCATCTCCGCAGTCTCCAGGGGATGTTCGATTGCCCACCCCAACGCTCGACCCAATGCCCGTGCATCTCCAGGGGGAACCAGGAGACCCGTGCGACCCTCTGTAAGCCAGTCGCGAATCCCCCCCGTGTCACTGGCGATCACCGGGCGGGCATGACGCATGGCATCAATTCCCACAAGGCCGAACGGCTCGGGCCAAATCGATGGCACCGCCACAACGTCGGCGTTATCGTAGAAGTTCTTAAGGCTAGCCTCCGACTGCCAGCCGTGAAAATGAACCCGGTCGAGAACATTGAGTGAATTGCCCAGTGCGCGTACGCGGTCCATGCCCCAACCGTCTCCACAGACATCGAGGCTCACGCCTGGCGTGAGCGACACGGCCTCCACAAGCACATCCAACCCCTTCTGCGGGACGACCCTTCCCACGAATAGGATGCGCTGCCCTCTAGGGGGCGGGCGATACAGGTCCGGCAGCTTGGTGAACAGGGGGACGCGGCTGACGCCTTCGACAGCATTCCGTTCTAGCTGGTCACATACAAAGCGCGAGTAGCCAATCGAGACATTTGCCTTTCGAACAGCTCCTAGCAATCGGCTGGTTTCGGCATAACGTTTCGGGTTGGGCCGCGGCACTCGACGGTGGTCACAACCCCGTAAAAGTATGTTCCCCATGCATCCAGGACCATGAGCCTTCATGCACTCATTGCCGGGAGCAAAGTACTTCTGAGAGCCCGTGCATACTGCGTCGTAGTTGTGGACGCTCCAGACTAGTGGAGCGGCCTCCTGCACCCGACCAACCACGGTGGGGTCGGCAACTTGATGAATATGAACAATGCCGGGTGCGAAGTGTGACACAACAGACTCGAGGCTCTGACGACTGTCCGAACTGGCTTTACGACGATCCAGACCCGGAATGGAGATGACCTCAAACCCCTCATCGTTGCCGGCTGCCTGTCCAGCGACCACAACGCAGACCTCGTACCCCTCCAAGACCATCACCTGCGCCGACTCCCGAACGTGGGCTTCGACTCCGCCCGCCCTGTCCAGGCGTCGCGTGACCATCAGAAGCCTCTTGGGTCCCGCATCAATACTCGCCGGCGACCTAGCCGGACCACTCAATTCCCCGGGTACTGCGTGGACCCGGCGTGGTGCCTTAAGCTTCGGTTGGAAGAAAGCAGACATTCTCGAAACCTCCGAGATCGAGGTTCAGCACCCCATCGTGACGCGCCAAAGAGCCGTCCTCTCGCACTCTGTGGGCTATATACCCCCAAGCGGCCATGGTTGCCATCACCTCCGAATGTCCCACCTCGACTATGACCGCGGGGCGGCTCTCGCGAATTACGTGTTCAGCTCCGTTCAACACCTCCCGCTCGTGCCCCTCTACATCGATCTTGATGACGTCGGGCGTCGATTGCGTTCGCTCCGAGTACTCGTCGAGCGTCAGCATCGGGACATCGATGCTAAGTCCTGACGGCCGACTGATGCTCGACTTGTCGGTAGGGCTCACGCTCGACATGCCGGTATTGCTCGATAGATTGAGATGAAGATTCGTAGTTCCGGCTTGATCGCTGCATGCGGCTCGGTTGATAGTAATCCCCCCCGGTTGCAGGGAGAGGCTCCTCTTGAGGAGTCTGCCCAATGCAGGGTTGGGCTCGAAAGCATGCACTTCACCGCCAAGATCACGACACGTGAGTGAGAAGTAACCAGCATTGGCCCCAACGTCATAGATCACAGATCCTGGACTCACGAGGTTGGAGAACAAGGAAGTGAGGTCGGGCTCGTACTCTCCGTAGAAGTAGATACTGCGGTGCTGGTGGTCCTCGAGAGCGAGAGCGATAGGTGAACCGCTGGGCAGTTGGCCGATCACCACTCGATGGTGATTTCCCAAGAACTCCCCCAGGCGATATGCGCCGGATCGCACAGGCCGAAGATTCCGCCAGCGACGCGTGAGTCGTGGCAGGACATCGCCCAGCAAACCCCTCTTAGCGTTCATCGAATGCCCGGGGATTTCGCGTTGCAAGATTGCTCATCAACATCGGACCCGATCATATCGGGGCGGTATTTGAGCGTGGCTGTACTCCGGAGGCGATCGCGCCAGGTATTTGATCATTCTAAATTAATCGTCAGCAGCCGGGGGTAATTCGTGGCCGAGATTTCGATGACCGCCCGGTCCCCCTGGCGTGAGACGAAGCGAGCAGGGGTCGCTTCGTCGCGCATCGGGTCATAAGCGCTGACCTGGGGCGGGCTCGCGGTCTCAGGCAGGTTGCCGAGCGTGATCCTGAAGTTCTCGTCGGGAAGGTCAAATCGGTTGGCGGAATCGGAATCGACCGTGGTCAGATTCGGGGTCATCACGTAGACCGGGATTACGAAGCGGGTCGGCGAGGATTGGAAGGGGAAGACGGCGAGCAGCTCGCGGTCGTAGAGATCCGGGTGGACAGCGGTGCCGTCGCCTGAAAACTCGGCGTGGTTGCCTTCCTGTGCGATCGAGCGCAGTTCGAGCTGGCGGAGTGCGCTTCCAGGGCCCGGACCCCGGAAGCCGGCGAGCAAGCGGCGAACGCCATCCATCGTCGGGCCCCCGAGCTGATCGCCGGGGTAGGAGTCCGGCGACGCGCTCAGCGCATTCATGAACCTGTCGCTGATCAGGCTGTAGCCCTCGGCGTGGGCGGCCGCATAGAAATAGACCCTGGCCATGCCCTTGCTCGCCATCGAGACCAAGCTGCGCAGGACGACGACCGCTTGCAGCCGTTCCTTCTCCGCCGCCGAGGCCGTGCCGATGTACTGATCCTGGTTCTCGGGACGGAGGGGAAAAAGGAGATTGGTGTTGAGGTTGTACTCGGTCATCCAGGTCGCCGGGGGACTGCCGCCGGTCGGACCGACGTCGCGCCCGTGCGGGGCGCCGTAGATCCCGGTCCTGAACGGTGCCAGGTCCCGCACCTCGGTCTCGGTCTGGGTCGCGGTCAGGAAGTACTCCGGCAGAGCAGAGGTGAAGCGCGGGGTGAAGCGCGGCGTGTACGGCGCTTCGTTCGTGGTCGCGTCGGGGCTCCCGAGTGCGTCAAGCGGCATGATCGAGTTGAGGACGGCGTTGCGCGGAAAGTACTGCGGGCCCCGATAGAGATGCTTGCTGAGCGCGGTGGTGCCCGCGGGGACCGAGCCGCCGGACGCGAACGGCGTCTGGCCGGCGAAGCCGTCGCTGATGCCGACGTCGGTCGAGATGCCGTGGGCGGGGTCGCGAACGTAGGCGACGGTCTTTTCGAGCAGCGCCTGGGTCACCGAGCCCGACCCGTCCTCTCGGGCCGGCGAGTAGTAATTGCCCTGGTCGAGGAACTGCGAGCCGAAGCTGAGCTCGTTCCAAACCTCGAGGTCGTAACCGGCGGGGCCGAAGACGTCGTCAGCCTCCGCGCACACGGTCGCCACATACCGCAGCCAGCCGTCGAGGGTCGCCTGGAAGGCTGGGTTGGGAGCCCCATCGGAAAGCAGCGGTGGGCCGAACGGCGCGTAGCGCAGCGTTGCTCCGACGTGCGAGCCGGCGGCAAGCGCGGATGGCAGCGGCTTCGACAGAGTCGCGTCGCCGTCGCCGTCCACCGACTTGATCAGAAGATCGGGGTTGCCGCCGAAAGAGAGATCGTTGAAGCCGGTCTTGCCGGGGACAACCGCGGCGGCGCTCGCGGCGCTCAGCTTCACAGTCCTGGCCCCCGCCGCGGCGGCGGTCACGGTGTCGAGGCTGACCGGCCTGGCCGGCCCCGGCCCGCCGCTGTTGGCATTGAGCAGGATCAGCGGTCGCAGACCGTGGTCGCGCATCGCAACGAGGCGCCGGCGCACCTCGGCCTCGTCGGCGAAATGGGTCGGGTCGTCGTAGGAGAGGGAGTTCCAGGAGAGCTCGATCCGGCCCAGCCTGAAGCCGCTGCTCTGCAGCAGCCTCGCGGTCTCGTCCGCCTCTTTCGAGTTGACGTTGAAGTTGATCCCGACCGAGCTCAACAGTCGTGAGGCCGGCCAGGTGTCAAGGTAGGAACGCCAGGGCTGGATCCAGAAAGAGCGACGGCCGAACGGCACGCCGGTCAGATACTTGGAGTCGATCGGGTCGGCGACCACACCACCCGGCGCCGGCGCCGCGGCGGTTACCGTGAAGAGGCGGGTCTCGGCCGCCGCCGGACAGCGCACCGTGGCCGGCATCGTCCCTTCCGGCACCAGCTCGAGGCGGATCGTCCCCGCTGCGGTCCCGGGGTCCACCCCGCCGAAGGCAAGGGCTTCGCCGGATACGTCTTCACCGACACACTGTGGGGCGTCGTCCAGGCTGATGCCGGCACCGACCGGAAGCAGCACGTCGGCGGGCTGCCCCGCGAAGTTCTCCGCTCGCGCCGTACCGGGCGCCGGCGGTTCCGGGCTCGGCGGTTCCGGCGCGGGAGGTTCCGATGGCGGTTCCGGACTCGGCGGTTCCGATGGCGGTTCCGGCGCCGGAGGTTCCGACGGCGGTTCCGGGCTCGGCGGTTCCGGCGCGGGAGGCGCTGGGCTCGGCGACGGTTCCGGCGCGGGCGGCAGCGAAAGGGGGGCTTCGGCCGGCGTGGGGACGGCGGGAACGATCACGGCCACGCCATCTTCGACGGCAGGCTCGCTGCCGCCTTCTGGCGGCCGCGAGGTCTTCACACACCTACCCGGCGCTCGGCTTGCCCGGACGCGCCAGCTCCAAACGAGCAATCGCATCTCACTGAGGGCCCCCTGAGCTCGCGCTGAGGAGTCGCGGGCGGAGCCACCGCGGTCGCTCACACATCTTCCCTGTCCGACCTGCTCCTGGGCGCCACCCTGACGGTGCTTGGCGGCTGTTGCCTGACCCACCACGAGCGCAAGTGCGCAGGCGACAAGGAGGAAGTAGGTAGCCAAGCGCAGCGGCCGGTGGAGGTTGACGGGCATCATGGTTCGGGCTTTCCGGGTGGGGGCACCAAGGGCTGGCGACCCGAAGCCATCGACCGATCCCAGCGCCCACTTGACGGCTGAACGGGGGTTGGCCAAATGGTCGACGCTCGAAAATCGTCCAATGGCGCCCGTCAACTACGGTTCGGCCGATGTGTGGGATAGCCGGCTGTACCGATGACCCCAATGGCAGCGCGGTGCGGGTGATGTCCGCGACGCAGCGCCACCGCGGCCCCGACGACGAGGGCCTGCACACCGATTCCCGCAGCGGGGTCTCGATCGGGGTGCGGCGCCTGGCGATCCTCGACCTGCCCGGCGGTCACCAGCCCCTCAGCAACGAGGACGGCACCATCTGGGTGGCCTTCAACGGGGAGATCTACAACTACCCACAGCTACGGAAGCAGCTGCTGGCGCGAGGTCATCGCTTCGCCACCAACTGCGACACCGAGGTGCTCGTCCACCTCTACGAGGAGTTCGGCGACGCGATGGTGCACGCGCTGGAGGGGATGTTCGCCTTCGCCCTCTGGGACGAGCGACGCCAGCGCCTGCTGCTCGCCCGCGACCGCTTCGGCGAGAAGCCGCTGTTCCTGCACGAAAGCGGCGGCGAGCTCCTCTTCGCCTCCGAGCTGACGGCCCTGCTCGAGGTGAAGCCGGCCCTGCGCGAGCTCGATCCGGCGGCTGTCGACGCCTTCTTCGTGCTCGGCTATGTCCCCGGGCCGGGGACGATCGTGCCCGGCGTCCGCCAGCTGCCGCCCGGCTGCCTGCTGATCTGGGAGCAGGAGCGCCGCCACTGCGAGCAGCGCTCCTGGTGGGCACCGCCGCGGGAACCGTCCGGGCATCTGCACGAGCCCTTCCCGGCCCTGGTCGCCGAGGCCGAGCGGCTGTTTACCGAATCAGTGAGAACGCGAATGATCGCCGACGTTCCGGTAGGCGTCTTTCTCAGCGGCGGCATCGACTCCACCCTGGTCACCAGTGCCGCCACCCAGGCCTCCTCGCAACAGGTGAAGACTTTTACGATCGGCTACGACGTCGGCTCCTTCGACGAGACCTCACAGGCCCGCCGGGTCGCGCAGGGACTCGACACCGAGCATCACGAGGTCGTCCTAACCGAGGCCGAGGTCGGCGCCCGGGCCCCGGCCCTGCTGGCCAGCCTCGACCAGCCGCTGGCCGACCAGGCGCTGGTCTCCCTGCACGCCCTATCGGAGTTCGCGCGGCCGCTGGTCACCGTGGCCCTTGGCGGCGAGGGGGCCGACGAGCTCTTCGGGGGCTACCCGCGCTACCGCTGGATCGAGCGCGCCGGGCGGCTCGAATCCGCCGCGCCGCTGGCAGCCCGTTCGCTGGGAGGCCTGGTTCGCCACTCGGGCCGCTGGGGCAGCGCCCAACGGCTGCTCGAGCGGGCGGCGCCGGCACCGTTGCTGGAGCGCCACCTCGACTGGGTCACCAGCGGCCGCCGACACCGCCGCGACAGCCTCTACGGGCCGCGGTTGGCCGCGGTCGGGACCGAGCACATCCTCGCCGGCCTCGGCGAGCGGGCGGGGCCGGCAGATGGACCCTCTCCGGGGCGACGGTTGATGCGGCTCGACCAGGTCGACTACCTGCCAGACGACGTCCTCGTCAAGACCGACCGTGCGAGCATGCTTGCCTCGCTGGAGATCCGCACCGTCTACCTGCACCGCGGGCTGGCCGAGTTCGCCGCCTCGACCGATTCCTCGCTGCACCTTGGTGGCCGTGGGAAGACGCTGCTGCATGCGATGCTTCCGCCTGGCATGGACACTCCCCGGAGGCTCAACCGTTTCCGCAAGGCCGCCTTCCGCGCCCCAACCGCCGAGTGGCTGCGCGGACCGCTCGGCCCGGTGCTGCGTGACCAGGTGCAGAACGGAGCGATCTTCGAGCAGGGCTGGTTCGAGCGCATCCCCGCCGAGCGTCTGCTGCGCGAGCACGCTGCCGCCAAGCAGGACCACAGCGACGTGCTCTGGCCGCTGCTGGCCCTAGGCCTGTGGGGAGACCGGATGCTCGGACGCAATGCCGCCTAGGCCACGGCTTCTCATCATCACTCCGGACTTCCCGCCAGCCCGGGGCGGCATCCAGGTCCTCTCCCACCGCCTCGCGGTGGGGATGAAGGGATTCCATACGCGGGTGATCACCTCCGACGCCTCCGGCGCGGCGGAGTTCGACGCCAGCGGCGATCTGGCGGTGCGGCGGGTGCGCACCGATCCGCGGCTCGGCAAAGGCCGCAACATCGCCCTCAACGCAGCCGCATTCGCCGCGGCGCTGCGTTTCCGCCCGCAGCTGACGCTCAGCGTCCACATCGTCGCCAGCCCGGCAGCAGCACTCGTAAACCGAGTCACGGGGGCGCCGACCGTCCAGTACTTCCACGCCAAGGAGATCGGCGCCAAACCAAGGCTGGCAGCATTCGCAGCGCAGCGGGCGCAGGCGACGATCGCGGTCAGCTCTTACACCTCGCGGCTGATCGCCGCCACAGGAGGGGCGCGGGGAGCAACCAGCTTGATTCCCCCCGGGGTCGACCTTCCGGCCGAGGCCGAGCCGCTGCCCGAACCGCGCCCCACCCTGCTTACCATCGCCCGCCTCGAGGATCGCTATAAGGGACACGACGTGCTGGTGCGGGCGCTGCCGTTGATCCGAGCCGCGGTTCCCGACGTGCAGTGGGTCGTGATCGGGGACGGCCCCCTGCGCTCGGGCCTGGAACGCCTTTCCGCCGCGCACGGGATGGAGGACGCGGTCCGCTTCCTCGGCGCGGCCGACGACGAGGAGCGCAACTCCTGGCTGCGCCGTGCCCATGCCCTGGCGATGCCCAGCCGCCTGCCCGACGGCGATTTCGCCGGCGAGGGCTTCGGGATCGTCTATCTGGAGGCCGGTGCCTACGGCAAGCCGGTCCTCGCCGGCAACGTCGCCGGCCCCCTCGACGCGGTCGCCGACGGCGAGAGCGGTCTACTCGTCGATCCGGCCGACCACCTCGCCGTGGCAGAGGGCGCGACGAAGCTGTTGCGCGACCGCGAGCTCGCCCAGCGCCTCGGCGCGGCGGGCAAGGCCCGGGCCCAGGACTTCGCCTGGCCGCGGATCGGCGAGCGGGTCGAAGCGCTGCTGCTCGCCCAGCTCGCTGGCAGCGCATGAGGATCGTCTACGTCAGCCACACCGCCGAGGTGAGCGGCGCCGAGCGCTCACTGCTCGAACTGATCGAGGAGCTGCCGGAATTCGCGGAACCGTTGCTGGCGACGCCCGACGGCAGACTGAGCGAGGAGGCCCGGCGCCGCGGCATCGCGACGACGAAGATCTCCGGCACCGCCGGCAGCCTCAAGCTGCACCCGACGCGAACGCCGCGGGCGCTGGCCGAGATCGGGATTGCCGCCGGGGAGATCCTCCTGGCGGCCCGGCGCCATCGGGCCGTGCTGATTCACGCCAACTCGGTCCGAGCCGGGGTCGCGCTCGGCCTCACCCACAGCTCCGCGGCGACCGTTGTCCACGTCCGCGACTGCCTGCCGCCCGGACGGGTCAGCGCGGCCACCATGCGCCTGATCGCCGCAACCGCGACCACCGTCGTTGCCAACTCCGAGTACACGGCGGACTCGGTGCGGCGGCTGGCGCCGAAGGGCGAACTGGAGGTCGTCCACAACCCCGTCGACCTGGAGCGCTGGGACCCGGCCCGGATCGACCGCGTCCACGCCCGCGCCAAGCTCAGGCAGGTGCGGCCGCGAGCGCTGCTGCTCGGCGTCGTCGCCCAACTGACGCCCTGGAAGGGACAGGACACGGCGATTGCGGCACTCGACCTGCTGCGTCGTGAGAACGTCGACGCCCATCTGATGCTGATCGGATCGGCGAAGTTCGTTTCCGGCTCCACTCGCTTCGACAACCTGACCTACGAGAAAGGCCTGAAAGAACGCGTCGCGGAGCTGCGGCTCGAGGATCGCGTCTCCTGGCTGGGGGAGCGCGAAGACATCGTCGAGCTCGTTGCAGCGCTGGACATACTCTTACTGCCCTCTTGGGAGGAGCCGTTCGGCCGCGCACTGATCGAGGCGATGGCACTCGAAGTGCCGGTGATCGCCACCAGCGTGGGCGGACCCCCGGAGATCCTCAGCGACGGCCGCGAGGGCTACCTGGTGGAGCCGCGCAATCCCGAGGCCTGGTCCGAGGCGATCCGCCTGGTGGCGGAGAACGATGCGTTGAGTCGGTCGATGGGACGTGCCGGCCGCGCCCGAGTCGCGCAGGCCTTCAGCCTCGACCGACACGTCAGCTCTATGCTCGACATCTACGAACAGGCACTTGCCTCCCTGGTGCATAGGCCATGAATTCCCAGCGCACTGAGCTCCGGTCCCGCATGCTGGCGGTTCGCAATCTTGCAATCGACCGTCTCGCGGCTGAGGTCTCGGCCGCCTTCACGGCGGAGGGCATCGAGACGTTGGTCCTCAAGGGGCCAGTGCTGGCGAAGTGGCTGTACCCCGATGTGGTCCGGCCCTATGGTGACGCCGACCTGATGGTCGCTCCGCAGAATTGGGACTCAGCCGTCGCCATCCTCACCGGCCTCGGCTTCTCGGACCACCTGGGGCCGATGGCCCATCCCCGCATGGAGTCCTTCGCCTCGACCGCCTTCCTGCGGGGAGACAACAAGGAGGACAACCTCGACCTGCACTGCACGCTGCACGGGCTCGACGGGGATCCGGAGCGGATCTGGCAAGCGTTTTCAGACGGCGCCATGACCCAGACGATCGGCGGCGCGGAGTTGCGGGTCCCCGGGCGCGACGCCCAACTGCTGCACGTCGGCCTTCACGCCGCCCACCACGTCGAAATGAAGCAGGCGATGGATCTGCGGCGGGCGATCGAAGTTGCCGACGACGACCTCTGGCGACAGGCACTCGACCTCGCGCGCCTCCTCGGAGGGACCCAGGCCTTCGCGAGCGGCCTGCGGCTGCTCCCCGACGGGGCGC
>Ga0208998_1000006_pt1 | contig 149793 bp, 142 predicted proteins | sample MedBloCAOM2_M2_FD_187856 | JGI IMG/M metagenome (GOLD analysis project Ga0208998, IMG submission 187856) | Forest soil microbial communities from El Dorado National Forest, California, USA - Mediterranean Blodgett CA OM2_M2 (SPAdes) (version 2) | ecosystem: Environmental > Terrestrial > Soil >... | reverse complement strand
CTTCTCGATCAAGCGCTTCATGGGCCGCAAGGAGGCCGAAGTCAAAGAGGAGGAGACGATCGTCCCCTACAAGGTCGAGGCCGGCCCCAACGGGGACGTGCGCGTCGACGTGCGCGGCAAGCAGTACAGCCCGCCGGAGATCAGCGCGATGATCCTGCAGAAGCTCAAAGCCGACGCCGAAGCGAAGCTCGGCGAGACGGTCGACAGCGCCGTCATCACCGTCCCCGCCTACTTCAACGACGACCAGCGCCAGGCGACGACGGACGCCGGCAAGATCGCCGGGCTCGACGTCAAGCGGATCATCAACGAGCCGACCGCGGCGGCGCTGGCCTACGGGCTCGACAAAGAGAAAGCCGATCAGACGATTCTCGTCTTCGATCTCGGCGGCGGCACCTTCGACGTCTCCGTGCTGGAAATCGGCGACGGCGTCTTCGAGGTGAAGGCGACCGCGGGCGACAACCACCTCGGTGGCGACAACTGGGACAAAGCGATCGTCGAGTGGCTGGTGGCCGAGTTCAAACGCGACCAGGGCGTCGACCTCGCGGCCGACAAGAACTCCCTGCAGCGCCTCTACGAGGCGGCGGAGAAGGCGAAGATCGAGCTCTCCTCGACCCAGGAGACGCAGATCAACCTGCCCTTCATCACCGCCGTCGAGGGGCAGCCCAAGCACCTCGATCTCAAGCTCAGCCGCTCGAAGCTGAACGAGCTGACCGCCGACCTGCTGGAGCGGATCGTCGGCCCGGTCAAACGGGCGCTCGACGACGCCGACGCCAGCATCGACCACGTCGTCCTGGTCGGCGGCATGACCCGGAACCCCGCCGTGCGCGAGCGGGTCAAGGAGCTGACCGGCAAGGACCCGCATCAGGGAGTCAACCCCGATGAGGTCGTCGCCGTCGGCGCCGGCATCCAAGCGGGCGTGCTGGCCGGTGACGTCAAGGACGTGCTGCTGCTCGACGTCACCCCGCTGACGCTGGGGATCGAGACCAAAGGCGGCGTGATGACGAAGCTGATCGAGCGCAACACGACGATCCCGACGAAGAAGTCGGAGACCTTCTCGACCGCCGACGACAACCAGCCGTCGGTCGAGATCCACGTGCTCCAGGGAGAGCGCGAGATGGCCTCCGGCAACAAGAGCCTGGGCAAATTCCAGCTCACCGGGATCCCCCCGGCGCCGCGCGGGATGCCGCAGATCGAGGTCACCTTCGACATCGACGCCAACGGCATCGTCAAGGTCACGGCCAAAGACCTGGGCACCGGCAAAGAGCAGAACATCGAGATCAAATCCGGCTCCGGGCTCTCCGACGAGGAAATCCAGAGCATGGTCTCCGACGCCGAGTCCCACGCCGACGAGGACAAAAAGCAGCGGGAGTTGGCCGAGGCCCGCAACCTCGCCGAGAACGCCGCCTACCAGTCCGAGAAAGCGCTGGCGGACGCCGACGGCAAAGTCGACGAGGCGACCAAAGAGGAGGTCGAGGCCGCGGTCAAGGGCGTGCGCGAGTCGCTCGAGTCCGGCGGCGTCGAGGAGATCAACGCCAAGACCGAGGCGCTGAACACGGCGATGACCAAGGCGTCGGAGCAGATCTACGCGGCGGCGGAGTCCGAGGCTTCGGCCGAGGGCGCGAGTGCCGAGGGTGACGCTCCCGATGAGGACGACGAAGTGGTTGACGCTGAGGTCGTTGACGAGGGGGACGACAAATGATCGGCGCGGACGAGCAGGGTTCCGACGAGCCCCGGCCGGCGGGGCCTGTCGGCGCAGGGGACCCCCCACACCCTCCGGTAGCTGAAGCTTCCTCGGGTGTGGGCCCTCCTACGCCGCCACCCGCCGGAGGGGCGTCGGCGGCTGACTCCTCGGGATCGAGCGATGGCGACCAGGTCGAGCAGGATCTCCAAGCGTTGCTGGCTGACGCCGAGGCGAAGAAAGACGAGTACCTCGAACTCGCGAAGAGGACGCAGGCGGATTTTGAGAACTTTCGCAAGCGGATGGCACAGGAGGTTCAGGCCGCGGGGGTCCGTGGGAAGGGGCAGTTGGCGCAGGAGGTCGTGCCGGCACTGGACGACCTCGAGCGGGCTATTCAGGCGGCCGGGTTGGATCCCGAGGGGGATTCGGAGGACGGGTTGGCGCATGGGGTGCTGCTCGTCTTCAGGAGCTTGCGCGAGGGGTTGAAGCGGAACGGGATCGAGGCGGTCGACCCGCAGGGGGAGAAGTTCGATCCCAATCAGCACGAGGCGCTCTCGACCTTGCCGGGAGCGGAGGGAACTGAGTCCGGCACGGTCGTCGAGGTGCTGCAGAAGGGCTACCGGCTCGACGACAAGTTGATCCGGCCGGCCCGGGTGGTCGTGAGCGAGTAAGGGGGCGGATTGGCTGACGAGTTCTACAAGACGCTAGGCGTCTCCAAGAAGGCGACCGACGAGGAGATCAAGAAGGCGTACCGCAAGCTGGCGCGCCAGTACCACCCCGATCGCAACCCGGACGACCCCCAGGCGGAGGAGAAGTTCAAGGAGATCTCCGCGGCGCACGACGTGCTGGCCGATCCCGAGAAGCGCAAGGAGTACGACGCCGGCGGCATGTTCGGGGGCGCGGGCGGCCCCGGCGGCTTCGGGGGCGCCAACCCCTTCGGCGGCGGTGCCCAACCCGGCGGCGCCGACTTCGGCGACATCTTCTCCTCGCTCTTCAACCGCGGCGGCAAAGGCGGTCGTCCACAGACCCAGCAGGTGCGCGGCCGCGACCTCGAGGCCGAAGTTCAGCTCAGCTTCGACCAAGCCGTCAACGGCAGCCAGATCAGCGTCACCGTGCCCAAGGCCGGGCGCTGCGAGACCTGCCACGGCAGCGGCGCCAAACCGGGCACCGGCCCGGTCACCTGCCCGCGTTGCGAAGGGCGCGGCATCGACGCCCAGAGCCAGGGCTTCTTCTCGATCAGCCAGCCCTGCCCACAGTGCGGCGGCGCCGGCCAGATCATCGAGGACCCCTGCCCCACCTGCAAGGGCTCCGGCCTAACCGAGCAGACCAAGCGCTACAAGGTCAACATCCCGGCCGGGGTCAGGAACGGCGCCCGGATCCGGCTGGCCGGCAAGGGCGAGGCGGGGCCTCGAGGCGGCCCGCCGGGAGACCTCTACGTCACCGCTAGGGTCGCCGCCTCCCCCGTCTTCAAGCGACTCGACGACGGCAACCTCGAGGTGGCGGTGCCGATCACGGTCCCGGAGGCGCTGCGGGGCGGCACGATCGAAGTGCCGACCCTGGAGGGCACGAAGAAGATCAAGGTGGCGCCGGGGACCAGGCACGGTGCGGTCCAGCGGCTGCGCGGCGAGGGGCCGCCGCGGCCTAAGGGCAGGGGCCGCGGCGACATCCGCTACCGGCTCGAGATCGAGGTGCCGACGGAGCTGACCGAGGAGCAGAGCGAGGCGGCGGAGAAGCTGGCGGAGGCCTTCAACGGCTCCGATCCCCGGGCGGAGCTGTTGCGCAAGGCGGGTGCGAGCTGATGGCGACCTACCGGCGTCGCGTCAAGGCGACCTTCGACGAGGAGCAGGGCGTGTTCATGATCTCGGTCGCCGCGGAACTGGCGGAGATGCATCCGCAGACGCTGCGGATGTACGAGCAGCGCGGCCTGATCGCGCCGAAGCGCTCGCCGAAGAACACCCGCCTCTACTCCCAGCGTGACGTGGAGCGGCTGCGGCGGATTCAGGAAATGACCGCGCAGGGGCTGAACCTGGTCGGCGTGGAGACCGTGCTGGCGCTGGAAGAGCGGGTGGCCAAGCTGCGCGCCGAGATGGAACGAGCCCGCAAACGGATCGAAGAACTGGAGGGAACGACCAAGGGGAGGCTGCACTGATGCAAGCCGATCGCTTCACCGTCAAGGCCCAGGAAGCCGTGCAGTCGGCGCTGGAGCTGGCACGCGGCCATCGCAATCCAGAGGCCGCCCCGGCCCACCTGCTGGTTGCGCTGCTCGATCAGCCCGAGGGCCTGGTCGTGCCGATCCTGCAGCGGCTCGGCGCCGACACGGCGACGATCGCGGCGCGGGCAAGCGAGGCGGTCGCGGCACTGCCGAAGCTCGGCGGCGAGGTCGAGGAGCCGCGGATGTCGTCGGCCCTGGCGGCGACCCTGCGGCGGGCCGAGCAGGAAATGGGCCGCCTCGGCGACTCCTACATCTCCACCGACCACCTCCTCCTCGCCCTGACCGAGGACTCCCAGCTGCGGGAGGTGCTTCCCGACCGCGACTCCCTCGACAAGGCGATCGGCGAGGTGCGGCCGCAGAAAGTCACCTCGCCGAACCCGGAGGCGACGGCCGAGGCGCTGGAGAAATTCGGCCGCGACCTCACCGCCGACGCGAAGGCGGGGAAGCTCGACCCGGTGATCGGCCGCGACGAGGAGATCCGCCGGGTGATCCAGGTGCTCTCGCGCCGGACCAAGAACAACCCGGTGCTGATCGGCGAGCCGGGTGTCGGCAAGACGGCGATCGTCGAGGGCCTGGCGCGGCGGATCGTCGCCGGCGACGTGCCGGAGAGCCTGCGCGACCGCCGCGTGATCGCGCTCGACATCGGCTCGCTGCTGGCGGGATCGAAATATCGCGGCGAGTTCGAGGAGCGGCTGAAAGCGGTGCTCTCCGAGGTGCAGGAGGCGGAGGGTCAGATCGTCCTCTTCCTCGACGAGCTCCACACCATCGTCGGCGCCGGTGCCGCCGAGGGCGCGGTCGACGCCGCCAACCTGCTGAAGCCGATGCTGGCCCGCGGCGAGCTGCGCGCGGTCGGCGCCACCACGCTCGACGAGTACCGCAAGCACATCGAGAAGGACGCGGCGCTGGAGCGGCGCTTCCAGCCGGTGTTGGTCGGCGAGCCCAGCGTCAACGACACGATCGGCATCCTGCGCGGGCTGAAGGGGCGCTACGAGAGCCACCACGGGGTCACGATCGCCGACTCGGCGATCGTCGCCGCGGCAACCCTCTCGGAGCGCTACATCGCCGACCGCTTCCTGCCCGACAAGGCGATCGACCTGATCGACGAGGCGGCCTCGCGGCTGAAGATCGAGATGGACTCGGTGCCGACCGAGATCGACGAGGTGGAACGCCGCGCCCAGCAGCTCGAGATCGAGCGCGAGGCACTGAAGAAGGAGAGTGACGACGCCTCCAGAGCGCGACTCGAGGCAATCGAGACGGAGCTCGCCGAGCTGGCCGAGAGCTCGGGCGAGATGAGGGCGCGCTGGCAGAACGAGAAGGAGGCGATCGACTCGATCAAGGAGGCGAACGCCCGCCTCGAGGAGGCCGGCCGTGAGGTCGAGCGGGCCGAACGCGAGACCGACCTCGAGCAGGCGGCGAAGCTGAAGTTCGGCGAGATCCCGGAGCTGGAACAGGAGGTGGCCGAGCAGAAAGGCCGCCTGGCCGAGCTGCATGCCGGCGGCGCCACGATGTTGACCGAGGAGGTGACCGAGGCCGACGTCGCCGAGGTGGTCGGCAAGTGGACCGGGATCCCAGTCACCCGCCTGCTCGAGGGCGAGGTGCAGAAGTTGATCCAGATGGAGGACCGCCTGCACGAAAGGGTGATCGGCCAGGACGAGGCGATCGAGGCGGTCTCCAACGCGCTGCGCCGCTCCCGCGCTGGCCTCGCCGATCCGAACCGGCCGATCGGCTCCTTCCTCTTCCTCGGCCCGACCGGCGTCGGCAAGACCGAGCTGGCGAAGGCACTGGCCGAGTTCATGTTCGACTCCGAGGCGGCAATCGTCCGCCTCGACATGTCCGAGTACATGGAGAAGCACACGGTCTCGCGCCTGGTCGGCGCCCCGCCCGGCTACGTCGGCTACGAGGAGGGCGGGCAGCTGACCGAGGCGGTGCGGCGCCGGCCCTACGCGGTGGTGCTGCTGGACGAGATCGAGAAGGCCCACCCCGACGTCTTCAACACGCTGCTGCAGATCATGGACGACGGCCGCCTCACCGACGGCCAGGGAAGGACCGTCAGCTTCACCAACACGGTCCTGATCATGACCTCCAACGTCGGCAGCGACCGCATCGTCGGCGACCAGGTGGACGAGGCGATCCGCGAGCAGATCGAAGAGGTGCTGGCGGCGACCTTCAAGCCGGAGTTCCTCAACCGGATCGACGACACGGTGATCTTCCACCGGCTCTCGAAGGCCGACATCGGCCGCATCGTCGAGCTGCAGGTGAACCAGCTAATCGGCCGGGTGCACGAGCGCGGGATCGAGATCGAGCTCAGCGAGGACGCCCGCACCCTGCTCGGCAACCTCGGCTACGACCCGGTCTACGGCGCCCGGCCGCTGAAGCGGGTGATTCAGAGGCAGCTGGTCGACAAGCTGGCGCTGAAGATCCTCGAGGGCGAGTTCGGCGAAGGGGACCGGGTGAGGATCGACGCCGGCGGCGGCGAACTGACTTTCGAGAAGGCTGCGATCTGACGCGCATTCATGCGGGTTTAAGGGTTGGGCCGCATAATCCGAAATAAGCTTTGACGGCCCAGACGATGTTCAAACGGCAACCCGGCAAATCCGACTCGAAGGACGCGAGCGCGTACTCGCGGCGTGCCGCCGCGGCCGATTCGGCCTGGATGGCTCAGGACCGCCTCCGCCGCGAGTCCGGGTCGGCGCTGCGGGAAGGCGCAGATCGCTTCAGATGGCCCTTCGAGCGCGCCGCCTACGCGGTCCGCAAGAGGGTGGTCTGGCCGCTGGAGGACCGCACCGCGACGATGACCGCTCCCGCCCGGGCGCTTTCCGTCGCCGCCGCGATCCTGCTCGCCGCCGGAGCCGGCGTCGCCGGCCTGGTCTGGGCCGCCCCCGACGGGCCGCACAAAACCCCGCCGGCGACGGTCGCCGCCACCCCGCCGCCGCTGGTCGCGGTCGAGACCGCCGATCAGGAAGCACCGGAGCCCACCCTGCACGGCGCCGCCCCGGACTTCAAAGCGGCCGCGCCGAAAGCTTCCTCTGCGGTCGACCCGGCCAAGGCGATCGTCAAATCGGCGCCGTCGAAGACGACGAGCCCCAAGCCCGCGACCACCAGCACCGCCACCGCGACGCCGTCGTCCGCCGAGCCTGCCGCCAAGACCGCCGCGGTCGACGGGCCGCCCGCAGGCCCCGCGGCGATCTCGGTCGCCCGCGACTTCGCCACCGCCTTCGTCCTCTACGAGACCGGCGGCAACGACGACAGCGTCCGCAAGAGGTTCGGCGCGACCGCGACCCCGGCGCTGGCCAAAGCGCTGCTGCGACGGCCGCCGCGGCTGCCCGCGAACGTCAAGGTGCCGAGGGCGAAGGTCGTCAACGTCGTCCCCGCCCCGTCCAGCGGTCGCGTCTACCCGGTCAGCGTCTCGCTGCTGCGGGTCGGCCTGACCAGCGAGCTCAGACTTGAAATGGAACAGCTGAGAGGCGACGGGTGGCGCGTCACCAACGTGCTGGGATAGCCATGGGGAACCGTCAGAAGATCCGCGCGGTCGCCGCGACCGCCGCCGCAACGGTCGCGTTCTCGCTGCCGCTCGCCGCGGCGCGGGCGGACACCGTGGCGACGGCGACCGCCGGCACGACGCTGGCGGAACCGGCCCCCGCGGCGGCTGCGAACCCGGCAGCGCCGGCCCCGACGCCGCTGCAGCAGGGAACGACCCTGGCACCGCCGGCGGCATCAGCCCCGGCAGCTCCGGCTCCCAGCGGCGGCACCGCCGCTGGGGAAGGCACCCCCAGTCCCGAAGAAGGCGAAGAAGCCGCGGAAGAAGCCGCGCCCGCATCCGAAGGCAGCGCCGGCGCGCTGGCCATCCCCGGCCCCACGGCGGCCTTCGCGATCCCCTCCCTGCCCGCCTCGGCCTGCTCCAGCAGCGGCGTCCCCCCGGTCCTGATCCCGATGTACCAGCGGGCGGCGGCGGCTTACGACCTCGGCCCGCAGGGACCCGCGGTGCTGGCCGGCATCAACGAGATCGAGACCGCCTTCGGCACCAACCTCAACGTCTCCTCGGCCGGCGCCGTCGGCTGGATGCAGTTCATGCCCGCAACCTGGGAGGGCTACGGGGTCGACGCGAACGGGGACGGCGTCGCCGACCCCTTCAACCCGGAAGACGCGATCTTCGCCGCGGCCGGCTACCTCAGCGCCAACGGCATGCCCGCCGACACCTACGGTGCGATCTTCGCCTACAACCACGCCGACTGGTACGTCAGCGAGGTGCTTGCCAACGCCTCCTGCCACGCCGCCGAAGTCGGCGTCCCCGCCCTCGGCGCCGGGCTCGGCCCGCAGCTGCAGGTCCTCAAGTGCAGCCCCGCCCCGGCCTGGCGGGAGAAGATCCCGCACGAGTACATGCGGGCATTCGAGGACGCGGCGGCGCGCTACGAACTCGGCAAGCGCGGCGTCTGGGCACTCGCCGCCGTCGCCCACCTCGAGTCGGATTTCGGCCGCGGGATGAGCAAGAAACAGCTGCACGACCGTGGGCCGCTCGGGCTCGACGCGACCGAGTGGAACCAGTACGGGGTCGACGGGGACGGGGACGGTCGCATTCGCCGCGGCGACCCGGTCGACTCGGCGGCGACCCTGGCGCGGCTGATCTGGTCGCGCGGCAGCCTCAGCGCCGGCCTCTTCACCCACAACCAGGCCGAGTGGTACGTGCAGGAGGTGCTGCGCGAGGCCGACGAACTCGAAGGCAACTGCAAAGCCCGCTACGTCGACTGGGCGCTGGCGCCACTCGGCAGTGGGCTGGAAACCGCCGGGCCCAGCGCGGTCCTGGACGGTCTTCTGGCCAGCGCGCCGGAAAGCGCCCCCCCGGCGGTCAAGGCGGCGATCGCGGCGGCCAACTCGATCACCTCCACCCCCTACGTCTGGGGCGGTGGCCACGGCTCCTGGTACTCCTACGGCTACGACTGCTCCGGCGCGGTCAGCTTCGCCCTCTTCGGCGGCGGCCTGCTCAGCACCCCGCTCACCTCCGGCTCACTGGAGAGCTACGGCGAAGAAGGCCCCGGCAAGTGGATCACGATCTACGCCAACGCCACCCACGCCTACATGACGATCGCCGGCCTGCGCTTCGACACGGCGGGGAACGCCCCGGGCGTGTCCGGGCCGCGCTGGCACGTCGAGCCTCCGTATCCCGAAGGCTTCGTCGTGCGGCACCCCGTCGGGTACTGAGCCTCTCCGCGTAGGACGAGCAGGCTCGCGGGTGGGCGAGTGCCCCTCTCCCGGAGACCGTCGCGCAGCTGAGCGCGCTCCGGGGGCGCCAACGCCTGCTCATAGCCTCCGGGAGAGGGGCACTCGCCCACCCGCAACGAGCCCCACCAAAGCGCCGAAGGTCCGGTAGCCAAGCGCACGAGCACGAGCGGTCTTCGCTCCTCGGTAGAGATGACGCACCTTGGGCGGACTCTTCTGATCAGGGGCTCCGCACCCTGGGCCGTCGTGATGCCGCGGATTAAAGGGCCTGATGTGCCCCTCTCACGAAGGCTCCAGAAACCACGTTTGAGCCCAGGGAGCGCGACCAGCTGCGCGACGGTCTTCGGGAGAGGGGCACATCAGGCCCACCCCTCCCCGGAAGCAGTACGGTTGTCCCAGAGCGCCGACCACAGACTTTGGAGGGACGAGATGCCGACCTATCTGATGTTGACCAACCTGACCGCCGAGGGAGTTCGCACGCTCAAGAACAACCCCAGCCGGGTTGCCGAGGTGAACAAGGAGGTCGAGCAGATCGGGGCCAAGGTGGTGGCTCAGTACGCGACGCTGGGGCAGTACGACTTCGTCACCGTGGTCGAGGCGCCCGACGAGAAGACGATGGCCAAGGTCTCGGTCGAGCTCGGTTCGCGGGGGACGATGAGCAGTCAGACGCTGACCGCAATCTCGGCCGACGATCTGGCCGGCGCGCTCTAGGGCTTGAAGGCGCTCGTAGTCGGCGGGGGTGGACGCGAGCACGCGATGGTGCGGGCGCTGGCCCGGTCCGCCCACGCCCCGGAGCTGCTCTGCGCCCCCGGCAACGCCGGCATCGCCGCCGACGCCGAGTGCTTTGCGGCGATCGCCGCCGACGATGTCGAGGCGATCGTCGCGCTGGCGCGCGAGCGCCGCGTCGACCTGGTCGCGGTCGGCCCCGAGGCGGCGCTGGTCGCCGGCATCGTCGATGCCCTCGAGGAGGCCGGGGTGCCGGCCTTCGGTCCGAGCACGGCAGCGGCCGAGCTGGAGGGGTCGAAGGCCTTCGCCAAGGAGCTGATGAAGGAGGCGGGGGTGCCGACCGCCGACTACTCCCTCCTGAGTAGCCGTGAGGGGGCGCTCGAGCAGCTGGCCCGTTCCGCCTACCCGCTGGTGCTGAAGGCCGACGGCCTCGCGGCCGGCAAGGGCGTGATCATCTGCGCGACCGAGGCCGAGGCTCGCGCCGCGGTCGACGTCTTCTTCACCGAGCGGCGCTTTGGGGCGACGACGGTGGTGCTGGAGGAGTTCCTGGAGGGCGAGGAGCTCTCGCTGCTGGCGCTCTGCGACGGCGAGAACGTGGTGCCGCTGGCGCCGGCCCAGGACTACAAGCGGATCTTCGACGGCGACGAGGGGCCGAACACCGGCGGCATGGGCAGCTACTCGCCGGTGCCCGGCTTCGACGCGGACGCGGTCGAGGAGATCGTCGACAGCGTCCACCGCCCGATCGTCGCCGCGATGGGGCGGCGCGGCATCCCCTTCCACGGCGTCCTCTACGCCGGCCTGATGATCGGCGCCGACGGCCCCAAGGTGCTCGAGTTCAATACCCGCTTCGGCGACCCCGAGACGCAGGCGGTGCTGCCGCGGATGCGCTCGGACCTGGTCGACCTCTTCCTCGCCGCCCGCGAGCCGGGCGGCCTCGCCGACGCCAGGGCCGAGTTTGGCGAGGACTGGGCCGTGACCCTGGTGCTTGCCTCCGCCGGCTACCCGGAGTCCTCCTCCAACGGCGACGCGATCAGCGGTCTGGCCGCGGCGGCGGAGCTGGCCGAGGTGACCCACGCCGGCACCGCCGAGCGCGGCGGCGAGATCGTCACCGCGGGCGGGCGGGTGCTCAACCTCACCGGGCTCGGGCCAACGCCGGCCGCGGCGCGCGATCGTGCATACGATGCGGCGAGCCGGGTCTCCTTCGCCGGAATGCAGATCCGCACCGACATCGCAGCCCGCGCCGTCGAGCGCGTCCCCAGTTAATCCAGCCCAGAGAGGAACGAGATGAGCGAGATCTCAGAGCCGCAGCGGAGTCAGACGAGCGGAGTCTCAGAGCGGCCGCAGCCGCAGCAACCGACCATGCCGGAGGCGCTCGAGGAGATCGAGGACATCGACGCCGAGAACCCCCTGGTCGGGATCATCATGGGCTCCAAGAACGACATGGAGAAGATGGAACCGGCCGAGAAGGCGCTGAAAGAGGCCGGGATCCTCTGCGAGGTGCGGGTGATGAGCGCCCATCGCGATCCCGAGCTGGTGACCGAGTACTGCACCAACGCGAAGATGCGGGGGCTGAAGGTGATCATCGCCGGCGCCGGGATGTCGGCGGCGCTGCCGGGCGTCGCCGCTGCCCACACCGAGCTGCCGGTGATCGGCGTGCCGATCCTCGGCAAGAGCCTCGGCGGTCTTGACGCGCTGCTCTCCGCGGTGCAGATGCCGCCCGGGATCCCGGTCGCCTGCGTCGCCATCGACGGCGCCAAAAACGCCGGCGTGCTGGCCGCGCGCATCATCAACTGCTGATGGCGCTTTCCGCGATCCCGGCGTCCCGGAGCGGCCCGTGATCCCTCGTTACACCCTCCCTGAAATGTGCGGGGTCTGGACGCCGCAGGCGAAGATGGATGCCTGGCTCGAGGTCGAGCTGGCGGCGACCGAGGCCTGGGCGGAGGAGGGCGTGGTTCCGGCCGAGGCCGCCGCGGCGGCGCGCGCCAACGCGGCCTTCACGGTCGCGGCGGTGGACGAGCGCGAGCGGGTCACCGACCACGACGTCGCCGCCTTCGTCGACGTCGTCTCGGCCTCGGTGGGCGAGCACGGGCGCTGGATCCACTACGGGCTCACCTCCTCCGACGTGCTCGACACGGCACTGGCGCTGCAGCTGCAGAAGGCCGGCGAGATCGTCGTCGCCGGGGCGCGCGCCTACCGCGACGCCCTGGTCGCGCGGGCGCTGGAGCACCGCGACACGCTCTGCGTCGGCCGCACCCACGGCGTCCACGCCGAGCCCACCACCTTCGGGCTGCGCCTGGCCGGCTTCGCCTTCGAGGCCGACCGCAACGTCGAGCGGCTCGAGCAGGCGTTCGCGCAGCTGGCCTTCGGCAAGCTCTCCGGCGCCGTCGGCACCTACGCCTCGATCCCGCCCGCGGTCGAGGCGCGGGTGATGGAGCGACTGGGGCTGGGCCGCGAGGACGTCGCCACCCAGGTCGTGCCGCGCGACCGCCACGCGGTGCTGACCTCGGGCGTAGCGATCGCCGGCGCCGGGCTGGAGCGCTTCGCGACCGAGGTCCGTGGCCTGCAGAAGACCGAGGTGCGCGAGGTCGAAGAGCCCTTCGCCGCCGGCCAGAAGGGCTCCTCGGCGATGCCGCACAAGCGCAACCCGATCCGCACCGAGCGGGTGACCGGGCTGGCCCGGGTCCTGCGCGGCTACGCCCAGGCGGGGATCGAGAACGTCGCCCTCTGGCACGAGCGCGACATCTCCCACTCCGGCGCCGAGCGGGTGATCCTGCCGGACGCGACGATCCTGCTCGACTACATGCAGGATCTGGCGACCAAGGTCGCGGCGGGGATGACGATCCACCCCGAGCGGATGAAAGAGAACCTCGGCCTCACCCATGGAGCCCTGTTCAGCCAGCGCGCCCTGACCGCCCTGGTCGAGTCCGGGATGACCCGCGACGATGCCTACCGCGTGGTCCAGGAGAACGCCCAGCGCGCCTGGGACACGCGCACCGAGTTCCGCGAGCTGCTGGCCGAGGCGGCGCCGCAGCTCGACCTCGACGCCGTCTTCGACTACGGCGCCTACCTGACCCACCTGCCCGAGATCTTCGAGCGGGTGGAAGCGCTGAAGGCCTGAGCCCGAGCCGATGACCGAGCAGCTCGAAGCCGACGTCGCGATCGTCGGCGCCGGGCTGGCGGGACTGGTGGCGGCGCGGCAACTCGTCGCGGGCGGGAGGCGGCCGCTGGTGGTGGAGGCGCGGGACCGCGTTGGCGGCCGCCTATTGAACGAGGAGATCGGCGACGGCAAGGTGGTCGAGGTCGGCGGCCAGTGGATCGGCCCGACCCAGGAGCGGCTGGCCGCGCTCGCGGCGGATCTCGGCGTCGGCACCTTCCGGACCCACGACGAGGGACGGCACCTGATCGAGATCGACGGCAAGCTCGCCTCCTTCTCCGGAGCGCTGACCGACGCCCGGCCCGGCCTGGTCCTGGAGCTCTCGCGAGCGATCTCGCCCTTGGCGCTGGCCGACTTCGAACAGGCGCGCGGGCGGCTCGACCGGATGGCGCGGGAGGTGCCGCTGGAGGAGCCCTGGATGGCGCCGCGGGCGGCCGAGTGGGACGGCCAGACCTTTGCCACCTGGGTCGGGCGCAACACCCGCAGCGAGGGCGCACGGCGCCTCTTCGAGCTGGCGACCGAGGCGGTCTGGGCGGCCGAGCCGGGCGACGTCTCCCTGCTCCACGTCCTCTTCTACACCCACTCCGGCGGTGGCTTCAACACCCTGGTCGGGACCGGCGGCGGCGCCCAGCAGGACCGCTTCCACGGCGGCTCACAGCGACTGGCGCTGCTGATGGCGGCAGAGCTCGGGGGCGAGCGGCTGCGGCTCGGGGCGCCGGTGCGACGGATCCAGCACGGTGAGGACGGAGTCGTCGTCCATGCCGACGGCCCGGGCGGCGAGCCTGGCGCGCTGACCGTGCAAGCGAGGCGGGCGATCGTGGCGATCCCGCCGACCCTGGCCGGGCGCGTCGCCTACGACCCACCGCTGCCGGCGCGGCGCGACCAGCTGACCCAGCGGATGCCGCAGGGCACCGTGATCAAGACGATGGCGATCTACGAGCGTCCGTTCTGGCGGGAGGAAGGCCTCTCCGGGCAGGCGACCAGCGACACCGGCCCGGCCCGCGTGGTCTTCGACAACTCGCCTCCGGATGGCAGCCCCGGCGTCCTGCTCGGCTTCCTCGAGGGGCGCCTGGCGCGCCAGTGGGGAGCGCGCGGCGCAGACGAGCGGCGCGAGGCGATCCTCGCCGGCTACGCCCGTCTCTTCGGCGCGCGAGCGGCCCGGCCGGAGCGCTTCATCGAGCGGGTCTGGGCCGAGGAGGAGTGGACTCGCGGCTGCTATGGCTGCCTGATGACGACCGGCGGCTGGACCGAATACGGCCGTGCGCTGCGCGCCCCGATCGGCCCGCTCCACTGGGCCGGGGCCGAGACCGCCACGGTCTGGAACGGCTACATGGACGGCGCCGTCCAGTCCGGAGAACGGGCCGCGGGCGAGGTTCTCTCAGACCTCGATCACGGTTAGGCCGGCGATCCCGGAGAGAGCCTGGAAGTCGCCATCCTGAGTGACGACGGGAATCTGGTGAGCCGCGGCCGTCGCCGCGATCCAGATGTCGTTGGCGTTGACGCGGCGGCCCGACGCTGCGAGATAGGCACGCATCTGTGCCCAGGCACGATCGACCCCACCCCCGATCGGCAGAACGGTCATCTGCGTCACCGCCTCCAGCGTCACAAGCCGGCGCTCGCGGGTCTCGATGTCCGCCGCCGCCAGCACCCCGGCGCGGAGCTCTGCCTTGGTGACAATCGAGATTGCCGCCGCGTTGGGGAGCGCTTCCGATCGCACCGGACGACCGCTCTCAGCGGCGACGAAGACGGTCGTATCCAGCAGGCCTCTCTCGGCGGGCGCCCTGCTCATCGAATCGGGCCCAGATCGTCGGTGGTCTCCCCAGCCAGTCGCTCGAGGTCCGCTCTCAGACCCGGGTCGGCCGAGCTCGACTCGGCGATCGCCGCCACCTCCTCGCGCGTGAACCACCGCGGAGCGTTGCCTCGGTGCGGGACCAGGTTGGCGACGGGCTTGCCGCGCCGGGTGATCACCACCGTCTCCCCGGCTTCCACTTTCCGGAGCAGCCCGGCGGTGTCGTTCCGCAACTCTCTTGAGGCGACTTCGACGATGGTGCGACAAATGTAGCACCACGCCTGTCGGACCAAGATCCTGGGACAGCGAGCCGACGGTAGGCTCAACCGATGATCCTCTACGCCTGTGGACAAAAGAAGACCGGGCCCACTTTCGCCCACCCCTGCGCGAAGGCGGGCAAGGCACTCGACGCGGCCGGCTACGAATACGAGCTGAAGACCGTCGGCGGCTACCGGCTGATGCCCTGGACCTGGGGCAGCCGCGACGAGGACCGGGCCGAGGTGAAGAAGCTCAGCGGCACCAACGAGGTGCCGATCCTCGTGCTCGACGACGGCGAGGTGATCTCCGGCTCCGCCACGATCGCGCGCTGGGCGCAGGAGCATCCGCACTCAGCGGCCAAGTCCGGCGCGTAGCCCGCCGAGGCGCCTCTAGAGCTGGGTCGCGATCAGCCCCGCGCTGGCGGCGATGAGGACGCCGATCAAGCCGGCGCCGATTTGCATCATCGTCTGCTGCATCCGGTCGAAGCGGGCGTTGACGTCGTCGAAGCCCGCTTTCATTTCCATGCGGAGCTCGTGAGAACTGGTGTCGATCTTCCGGTCGATCTTGGCGTCCAGGTGGTCGAACCGGGTTTCAAGCTTTTCGTCGAGACGATCGATCCGATCTTCGACTTTGGCGAACTGCGCATCCACACGGATGAAGCCTTCGTCCACCCGCTGGTTCAGGGCGTCCAACCTGTCGTCGCTCCAACTCTGCCTCATCGCCTCCATGATGCCTGAAGGCTAAGACAAAACGTTTCACCGGGTACACGCTGAACGTGAGCTTTCCGCGGCGGTGAGCGCGCTAGGCAGCGGCGACCAGCGGCTCGCGGGCCGGACGGCGGGCCGTGACCACGACCGGGGTGCCGTCCTTCGGCGAGAGCGTGATGTTGCGGCGGCCGGTCTTCTCCGGCAGCGGGCTGGCCTTGTGCAGGTCGCAGCGGGTGAGGACCTCGCGCAGGACGATCCGCATCTCGAACTCGGCGAAGGCGGCGCCGATGCAGCGGCGGATGCCGCCGCCGAAGGGGATCCAGGCGTAGCTCTCGGGGCCGTCGCCGAGGAAGCGCTCGGGCTGGAAGGCGAAGGGCTCGGGATAGAGGTCCGGGCGGGTATGGGTGAGCCAGATCGCCGGCGTCACGTCGGTGCCGGCGGGCAGGTTGAGGCCTTCGACGGCGAGATCCTTGGCGAGGCGGCGGCCGGCCAGCGGCAGCACCGGGCGCAGGCGCAGCGACTCGGAGATCGTCGCCCGCAGGTAGTCGTCCTCCCCGGCCTCCAGCGAGTCGTGCAGCTTCCGCAGCGACTCCGGGTGGCGCAGCAGCAGGTCGAAGGTCCAGGCCAGCGCCGTCGCCGTCGTCTCGTGGCCGGCCAGCAGCAGGGTCATCAGCTGGTCGCGCAGCTCGGTGTCGTCCATCATGGAGCCGTCCTCGAACGAGGCCAGCATCAGCATCGAGAGGATGTCCTCGCGGTCGGCGAGGTCGGGCCGGGTGCGGTGCTCGGCGATCTCCGCGTAGAGCAGGTCGTCGACTTCCTTCAGCTGGCCCTCGAAGCGGGCGAAGGCGTTGCCACCGCGGAAGCGGCGGGTGGCGAGGGCGATCAACTGCGAGCGCGGCGAGGAGGTTTCGGTCAGAACCGTGGAGAGGACGCCGCGCAGCCGCTCCAGCCGCGGCCCGTCGGCGACGCCGAAGACGATCCGCAGGATCGCCTCCAGGGTGATCGCCTGCATCCGGGTGTGGATCGGAAACGCGACATGCAGTGGCCAGGAGTCGATCTCGGAGCGGACGATCTCGTCCAGCACCGCCTCATAGGAGCGCATGCGCTCGCCATGGAAGGAGGGCAGCATCAAGCGGCGGCGAGCGAGGTGCTCGGCGCCTTCCTGCAGCAGCAGCGACCGCGAGCCGAGGATCGGTTCGAGGACGATGTTGCGGCCCGGGGGCAGCCCGTTGGCCTGCTCCATGTAGAGGGCCTTGATCGCGGTCGGGTCGGAGATCAGCACCATCGGCCGCTCGAAGCCGAGGAAGCGGAGGCTGAAGGAGTCGCCGAATTCTCGGCGGCACTCGTCCATGAAGGCCAGCGGCCGCAGCGTCCAGCGCAGCGTCTGAACCAACGACGAGCTGCGCGGTTCGGGGGGAAGCGTCACCGGGCAAGGATCGCAGAGTGCCGCCGGCAAGCGGTCCCGCTGCCCGGATGGTTAGCATCGACTCCATGCCATCCATCGCCGATCTCAAGCTCCATTCCTCGGGCAAGGTCCGTGAGATCTACGAGTGGGAGGACGACCTGCTGATGGTCGCCTCCGACCGGATCTCGATCTACGACGTGGTGATACCGACCCCGGTCACGGACAAGGGCAAGGTCCTGAACCGGATGTCGGAATTCTGGTTCGAGCTGACCGCGGACGTCGTCCCCAACCACTTTCTCTCCAACGACGTGCCGGACGAGGTCACCGACCGGGCGATGCGGGTGCGGCGGCTGGAGATGTACCCGGTCGAGTGCGTCGTCCGCGGCTACCTCTCCGGCTCGGGCTGGAAGGAATACCGCGAGGGCGGCGCCGTCTGCGGGATCGAGCTGCCGGCCGGGCTGATCGAGTCCGACAAGCTGCCGGAGCCGATCTTCACGCCGGCGACCAAGGCCGAGATCGGCGACCACGACGAGAACGTCGACTTCGAGCGCGCGGCCGAGATCGTCGGCGACCGAGCCCTGCTGGAGGAGCTGCGGCGGGTCTCGATCGAGGTCTACCAGCGCGGTGCGGCCCATGCGGCCGAGCGCGGGATCATCCTCGCCGACACCAAGTTCGAGTTCGGCCGCCACGCCGACGCCGAGGTCGTGCTCGGCGACGAGGTGCTGACTCCGGACTCCTCGCGCTTCTGGCCCGCCGACAGCTATGAACCCGGCAAGACCCCTCCCTCTTTCGACAAGCAGTTCGTCCGCGACTGGGCCAGCGAGCAGGGCTGGGACAAGACCCCGCCCGCGCCGGAGCTGCCGCCCGACGTGATCGAGCAGACGCGCGGCAAATACGTCGAGGCCTACGAGCGGATCACGGAGACCAGCTTCTAGTGCCGAAGGCGCGCGTGCTGATCCGGCCGAAGGAAGGGATCCTCGATCCCCAGGGCAAGGCGGTCGAGCGAGCGCTGCCGGCGCTCGGCTTCGAGGGGATCGAGCACGTCCACGTCGGCCGCATGGTCGAGCTCGAGGCCGAGGACCCGGAGCGGCTGGGCGAGCTCTGCGAGAAGCTCCTCGCCAACCCCCTGATCGAGGACTACGAGATCCAGACCCTGTGATCTGGGGCGTCCTTCAGTTCCCCGGATCCTGTGACGAGCGCGACGCGTTGCACGCATGTTCGCTGCTCGGCGAGGCACGGCTGATCTGGCACGAAGAGCGCGACCTGGGCGGGGTCGACGGCGTCGTCGTCCCCGGCGGCTTCTCCTACGGCGACTACCTGCGGGCCGGCGCGATCGCCCGCTTCTCGCCGGCGATGGAGGCGGTGGCGGAGCTGGCCGCGGACGGCGGCCCGGTGCTCGGCATCTGCAACGGCTTCCAGGTTCTCTGCGAGGCCGGCCTTCTTCCCGGCGCCCTGCTGCGCAACATCGAGCTCCGCTTCACCTGCCGCCAGGTCGACCTCGTGGTCGAGCCCTCGCTTGGCGACTTGACCACACCAGAGGGGGGTCAAGTCGACGAGTCGAAGCGGCTCTCGATCCCCGCGAAGCATGGCGAAGGCCGGTACTACGCGCCGGATGAGGTGCTCGACGCGCTGGAGGCGAACGGGCAGGTCGCCTACCGCTACGCGAGCGAGCACAACTTCAACGGCTCCGCGCGGGACATTGCCGGGGTGCGCAACGAGGCCGGCAACGTGGTCGGCCTGATGCCCCATCCCGAGCACGCGGTCGATCCGCTGACCGGCTCGACCGACGGGCTGCGGGTCTTCGAAGCGGCGGCGGCGGGGGCGCGGGCGTGAGCGTCGGGACCGCAAAGCACCGCGAGCTCGGCCTCACCGACTCCGAGTTCGAGCTGATCGTCGCGCAGATGGGGCGCGAGCCGAACGTGGTCGAGCTGGCGATGTTCAGCCTGCTCTGGTCCGAGCACTGCGCCTACAAGCACTCGCGCAAGCTGCTCAAGCAGCTGCCGACCGCGGGCGAGCGGGTGGTGATGGGCCCAGGCGAGAACGCCGGCGCCGTCGACGTCGGCAGCGGCTATGCGGTCGCCTTCAAGGTCGAGTCGCATAACCACCCGAGCGCGGTCGAGCCCTTCCAGGGAGCGGCAACCGGGGTCGGCGGCATCCTCCGCGACGTCTTCGCGATCGGGGCACGGCCGATCGCGATCCTCGACTCGCTGCGCTTCGGCGAGCTCGACTCGGTCCGCTCGCGCCACCTGCTCGACGGCGCCGTGCGCGGGATCGGCCACTACGGCAACTCGATCGGGGTGCCCAACGTCGGCGGCGAGATCTACTTCGAGCAGCCCTACGAGCACAACTGCCTGGTCAACGCGATGTGCCTGGGGCTGGCCAGGAGCGAGGACATGGTCCGCGCCGCCGCCGCCGGGATCGGCAACGCGGTCGTCCTGATGGGGGCCTCGACCGGGCGCGACGGGATCGGCGGCGCCTCGGTCCTGGCCTCGGCGGAGCTGGCCGAGGGCGACGACGCGACCAAGCGGCCGACGGTCCAGATCGGCGATCCCTTCGAGGAGTCGAAGGTGCTCGAGTGCTGCCTGGAGCTGCTGGAGAAGGGGCTGCTGGTCTCCCTGCAGGATCTCGGTGCGGCCGGACTGACCTCCTCGGCCGGCGAGATGGCGGCGGCGGGCGGGGTCGGAATCGACATCGACGTCGCCAGGGTGCCGCTGCGCGAGGCCGACATGGAGCCCTTCGAGATCATGGTCTCCGAGTCGCAGGAGCGGATGCTCGGGGTGGTCGAGCCGGCGCGCGTGGCGGAGGTGCTGGCGGTCTGCGAGAAGTGGCAGACCGGCTCGGCCGAGATCGGCGTCGTCACCAACAGCGGCCAGGTGCGGATCCTCCGCGGCGAGGAGGTCGTCGGCGACATGCCCGTAGCGGCCCTGGTCGACGGCTGTCCGCTCTACGACCTCGAGCCGGCGGAGCCGGAGGGCTGGATCTACGGCAACCGGGCGACGCTGGCGGAGGGGATCGCGGCCGAGGACGAGCTGCTCGCCCTGCTCGCGTCCCCCTCGATCGCCTCCAAGCGCTGGGCCTTCGAGCAGTACGACTCGGTGGTCGGCTCGCGCACGGTGCGCCGGCCCGAGTCGGCCGACGCCGCGGTCCTGCAGCTGCCCGAGTCCGGCAACGCGATCGCGGTCTCGATCGACGGCAACGGCCGCCGCGTCGCCTGCGACCCCCACGCGGGGACGATCGAGGCGGTGCTGGAGTGCGCGCAGAACCTCGCCTGCGTCGGCGCCGAGCCGCTCGGCCTGACCAACTGCCTCAACTTCGGCAACCCCGAGAAGCCCGCCACCGCCTGGCAGCTGGAGCGCTCGGTGGCCGCCCTCGCCGAGGCCTGCACCGCGCTCGGCGTGCCCGTCGTCGGCGGCAACGTCTCCCTCTACAACGAGGGCCCCGAAGGCCCGATCTACCCGACCCCGGTGGTCGCCATGGTCGGCGAGCTCCCCGACCCGGCCCGGGTCGCCGGCAGCTCCTTCGTCGCCGAGGGTGACGCGATCGGCCTGATCGGCCCCTTCTCCCCCACCCTGCCCGGCTCGGAGCTGGCCAAGCAGCGCGGTGCCCTCGACAAGGGCCTGCCTCAACCCGACGTCGCCGCCGTCGCCGCGGCCTGCGCGATCGTGCGCGACGCGGTCCGCGCCGGCAGGTTCGCCTCCGTCCACGACGTCAGCGACGGCGGCCTCGCCTGCGCCTTGGCCGAGAGCTCGATCGGCGCCGGGCTCGGCTGCAGGGCGAACGTCGAACATCTGCGCGAGCGTGGGTGCCAGCCCGAGGAAGCGCTGTTCGGCGAGGGGACGGGCGGCTTCCTCGTGAGCGGCGAGCGGATGGTCCTCGAGGAGCTCGGCGCGGTGCTGATCGGAACGGTTGGCGGCGAATCGATTGAGATCGGCGCCGGCGATCACAGCCTCTCCGTCCCGCTCGACACCGCCGAGAGCGCCTGGCGCTCGCTGGACCAGCGGGTCGAAGCGACCGCGTAGCCGCCGGGCGAGCGCAGCCTCGCCGCTACTTCTTCTGCTTGCTCTTCGCCAAGGCGGGCTTGACCGTGAGGCCGCGGGTGACCGTCTGCTTTTCGCCCTGAGGATTGCTGGCGACGATCGTCAGGGTGGCCCGCAGGGTGCCCTTCTTCCGCAGCTGGGCGCGGCCGGTGCCGGTGAGCCTGAGCTTGATCGCGGCCGACTTTCCGGAGGCCACCTTGGTCGTGCCGCGTCCCAGCACGAGTCGCTTCTTCTTTCCTTTGGCCGACACGGCGGCCGCAGCCCGTGCGGCGGCGGGAGCGGTCAACGTCTGGGTCGTGCCGGCGGTCGGGGGGTTGGTCGCCTTGCCGAGCGTCAGCGTCTTCCCGTCCGCGCCCACCCGCAGCGGCTTGTCGGCGAGCTTGAGGCCGCCCTTGGCGCCGGCCGGGGCGCCCTCGGGAGCCGGGGCCGTCCCTCCTCCCGGGGCGGCACCCAGCGTGAAGCGGGCCAGCATCTGAAAGCCGGTGATGTTGTACGGGGAGGCGAACTCGCCGTTGGCCCCCGAGGGCGCCGGGTAGTAGGCGTAGTCACCGTCAAACGGACCACCCGACAGTCCCGTGTTGCCGGTGTACCGCAGGGGCAGCGACGCCGTCGGCGAGAGCACCGAGATGCCGAGCAGATCGCCGAAGGAGGTGTCACCCGGCTGGCTGAGGTTGGCCTCTTCGGTGGCCGAGACCGCAAGCGCCTGCGGAACCGTCGTCACCTGGTTGGGCGGGACCGTGAAGGTCGGCCCCACCTGCTTGACCTGGCAGCAGACGTAGTCGGGTTTGGACGGAACGGTGCTGGCCGCGAGCGCGGCGGTCAGCACCACCACCTGCATCGGTCCCGGGTTCGGCATCGCCGGCAGAGTGACGCTGGTGATCGTCCCCGAGCCGCCGGCCACGGGCAGCGGGACGATGTCGGTGCCCACGCCGGGACTGCTCCAGCCCCACATGCACGAGGGCGAGCCAGCCGTTCCCGGGTAGACGCCGATCCCCGTCGGCGCCCCGAGCTGGCAGCTGATGCCGGGGGTTATCGCCTGCGTCGGATCGCCGCCGAACGCCGTGTCGGCCCGGGCCGACACGGCACCGAAGAGCAGGCAGAGCAGCAGGAGCGACGTGGTCGCGGAGAGCTTGCTCGACCGTGAGAGAGAGCTTCGAGCGCGGCTGGTGGCTGGGTTCAAATCCATGGATCGGGCACTTCATACCACCTGCGAGCCCGGCTGCGAAGGGGCAGGGCGAGGCTCAGGCCCGGCCTCGAGCCGCGGCCGCCTCGCCAGGCCGAGCATCGCGGCGCCTGAGGCAAGTGCGGCGAGGACCGTGAAGAGGTAGGCGTTGTCGGAGACGTGAAGCGCCTCCGAGAGCGAGGCCGGTTCACCGGCGATCGCGACCAGGATCGCCGTGCCGAGCACGGCGCCGACCTGGCGGAAGGCGGAGTTGACGGCGCTGGCGGTGGCGAAGCGGTCGTCGCCGACGTCGCGGACCGAGGCGGCGCCGAGGGTCGGGAAGGCGAGGCCGATGCCGATCCCGGTGAGGCAGGCGCCGGGCAGCCAGAGGCCGAGGTAGTCCGGCTCGGCGCCGGCCGAGCGCAGCACCATCACCCCGGCCGCGAAGAAGAGGGTGCCGGGGACGATCACGGCGCGGTGGCCGAAGCGGTCGGCGAGCTTGCCGGCCGGCCCGGCGACCACGGTCGAGAGCGCCGGGCCGGGCAGCGTCGCCAGGCCGGCGTGGAAGACGGTGTACCCCCAGATCGAGGTGAGGAAGAGGACGTTGCCGAGGATCAGCGAGAAGAAGGCGGCGGCGAAGAGGAAGGTGCCGAGGTTGCCGATGCTGAAGGCGCGGTCGGCGAACAGGGCAGGGTCGACGATCGGGCGCGGGTGGCGACGGCTGCGGAAGACGACGGCAGCGAGCAGCGCCGCGAAGGCGGCGAAGCAGCCGAGGGTCGCGGCCGAGCCCCAGCCCCAGTCGTTGCCCTCGACGATCCCCAGCGTCACGACCGCCAGGCCGAGCGCCAGCAGCAGCGCCCCCGGCAGGTCGGGTAGGCGGCTGTCGGCGGGCGGGCGTTCCGGCAGGAGGCGATAGCCGGCGAAGAGCACGGCGGCACCGAGCGGCAGGTTGACGAGGAAGACGAGGCGCCAGTCGGAGAGCTCGACCAGGGCGCCGCCGAGGGTCGGACCGACCGCGGCGGCAGCGGCCGCCGCCGCCCCCCAGAGGCCCACTCCGGCGGCCCGCCTCTCGGCCGGGAAGCTGTCGAGCACGATCGCCAGCGAGGTCGGGGCGATCATCGCCGCCCCCACTCCCTGGATCACCCGGAAGGCGATCAACATCTCCAGCGAGGGCGCCACCGCGCAGAGCAGGCTGGCCGCGGTGAAGCCGGCGATCCCGAGCAGGAAGATCCGCTTGTGGCCGAAGCGGTCGGCGAGGCCGCCGGCCGGGACCAGCAGCGCCGCGATCACGACGAAGTAGCCGTCGAGCACCCAGGAGAGCGCGTCCCTCCCCGACCCCGCGAACGAGGAGGAGATGTCCGGGAAGGCAATGTTGACGATCGTCGCGTCGAGGAAGGCGAGAAAGGCGCCGGTGCAGGCGATCAGCACGCCAGCTCTATGACCACGGTCATACATCGCGGCCGCAGCATAGACTATGTCCGTGGGCATAGCGAGAATCGCCGACGGGGAGCCGCGCGAGCGCAAGCGCCGCGACGGCCGCGCGCTCCTGCTCGACGGCGCCCGCCAGCTGCTGGCCGAGAAGGGCTACGCGGGAATGGAGCTGCGCGACGTCGCCGCCCGTGGCCACGCCCCGCGCGGGTCGATCTACCACCACTTCCCCGGCGGCAAGGCCCAGCTCGCCCGCGAGGCCGCCGAGCTGGAGGGGACGACGATCCGCGACCTGATCGAGCGCTCGCTGCAGGAGCGCGGGCTGAAGCAGACGCTGGCGATGTTCGGCGAGATCTTCCGCCGCCGCGTCGCCGACCACCCCGAGCGGATCGGCTGTCCGGTCGCCGCCGCCGCGCTTGCCCGTCCCGAGGACGCCGAGCTCGCCGCCGCCGCCACCGCCGCCTTCCAGAGCTGGGAACGGCCGATCGCCGCGGCGCTGCGCGACGAAGGCGTCGGCCCCAGGGACGCCGAGGCCTTCGCCGGCCTCGTCGTCTCCACCGTCGAGGGCGCCCTCCTGCGCGCTCGCGCCGCGGGCGACCACGCCCCGCTCGACTCGGCGATCGCCGGCCTCGGTCAGGCGCTCGAGGCGCTGCTGGCCGGCGTCACCTGACGGTTTAAAAAACCTTTACGCGGGGCACCTCTAAAACGCACCTCGCGACCCTCGGGCGCGGGGGCGGGAATGGAGGAGAGGACTTGACACCACGTCGGGCCGTCCTGGCCCTGGCCGCCGCGATCCTCGTGACCGCGGGTCTTACTGCCTGTGGCGGCTCCGAATCGGGCCCGACCAAGATCGCCTTCTTCGTCGCGATCCAGCCCGGCGGCACGATCGAAGAAACGGCCGCCCGCTGCACCAAGGAATCCCACGGCCGCTACGAGGTGACGCCGGAATTCCTCCCCAACGACGCCAGCCAGGCGCGCGAACAGCTGGTCCGCCGGCTCGGCGCCAAGGACTCCTCGATCGACGTGATCGGCCTCGACGTGATCCTGACCAGCGAATTCGCCAACGCCGGCTGGATCGAACCGTGGCAGGGGAAGCGGAGGGAGCAGGCGACGAAAGACGTCTTCCCCAGCGTGATCGAAACCGCGAGCTTCGAAAAGGAACTTTACGCCGCGCCCTTCAACACCAACACCCAGCTGCTCTGGTATCGCAAGGACCTGGTGAAGAAGCCGCCGGCGACCTGGGACCAGATGATCGAACAGGCGGAAGGGCTGAAAGAAGCGGGCACGATCCAGGTCCAGGCCGAACGCTACGAGGGATACACGGTCCTGGTCAATGCGCTGATCGAAAGCGCCGGCACCGAAATCCTCTCGGGGCCCGAAGAAGTGGACCTCGAACAGGCGCCGACCGAAGAAGCGCTGGCGGTGATCGGCAAGCTCGCCCACTCCTCCGCCGCGGCGCCGAATCTCTCCACCTCCAACGAGGACAGCGCCCGGCTCGGGTTCGAGGCGGGCGAATCGGCCTTCATGGTCAACTACACCTTCGCCTTCGCCAGCGCCCTGGCGGAAGCTCCCGAAATCAACAAGGAGATGGGGGCGGCGCCGTTCCCGCGGGTCAACGACAACCCGGCGAAACCGCCGCTCGGCGGCTTCAACCTCGCCGTCAGCTCCTACTCGAGTCACAAGAAGGAGGCCTTCGAAGCGGCCGCCTGCCTCTCCGGCGAAAAGAGCGAGCTGACCGCGGTCGAACTCGACGGGCTGCCGCCCTCGCACGAAAACCTCTACTCGGGCAAGGTCGTCCAGAAGGCGTATCCCGGGTTCGCCCAGCTGGTCAAGGAATCGGTCGAAGCGGCGGGGCCGCGCCCGACCTCTCCTGCCTACCAGGACGTCACCTCGGCGCTCCAGCGGACGCTGCACCCGCCGGACAAGATCGATCCCGAAGACACCGAAGGCCTCTATGAAGAACTGAAGTCGAACCTGGAAGCGGCCGTGAAGCGGGAAGGGCTGCTCTGATGGAGGCATCGGCGCAGCAGGCCCCGGCGAAGGTCAGCTCCCGCACCCGCTCCGAACGCAAGCTGGCCTGGATGCTGTGCGCGCCGGCGGTGCTGGCGATGCTGGCCGTCACCGCCTACCCGGTCGGCTACGCGGTCGTCCTCTCGCTGCAGAAGATCGACCTGCGCTTCCCCGAACAGACCGAATTCATCGGCCTCGCCAACTACGGCACGGTGCTGAGCAGCGAACTGTGGTGGACCGACGTCTTCAACACGCTGCTGATCATGGTCGTCTCGGTGACGATCGAGCTGGTGCTGGGGATGGCGATCGCGCTGGTCATGCACCGGGCGATCTTCGCCCGGGGCGCGGTCCGCACCGTGGTCCTGATCCCCTACGGGATCATCACCGTGGTCGCCGCCTTCGCCTGGCAGTTCGCCTTCGCCTCGGACTCCGGCTTCGTCAACAACCTGCCGCTGGTGCCCGACGAAATGAACTGGTTCGGCGGCCACCTCAGCTCGCTGGCGGTGATCATCTTCGCCGAGATCTGGAAAACGACCCCGTTCATGGCGCTGCTGCTGCTGGCCGGCCTGGTGACGATCGACGGCGGCCTCTACGAGGCTGCGAAGGTGGACGGAGCGAGCGTCTGGCAGCGCTTCGTCCGGATCACCCTGCCGCTGATGAAGCCGGCGATCCTGGTCGCGGTCCTCTTCCGCACCCTCGAGGCGTTCCGCGTCTTCGACTCGATCTTCATCATGACCCGCGGCGCCCAGAACACCGAATCGGTCTCGATCCTCGGCTTCAACCAGCTGATCAGCCGGCTCAACCTCGGCCTCGGCTCGGCGGTCTCGGTGCTGATCTTCCTCTTCGTCCTGGTGATCGCGTTCGTCTTCGTCAAGGGCTTCGGCGTCAAGGTCGAGGAAGGCAGACCGGGAGGCTGAGATGAGACACGGAACCCGCGAGTACAGCCTCTGGAGCATCGCCATCGTGCTGGTAGTGCTGTTCGCGCTGATCCCGGTGCTGTGGCTGATCTCGATCTCGCTGAAGCCGCCGAGCGAGATCATCGACCAGCGCTTCATTCCCGCCAGCGTCTCCCTCGACAACTACAAGAGCCTGTTCGAAGGCGGCCTCGACGGCAGCCCGTTCCTGCGACCGCTGATCAACTCGATCGCGATCGCCCTGATCACCACGGTGATCGCGATCACCCTCGCCTCCTTCACCGCCTACGCGATCGCCCGGCTCGAATTCCCCGGCAAGCGGCTGATCCTCGCCGGCGCCCTGGCGATCGCGATGTTCCCGCCGATCTCGACCGTCGGCCCGCTGTTCGACATGTGGCGGGCGCTCGGCATCTACGACACCTATCTCGGCCTGATCATTCCCTACCTCACCTTCGCCCTGCCGCTGGCGATCTACGTCCTCGTCGCCTTCTTCCGCGAGATCCCCTGGGACCTCGAGCAGGCGGCCCAGGTCGACGGGGCGACGCCCTGGCAGGCGTTCCGCAAGGTGATCCTGCCGCTGGCCGCGCCCGGAGTGTTCACCGCGGCGATCCTCGTCTTCATCTTCTGCTGGAACGACTTCGTCTTCTCGATCTCGCTGACCTCCTCGGACGCCTCGCGCACCGTGCCGGCCGCACTGGCGTTCTTCACCGGCGAATCGACCTTCACCGAACCGACGGGATCGATCGCCGCCGCGGCGGTGGTGGTGACGATCCCGATCATCGTCTTCGTCCTCGTCTTCCAGCGCCGGATCGTCTCCGGCCTCACCGCCGGCGCAGTCAAGGGATAGGAGCAGCGAATGGCAGAGATAGTCCTCGATGCGGTCAGCAAGGTCTTCGACGACGGCTACGAAGCCGTCAAGGAGATGAACCTCGACATCGCCGACGGCGAGTTCATGATCCTGGTCGGCCCGTCCGGCTGCGGCAAGTCCACGGCGCTGCGGATGATCGCCGGGCTCGAGGACATCTCCAGCGGCGAGCTGAAGATCGGCGGCGACGTGGTCAACGACCGCTCCCCCAAGGACCGCGACATCGCCATGGTCTTCCAGAACTACGCGCTCTACCCGCACATGACCGTGCGCGAGAACATGGGCTTCGCGCTGAAGCTGGCCAAGGTCGACCAGGCCGAGATCGACAAGAAGGTCGAGGAAGCGGCCGAGACCCTCGACCTCAAGGACCACCTCGACCGCCGCCCGGTCAACCTCTCCGGCGGCCAGCGCCAGCGGGTGGCGATGGGGCGGGCGATCGTGCGTGACCCGAAGGTCTTCCTGATGGACGAGCCGCTCTCCAACCTCGACGCGAAGCTGCGGGTGCAGATGCGGACCGAGGTGGCGCGGCTGCAGTCGCAGCTGGAGACGACGATGGTCTACGTCACCCACGACCAGACCGAGGCGATGACGCTCGGCGACCGGGTGGCGGTGATGCGGGCCGGCGTCCTGCAGCAGGTCGGCACCCCGGCCGAGCTCTACGACACCCCGAAGAACCTCTTCGTCGCCGGCTTCATCGGCTCGCCAGCGATGAACTTCATGCCGGCGGAGCTCAGCGGCGGCAGGCTGAAGCTGCCGATCGGCGAGGTCGACGCGGACGAGCTGGCCGGCGGGCGGAGCGACGGCAAGGTGGTCGCCGGGCTGCGACCGGAGAACTTCGAGGACGCCGCCGTGGTCGGCGACCTCAAGCAGGAGCGCGGGGTCACCTTCGAGGCCGAGATCGACCTGGTCGAGTCGCTCGGCTCCGACCTCTTCGCCTACTTCCACATCGAGTCGGAGGGGGTCCAGTCCGATCAGCTCGCCGACCTCGTCGGCGACCGCCTCGACGAGACCGGCGCCGCCAACATCCGCGAGGGCGAGGAGCAGATCGTCGCCCGCCTCGACCCGACCAGCAAGGTCAAGCGCGGCGAGCGGACCGAGCTCTGGGCCGACACCGCGAAGCTGCACCTGTTCGATCCCGAGAGCGGCGAGGCGCTCGGTAGCTCCTCGACCGCCTGAAGAGTTGTGGGTCCGATGGGCCCGACAATCCTTCAGGCAGCGCAAATCGCTCCTTCAAAGGCTGCAAATCGCGGAGATTCCGATCGCACAGCACGACCGGCCGCCGCTGGTACCCTCCCGGAGTAGGCAGTCCGCCTGCGCGTCCCGTCTCTCCAACCAGCGAGGAACACGCGCTTTTGACTTCCGCCGAGCGGCTCGATGACCGCGATGGGCCGCGAGACGAATGCGGCGTCTTTGGCGTATACGCACCCGGCCACGACGTCGCCCGCCTCGCCTACTTCAGCCTCTACGCGCTGCAGCACCGCGGCCAGGAGTCGGCCGGGATCGCGACCTGCGAGGGCGGCCACATCACCACGCTGCGGGATTCCGGGCTCGTCTCCCAGGTCTTCGACGAGGAGAAGCTGAAGGCGCTGGAGGGCGACATGGCGATCGGCCACGTGCGCTACTCGACCACCGGCGGCGGCTCCTGGGAGAACGCGCAGCCGGTCTGGCGCGACGACGGCCGCGAGGTGGCTCTGGCCCACAACGGCAACCTGACCAACGCGGTCGAGCTCTGGGCCGAGCTGAAGGAGCGCGGGATCGACTTCCGCGGCACCTCCGACTCGGAGATCATCGCCGCCCTGCTCTCCTCCCACGACGGCAACCTGATCGAGGACGCGGTCGCCGAGGTGATGCCGCGGATGGAGGGCGCCTACTCGACCGTGGTGATGACCAAGCACGCGATCGTCGCCTTCCGCGACCCGCACGGGATCCGGCCGCTCTCGCTGGGGCGGATCGACGGTCGCTTCGCGGTCGCCTCGGAGAGCTGCGCCTTCGACATCATCGGCGCCGAGCTGATGCGCGAAGTGCACCCCGGGGAGATGGTCTCCCTGACCGAGCGCGGGCTCGAGACCCGGCAGGTGGTCAAGGCCGAGCGCCGGGCGACCTGCGTTTTCGAGCACATCTACTTCTCCCGCCCCGACAGCCGGCTCGAGGGCAAGGTGCTGCAGCAGGTGCGCGGCAGGATGGGCGAGAACCTCTGGCGTGAGGCACCGGTCGAAGCCGACCTGGTGATCTCGGTGCCGGACTCCGGCAACCCGGCGGCAGCCGGGTTCGCGCGCGCCTCGGGGCTGCCGCGCGACGATGGCCTGATCAAGAACCGCTACGTCAACCGCACCTTCATCCAGCCCGGCCAGGAGCTGCGCAAGCACGGACTGCGGATGAAGTTCAACCCGCTGCCGGAGATCGTCGCCGGGCAGCGGATCGTCGTCGTCGACGACTCGATCGTGCGCGGCAACACGACCCGCCAGATCGTCGGCATGCTGCGCGACGCCGGGGCCAAAGAGGTTCACCTGCGGATCTCGGCGCCGCCGATCCGCAACCCCTGCCACTACGGCGTCGACATGTCAACCCGCGAGGAGATGATCGCCCACAAGCGCTCGATCGACGAGATCGCCGAGGAGCTCGACGCCGACTCGCTCGCCTACCTCTCGATGGCCGGCCTCTACGAGGCGATCGGCGGCGGCCCCGAGGACCACTGCGACGCCTGCTTCAGCGGCGACTACCCCCTCGGCGATCCCGACGAGGCGAACGGCAAATTCGCCCTCGAAGAGATCGCGGTAGCGCCCGCCACGGGATAGGGACGAGAGCACCCCTGGAGGGGCGAGGAATGCGACAGCAACGGGGAGACGGGCAAGAGGCTGACCGGCCGGTCCTCGCCGCCTGGAAGCTGCCGCTGATCGTCGCGGCGCTGGCGGTGACCATCGTCGGCGGCTTTTACGTCGGCGGCCCCGGGCTCGGCCTCGCGGTCGGGGCTCTGGCCGCCGCCACGATCGTCGTGATGGCGGTTCGCCACCCGCCGCTCTACCCGATCGTCCCCGCCCCGCTGACCGACCTTCGCCGCCACGTCCTGGTTGTCGTCAGCGCTCCGCTCGAGGATTCGGGGGCGATCGAGCGGGTCGCCCAGGCAGCGCGCGTCGGCGATGGCGATCAGGCCGAGGCGGAGGTGCTCGTCCTCAGCCCCGCCCGCATCGGCTTCCTCGATCGCTGGTCCTCGGACTTCCGCCGGGCCAGTCACCGGGCGCAGCGCCGCCTCGTGGTCAGCGTCGCCTCGCTTGCCAAGGCCGACGTCGCCGCCGAGGCCCGTGTCGGTGACGAGGATCTGGTGCAGGCGGTGGAAGACACGCTGGGGAGCTTTCCGGCGACCGAGGTGATCCTGGTGACCGGAAGCGCCGAGTCAGACGTCGCCGGCAACGCGGCGGCGGCGGAACTGACATCCCGGCTCCGGGTCGATTTCCAGCACCTCATCCTCGGGCCGGGCGAACGCTGAACGGTCCTCAGGGAGTCAGGGCGCCGACCAGCTCGCCGGCCGGACGGACGTCGCCGATGCGGGCGACGGTCTGCCCCGCGTAGAGCGGACCGGCGTCGAGAAGCGTGGGGAAGGCGTCGTCGGTGGGACCGATCGGCGTCAGCAGCCGGCTCGTCGGCCGTTGCGCCCGGGCCAGGCGGACCTGCAGCGACGACGGCATATAGCGGGCGCCGACGCCCGAGAGCCGGTTCAACGCGCGGCTCAGTCGCGGCCCGCGGGCGTCGCCCCCGAGCCAGTAAGCGGTCGCGGCGTTGGCGACGACCCGGTGAGGAGCCGGCCAGCCGGTGCCGAAGAGCTCGGTGAGGACGGTCTCCTCGGCGGCGAGCAGCCGCTGCCTGTAGCCGGGGTGGGCGCGGCTCTCCTCCGCGAGCAGGAAGCGGGTCCCGGCGACCGCGGCGACCGCGCCCGCCTCGAGCGCCTGGCTGACGTCGCCACGATCGGCGATGCCGCCGGCCAGGAGCAGCGGATAGTCCGGCGGCAGGGCGGCCCGCACCTGCTCGAGCAGCGCCAGGGCCGGCGTCTGGCCGCGGACGTGACCACCCGCCTCGACGCCCTGGACGATCGCCGCGTCCGCCCCGGCCGCGTGAGCGGAGCGAGCCTCCGCCACCGAACCGCACTGATGGATCCAGACCTTCGGGGTCCGCCGGCGCGGCCTGCCCCAGAAGGTGACGACGACGTCGGCGGCAGCCGCGGCCTCGAACCAATCACGGCGGGCAAAGGGCAACAGCAGGTTGACGGCGAGCGGCCGCCCGGTGAGGCGGCGGGCGGCCGCGAGCTCACGCTCGATCGCCGCCGCGCCGTTGACGGCAATCGTCCCCAGGCCACCGGCCTCCGAGACGGCCGCCGCCAACTCGTGGCGGCTGAGGCCGCCGCCCATGCCGGCCTGGACCACCGGCGCCGCGATCCCGAGTCGCTCCAGCAAGGGCATCCCGCGATCCTAGCCCCGGGATCGAAGAGCTACAGGCGCAGATCCAGCCCTGGCGGGTCGTACCTGCTCGCCAGCCGGCCCAGGGAGAGGGCGCCGATCAAGAGGCCGAAGTCGCGCAGGGCGACGTCGTAATAGCCCGAGTAGGTGAGCAGGTCGAGGATGATCCCGGCAAGCCAGGCGGCGACGACGTAGGCGCCGTAGCGCGGCTTCAACGCGACCGCGAGGCCGGCGACAACCTCGATCACGCCGACCAGGTGCATGACGGTGGCGGCGCTGCCCGGCACGATGTCGTTGATCCAGGGCGCGAGGTATCCCTCCCAATCGACCAACACGTTGAAGAACTTGTCGAGGCCGAAGACGATCGGCGCGACCGTGAAGGCGATTCGCAGCAGCAGGAAGGCCTGGTAGGCGGGGTCGCCCTTGAGGCGCTGGGAGAAGGAAGAGGAGTGCTCCGGCGCCTGGGCGCGGGGATCGAGCGTGGCGGTGGACATGAGGCCTCCGTGGGTTGGTTTGACGGTTGCCTTCTCTGCGTCGCGGCGGCGCCAGGTCTTACCCTCCCTCGATCGCGCCAAGGACGGCTCGCGAACCCACGGGTAAGGAGCGGCGGCCCGCGGTCGCTAACAATGCATGCCGGCAGCAACCATGGCGACGCCGACCGAGATACCCGGAGCCGAGCCGGGCGCGCGAAGCCGCGCCGAGCTCTCGCGCGACCTGCACGGGCGGCTGCGCGGCGGCGGTCCCGGCCGCGACCGTGCGGTCGCCGAGCTGCACGAGCTGCTGCTGAGGGCAGCTCGCTTCGAGCTCGACCGGCGGCTCGTCGCGCTGCCGCACCTGCGCGACGACGACCGCGAGGACCTCGCCCAGCAGAGCGCCGACGACGCGCTGCTGGCGGTCCTGCGCAAGCTCGGCGAGTTCCGCGGCGAGAGCCGGTTCACTACCTGGGCCTACAAGTTCGCGCTGCTGGAGGCGGGGGTGAAGGCGCGCCGGCGCGCCTGGCAGGGCCACGAGATCCCACTCGAGGACGAGGCCTGGGCCACGCTTGCCAGCGCCGGCGCGACGCTGCAGGGACAGGCCGAGTCACGCGAGCTGATCGCCGCCCTGCGCGAGGAAATCGAGAGCGGCCTCTCGCCTCGCCAGCGCCAGGTCCTGGTCGCGGTCGCGCTCAACGGGGTCCCGATCGACGTCCTCGCCGAGCGTCTCGGCAGCAACCGCGGCGCCCTCTACAAGACGCTGCACGACGCCCGCAAGAAATTGCGTCGGGGGCTCGCCGAGCGCGGACTCGACCCGGACGACCATCAGGGAGGGGGACGATGAGCAGGCCATCCGAAAAGCCCGATGCCGACCGCCTCCTGGCCGGCGCGCTCGGCCCGGCCACGCCGGAGCTGACCTGCGAGCAGTGCTTCGAGGAGCTCGATCGCTATGTCGAGCTGGAGCACGGCGGCACCGACGCCGACGTCGCGATCCCCGGCATGGGCGCCCACCTCGAAGGGTGTCCCGCCTGCGCGGAAGATCGCCGCAGCCTGCGGGCGCTGCTCGAGAGCGAGTAGCGCGGCCACCGCGTGGGCAGCGACCTGCGCGAAGATGGCGCCGTGGCCGGAACCTTCAAGCTCGTCGTCCTCGCCTCCGGCTCCGGCACCAACCTGCAGGCGATCCTCGACCGGCTGCACCGGCGCGACGGGATCGAGGTGGTCGGGGTCGGGACCGACAAGCCGGATGCCTGGGCGCTCGAGCGGGCGCAGGTCGAAGGGGTGGCGACGGCCGTCTTCGCCGCCGACAAGTACGAGGATCGGGCGGCGCGCGATGCCGACATGGCTGCCTGGATCGAGTCGCGGGGCGCCGACCTGGTCGTCCTCGCCGGCTACATGCAGCTGCTCAGCGACGGCTTCGTCGCCCGCTTCCGCAACCGCATCGTCAACATCCACCCCGCCCTGCTGCCGGCCTTCCCGGGGCTCGACGCGATCGGGCAGGCGCTGGCCGCGGGGGTCGAGGCGACCGGGGTGACGGTGCACTTCGTCGACGAGGGCGTCGACACCGGGCCGCCGATCCTGCGGCGGGAGGTGGCGGTGCCCGCGAGCGGCGACCGCGAGGAGCTGGAGAAGGCGGTCCACGCGGTCGAGCACCGGCTCTACCCGGAGGCGATCCGCATGATCGCGGAGGGCCGGGTTAGGATCGACGCCGACGACCCCCGCCGGGTCGAGATCGATGACTGAGGCCGCAGCCGACACCCGCGATGGAAGCGCCAACGACGGCGCGATCCGCGTGCGCCGGGCGCTGATCTCGGTCTCCGACAAGACCGGCGTGGTCGACTTCGCCAAGGGCCTGACTGCGCTCGGGGTCGAGATCCTCTCGACCGGCGGCACCGCCGGCGCCCTGCGCGAGGCAGGCATCGCGGTCACCGACGTCTCCGAGTTCACCGGGCAGGAGGAGATCCTCGACGGCCGCGTGAAGACGCTGCACCCGCGGCTGCACGCGGCGCTGCTGGCCCGGCGCGACGACCCCGAGCACATGGCGACGCTGGCGCGCGAGGGGATCGAGCCGATCGACCTCGTGGCCGTCAATCTCTACCCCTTCGAACAGACCGTCGCCGGGGCCGACGTCGCGCCCGAGGTGGCGATCGAGAACATCGACATCGGCGGTCCGACGATGATCCGCGCCGCCGCTAAGAACCACGAGGGCGTCGCCGTCGTCGTCAAGCCCGAGGCCTACGACGCGGTCTGCGCCGAGCTGGAGGAGAGCGGCGGCGCCGAGCTGTCTGCCACGACCCGGCACTGGCTCGCCAACGAGGCCTTTGCCCAGACCGCCCGCTACGACGCCGCGATCAGCCGCTGGTTCTCGACCGAGTACGAGGACTTCCCGGAACACCTGGCGGTCGCCTACGAGAAGGTGCTCGACCTCTCCTATGGCGAGAACCCGCACCAGCGGGCGGCGCTCTACGCCGACGCCGGGGCGCGCAGCCACATCCTCTCGCGGGTCTCGAAGCTGCACGGCAAGGCGCTCTCCTTCAACAACGTGCTCGACCTCGACGCCGCCCGTGGCCTGGTCGACGACTTCGACGAGCCGGCCTGCGTGATCGTCAAGCACAACAACCCCTGCGGGGTGGCGATCGGCAGGGATGGGCTCGAGGCCTACCTGAAGGCGCTGGCCTGCGACCCCCTGTCCGCCTACGGCGGCGTGATCGCGCTCAACCGCCCGGTCAGCAGCGAGCTGGCCGAGGAGCTGCACAAGAACTTCGTCGAGGTGCTGAGCGCGCCCGACTACGAGCACGGGGCGCTGGCGGCGCTGCAGCAGAAGGAGTCGATCCGGATCCTCTGCGAGGAGGAGCGCCGCCAGGCGGACCCCGGCGAGCGCGACGTCAAACGCGTCCACGGCGGCCTCCTGATCCAGGACCGCGACGGCGATCCCGAGCCGCGCGAGATCATGGAGGTGGTGACGGAGACGCAGCCGAGCGAGGAGCAGTGGACCGACATGCTCTTCGCCTGGACGGTCTGCCGCCGCGTCCGCTCCAACGCGATCGTGATCGCCAAGGGCGGCGCCACCCTCGGCATCGGCGCCGGCCAGATGTCCCGCGTCGACTCGGTCCGCCTCGCGGTCGAGAAGTGCCGCGACGCCCGCGGCGAGGACGCCGACGCCCTCCTATCCGACTCCGCCGTCGCCTCCGACGCCTTCTTCCCCTTCGCCGACGGCCCCGAGCTGGCGATCCAGGCCGGATCCAACTGCGTGATCCAGCCCGGCGGCTCCAAACGCGACGCCGAGGTGATCGCCGCCTGCGACGAGGGCGGCGTGGCGATGGTCTTCACCAAGCACCGGCACTTCCGACACTAGGCCGGCGCCGCAGAGACGTGCCGACCGAGATCACCACCTTCCTGATGTTCGAAGGCAGGGCCGAGGAGGCGATGGGGTTCTACGAGTCGCTCTTCGAGGGAGCAGAGATCGCCTCGGTAGACCGGTACGGCGGCGACGCTGGGGCCGCCGAGGGGATGGTGAAGCGAGCGACGCTCCGACTGCCGGGCCAGACGCTGATCTGTGTCGACAGCCCGGTCGAGCACGCCTTCGGATTCACCCCCGCGATCTCCCTCTTCGTCAGCTGCCCCAGTGAAGACGAGGTCGACCACCTGTTCGCCGCCCTGGCCGAGGGCGGCACCGTCCTCATGGGCCTCGACGCCTATCCCTTCAGCAAGCGGTTCGGCTGGGTCGACGACCGCTTTGGCGTCTCCTGGCAGCTGAGCCTCGCCGACGGCTAGGCCTTGCCGCCCAGCTGCTTCTGGCGCTTGCTGGCACGGCGCACGTGGTCGCATACTTCCTCTGGAGTGTCGACGGTGACGAGCAGCTCTTTGTCGGCGGGGCCGATCATGCCGTCGTCCTCGAGGGTGTCGTCGATCCAGTCGAGCAGGGGCTTCCAGTGGGCGGAGTCGACGAGGATCGTCGGGAAGTGTTGGATCCGGTTGGTCTGGATCAGGGTCAGGCTCTCGAACATCTCGTCGAGGGTGCCGAAGCCACCCGGCATGATCACGAAGGCACGGGCGTAGCGGACGAACATCAGCTTGCGGGCGAAGAAGTAGTGGAAGTCGAGGCTGCGGTCCAGGTACGGATTGGAGTGCTGCTCGTGCGGCAGCTCGATGTTGAGCCCGACCGAGAGGCCGCCGGCCTCCTTGGCGCCGCGGTTGGCCGCCTCCATCAGGCCCGGACCACCGCCGGTGATCACCGTGAATCCGTGGTGGGCGAGACAGGCCGCGGTCTCCCGGCAGAGCTCGTACCAGCGGTGCCCCTCGGGGATACGGGCGGAGCCGAAGACGGAGACGCCGTCGTCGATGTCCCGCAAGGCGTCGAAGCCGGCGTCGATCTCGGTGCGGATGCGATCAAGGCGAAGGTCATCCTGCTGTTCGGCATCCGCGGGAACGCGAAGTAGATGCTCGTCGTGCCTGGCACCGCCGCCTGGCGCCTCGCGAGCGTGGTCGTCCCCAGCCAAATGCCCCCGGCGGGACTCGAACCCGCGACGCGCGGCTTAAAAGGCCACCGCTCTAACCAGCTGAGCTACAGGGGCGAAGTGCCCATGGTAGAGGGGCCTTGAGTGTCGCGACGGGAGGCCCGCTAGGAGAGGTCCGGCAGTCCCTGGTACGGCGTCGATGCCTCGGCGTGGGTGCGATGGGGGATGCGGCCGGCGCGGCGGGCGGTGTGGCCGGCCTCGACGGCCCCGCGCAGGGCCCGCGCCATCGCCGTCGGCTCCTCGGCGCCGAAGATGGCGCTGGCGGCCAGCACCGCGTCGCAGCCGAGCTCCATCGCCAGCGCGGCATCGGAGGCGGTGCCGATGCCGGCGTCGAGGATGACCGGGACGGCGGCGCGCTCGGCGATGATCGCGACGTTGTAGGGGTTGCGGATGCCGGCGCCGGAGCCGATCGGCGAGCCCAGCGGCATCACCGCGGCGCAGCCCGCCTCCTCGAGGCGGCGGGCGAGGATCGGGTCGTCGTTGGTGTAGGGGAGGACCGTGAAGCCGTCGGCGACGAGCTGTTCGGCGGCGTCGAGCAGCTCGACCGCGTCGGGATAGAGGGTGCGGTCGTCGCCGATCACCTCGAGCTTGACCCAGTCCGTCCGCAAGGCCTCGCGGGCGAGCTTGGCGGTCCGGACCGCGTCGCGGGCGGTGAAGCAGCCGGCCGTGTTGGGCAACGCGAAGAGGCCGAGCCGGTCGATCAGGTCGAGGACCGAGCCCTCGGCGGCGGGGTCGATCCGGCGCAGGGCGACGGTGACGATCTCGGTGCCGGCGGCGAGCAGCGCGCTCTCCATCTGCTCCAGCGAGCGGAAGCCGCCGGTGCCGGCGATCAGGCGGGACGACCACTCACGGCCGCCCAGCTCCCAGGTCTCGGCGCCGCCCTGGATCGCGGCGAGGACCTCGACGCTCTGGCCCTCGCGCAGGCGCGTCACCTCCCACTCCCCACGCGAGACGACCTCGCCGTCGAGGGCGACGGCGACGCCGCGGCCCGCACTTGGGGCGCCGGACTCGCGCACGGCGTCGGCGAGGGTGGCGGACTCCGCCAGCTCGCGCCGCTCCCCGTTCAGCTCGATCCTCATCGCGGCTCCTCGGAGGCTCGCTCCGCCGCTTCAGCCGCCTCGGCCAGCGCCGCGCCGCGCGCGGCCAGTTCGGAAGCACGGTCCGTGGACGGGTCCGATCCCGCACTCGAGGCAGTGCTGCTGTCCTTTGTCACCCTCTGGGTCACAAGCTCCATGCGCGCCGGGTGCGCGGGGGCGACCGCTTCCGGCAGCTGTTCCACCGCGAGCACGGCGGCGATCGCGTCGGCGGTCAGCGGCGCCAGCAGGATGCCGTTGCGGTAGTGGCCGGTCGCCAGGACCAGGCCCTCGATCGCGCCGGGCCCGATCAGCGGCAGGTTGTCGGGAGTGCCGGGGCGCAGACCGGCCATCGATTCGACCAGCTCCATCTCGGCGATGTCGGGGAGCAGGCGGTAGGCCTCGCGCAAGAGCTCGTGGACCCCACCGGCGGTGACCGCGGTGTCGAAGCCCTGCTCTTCGGAGGTGGCGCCGACGACCAGGCGGCCGTCCGGGCGCGGCACCAGGTAGACGCGCTCAGAGGCGACGATGCGCTCGCAGGGCGCCGCCCCGTCCCGGCTGCGCAGCTCGACGATCTGTCCCTTTACGGGACGCACCGGTGGGCGGGCATGCTCCGGCAACCACTCGGCCTGGCCCGACCAGGCACCCGCGGCGAGCACCGTCGACTCGGCCCCCAGCTCGGCGCCGTCGGCGGTGCGCACTCCGGCGAGGCGCTCGGCCTCGAAGATCCCCGCGACCACCTCGCCCCCAGCTCCATCCCGCACCTCCGCCCCAACCTCCGCCAGCGCCACCAGCAGCGCCCGCGTAAGCGCCCGTGGGTCCACCGCGGCCTCGCCCGGCGCGTGCACGCCGCCGTTGAAGGACGGAGTCAGGCCCGGCTCCAGCTCGCGGCAGCGGCGCGGCGGCAGCCACTCGGCCGCGAGGCCGAGCGAGCGCTGCAGATCGTGGACGCGGCGCAGCTCCGCCGCCTCGTCGCGGTCGAGGGCGATGTGGAGGGCGCCCTGGCTCGTGTATCCCGTCTTCTCCCCCGTGGCCGCCTCCAGCTCGGCGACGAACTTCGGGTAGAGCGCGGCCGAGGCCAGGGTCATCTCCAGCAGCTCCGGCTCGCCGAAGGCGAGCTCGCCGACCGGGGCCAGCATCCCGGCGGCGACACGGGTGGCGCCGGCCGGCGGCCCGGCCCGGTCGAGCACCGCCACCCGCGCCCCGCCCTGGGCAGCGCGCCAGGCGGCGCTGAGGCCGATCACACCGCCACCAACGAATATCGCGTCGAAACCGCGTTGCTCGGTCAAGCCATTGCCTCCGCCGGCATTACCCGGATCAGGTCCAGACGGTCGGTGACCTCGGTGCCACCCTCTCAGCCCTCGCGGGCTCCCGTTACCCCCCAAGGCTACCCGCCCGGCGCGCCGCGCAGGCCGCATCGCCGCACGGCGACCCGTCGGAGCCGGGCGAGGCGGCGGCCAAGGTCATAATCGAACGATGAGCCTCGCGCCCCCCGAGTCCGCCGGCCCACTGCGCCGCGAGCGCCTGCGCACGGCGCGGCTCTACTTCGTCTGCGACGCCCGGCCCCGCGGCGAAGACCCGGAAGCGCTGCTGCGGGCGGCGCTGAGCGGGGGCGCCGACATCGTGCAGCTGCGCGAGAAGGAGCTGGGACGGGCGGAGATCGAGCGCGCCGCCGCCACCTTCCGCCGCGTCTGCGACACCTACAGCGCCCTCTTCATCGTCAACGACGACCCCGACCTCGCCCGCAGCTGCGACGCCGACGGGGTCCACGTCGGCCAGGACGACGTCTCCGCCGAGCAGGCGCGAGCGCTGCTGGGACCCGACGCGATCGTCGGCCTCTCGACCCACTCGGAGGAGCAGATCACCGCGGCCGCCGCGCGGCCGGTCGACCACATCAGCGTCGGCCCGGTCTGGGAGACGCCGACGAAAGCGGGCCGGCCAGGGGTCGGCCTGGAGCTGATCTCCCACGCGGCCGAGCACGCCACCCACCCCTTCTTCGCGATCGGCGGGATCGACACCGGCAACGCCGGGCAGGTCGTCGCCGCCGGGGCGGAGCGGCTCTGCGTGGTGCGGGCGATCCGCGACGCCGCCGACCCGGCCGCGGTCGCCGGAGAGCTGCGGCGCAGCGTTGGAGTCGCGCCCGGTGGCTGACGAGCGCCCACCGGGCGATGCCCCGCGCGAGTCCCGGAGTGCGCCCCGGGACGAGTCACCGCGCAAGCGCAAGCAGCGCGGCGGTGCCGACCGCATGAAACAGGGCTACGCGAAGGCCGAGGAACGCAACCAGGCCGCGCGGGAGGCGCTCGAGCCGCTGGCCGGCGGCGAGCGGCCGACGGTGGTGACGATCGGCGCGATCGTCGCCGGTCTGATCGCGCTCTCGATCGTCGGCGGCTACCTGGCGGGCGTCAAGGTCAACGGCGAAACGCCGAAGATCCCGCAGATCGTCGCCCCCGCCGGGATCCTCGGAATCATGGCCTGGGGCATGTGGCGCGCCCGCTACTGGGCCGTGCTCGGCTTCCAGCTAATTCTTGTCTTCCTGATCTTCAGCGCTGTCTTCGGCCTCGCCGTGCAGGCTGCGACCGTGGCCCAGTTCGCGGCGACGCTCGGCCTGCTCGCCGTCTCCGGCACCTTCTTCTTCTTCATGGTCAAGGCGATGGCGCGGATCCAGATGCCCGAACGGGTTCCGCGAGACTGACGACGATGACTCCGCTCGGCCTGCCCTCCCTCGACAAGATCTCGGCGCTCCCCACTGACGTGCTCGCCTCGCTGCGAACGATCCCGGAGATCGTCGAGAACACCCGCGCGATGAAGGAGCACACGGCATCGCTGGGGCGGGTTGCCGACGCCCTCGACCGCGTCGCGGGCGACACCGCCGCCCTGCCGGGCCTGCGCGAGGAAATGGCGGGAGTGAGTGAGACGATCGGGGCGCTGGACGGGCGACTGGCGGCGGTCGAGGCCGCGATGCCCGTCCTGGTCGAGGTCCAGGGCCACCTCGCCGCGCTGCCGGAGACGATGGGGCGGCTGGACAAGGGGATCGAAGGCCTCGATGACGGGATCGAGCGGCTGAGCGGCCTGATGGAGCGGATCCTGACCGCCGTCGCCGGCCTCAACGAGAGCGTCGAGACCCTGCAGGGGGCGGTCGGGCCGATGGGCCGACTCGCCAGCCGCATGCCGGGCCAGAAAAAAGGCTGACCGAGCACCCCAGTTCCGTTCTATAGGCTCAGACCATGGCTGATTCCTTCGACGTGATCGTGATCGGCGGCGGGCCCGGCGGCTACGTCGCGGCCATCCGCGCGGCCCAGCTGGGCAAGAAAACCGCCGTGGTCGAGCGCGACAAGGCGGGCGGACGCTGCCTCAACTACGCCTGCATCCCGGCCAAGACGATTCTGCGCACGGCGGAGATCTACACCGAGGCGCGCGAGAGCGCCGACCTCGGGGTCGTCGCCAACGACGTCTCGCTCGATTGGGACGCTGTCGGCAAGCGTCGCGCCGCCGTCTCCGAGTCGCTCTCGGGTGGTGTGAAGATGCTCTGGGACAAAAACAAGGTCACCGTGATCGAGGGCGAGGGCTCGCTCACCGCCGAGGGCAACGTCAAGGTCGGTGAGGAGACCTACGAGGCCGGCGCCGTGATCCTCGCCACGGGCTCCGTCGCCTCCCCCATCCCCGGGGTCGAGTTCGGCGAGCGCATCGTCGACACCTGGGGCGCCTGGTCGCTGCCGGAGGTGCCGCGGAGGATCGCCGTCGTCGGCGCCGGTGCTTCGGGCTGTGAGATCGCCTCCGCCTACGGCCGCTTCGGGACCGAGGTGCTGCTGTTGGAGATGCTGCCGCAGATCCTCCCGGCCGAGGACAAGGACGTGGTCCGGGTCGTCGAGCGCGCCTTCAAGAAGCAGAACATCACCGTCGCCACCGGCAACCCGGTCGAGAACGTCGAGGCCGGCGGCGGCTCCGTCAAGTTCACCTACGGCGGCGAGTCGGCCGAGGTCGACTACCTCTGCGTCGCCGGCGGCCGCCGCGCCGACACCGAGGGCCTGGGCCTGGCCGAGGCGGGGGTCGAGCTGGAGGAGAACGGCAAGGTCAAGGTCGACGCCCTGCAGCGGACCAGCAACGCCAAGGTCTACGCGATCGGCGACCTCGTCAACGCCAAGGCGCTCGCCCACAAGGCCTCCGAGGAGGGCGTCGTCGCGGCCGAGGCCGCGGCCGGGGTCGAGACCCACGGGGTCGACCAGAAGCTGATCGCCGGCGCCACCTTCAGCCACCCGCAGGTCGCCAGCGTCGGACTCACCGAGGCCGCCGCCAAGGAGGCCGGCAACGAGGTCAAGGTCGGCAAGTTCAAACTCGGCGGCGTCGGCGGCGCGACCGTCTACGACGACAAAGAAGGCCTGGTCAAGGTCGTCGCCGACTCGGAGTACGGCGAGATCCTCGGCGTCCACATCGTCGGCAACCGCGCCTGCGACATGATCGCCGAGCTGGTGGCCGTGATGGCGCTCGAGGGGGGCTACCAGGAGCTGGCGCGGATCGTCCATCCCCACCCGACGCTCTCCGAGGCGATCTTCGAAGCCGCCCGCGCCGTCGACGGCTGGGCCACGCACGCCTAAGTCGTTGACGTCGGTCACGGACCGGCGCGCGCCATCCATAGAGTCGTCCCGTGGCTGAGCGCGCGACCTTCTACTTCGACCTCGGGTCCCCGTACGCCTACCTCGCCGCCGAGCGGGTCAGCGGGCTATTCACGGAAGCGGAGCTGGAGCAGCCGGAGTGGGTGCCGGTGCTGCTGGGCGGGCTGTTCCAGCGCTTCGACCGCGGCTCCTGGTCGCAGACGCCGGGGCGGGCGGAGGGCATGGCCGAGGTCGAGCGGCGCGCCCTCGCCTACGGGCTGCCGCCGATCCAGTGGCCGGACCCCTGGCCGGGCAACATGCTGACCGCGATGCGGGTGGCGACCTTCGCCAAGCAGACCGGCCGCACCGTCTCCTTCTCCCTCGCCGCTTTCCGCCAGGCCTTCGCCGCCGGCCGTGACCTCAGCGATCCCGACAACGTCGTCATCGCCGGCGCCGCCTGCGAGCTGCACCCGCGGGCGCTGCTGAAAGCGGTGCGGACGGAGATCGTCAAGAACGCCCTGAAGGAGGCGACCGCGACGGCGGGCGACCGCGGCGTCGAAGGGGTGCCGGCGCTGGTCGTCGGCGACCAGGTCTTCTGGGGGGACGACCGCCTGCAGGAGGCGGTCGAAGCAGCGAGCTAAGGTGAAGGCTGATGGCCGATCTGCCCGATGCCGCCGCCTGTTACGAGCTGCTCGCGCGCATGGCCCTGATCCGCCGCTTCGAGGAGGAGGCCGGCCGCCAGTACCAGCGCGCCAAAGCCGGCGGCTTCCTGCACCTGGCGATCGGCGAGGAGGCGACGATTGTCGGCACCACCTCGGTGATGCGCGACGAGGACTTCCTGATCGGCACCTACCGCACCCACGGCCACGCGATCGCCCGCGGCACCGAGCCGAAGCGGGTGATGGCGGAGCTGTTCGGCCGTGTCGACGGAACCAGCGGCGGCCGCGGCGGCTCGATGCACATTTTCGACGCCGAGAAGCGCTTCATGGGCGGCTACGGGATCGTCGGCGGCAACCTCCCGATCGCCGCCGGCCTCGCCCTCTCCTCCCAGTACAAAGGGGAAGACGCGGTCACCGTCTGCATGTTCGGCGACGGCGCCTCCAACACCGGCAACTTCGGCGAGACGATGAACCTGGCCGCCCTGTGGAAATTGCCAGTGTTCTTCCTGGTCGAGAACAACCTCTACGGGATGGGGACCGCGGTCGAGCGCCACTCGGCCCAGACCGACCTCTCCAAGAAGGCGGAGGGGTACGGGATCCCGGGGACACGGGCCGACGGCATGGACGTGGTCGCGGTGCGCGAGGCTGTCAGCGCCGGGATCGAGACGGCGCGCGAAGACTCCCGGCCGACCCTGCTCGAGGTCGTGACCTACCGCTACCGCGGCCACTCCGCCGCCGATCCGGAGATCTACCGGGAGCGCGAGGAGGTCGAGGAGTGGCGTGAGAAAGACCCGATCGAGAGCTTCGCCCGGCGCTGCGTCGAGGCCGGGGTGCTGGGCGAGCGCGAGGTCCAGCAGGCGCGCGACGCGGCCGAGGCGACGGTGGTCGAGGCGACCGAGTTCGCCGAGGCCTCGCCGGAGCCGGCGCTGGACACGATGTACGAGAACCTCTACGCGCTCGAGGATCCCGGCGGCTGGTACGCGGTCGACGAGCGCAGCCCGGAGCCGCACCGCGGCGAGCGCGAGGGCACGATGCCGGACGCAGCGCGCGAGCTGGCCGAGGCCGGGGCGGCCTACGCGGAGCAGCCGGCCGACGAGGGGCGGCGTCCGAACCCGGCGCTGCAGGGCGACGCGCAGGACGGATCCGAGTCGCGCGTCTCGGCCGAGCGCGAGGTCGGCGACGAGGGCGAGGATCTGGCGCCCGCCGATGCCGACGCCGGAGGACCGGGCTCCGAGCGGGCGGTCAACGCCGAGGAGGACGAGGGCTGATGGCCGAGCTGCGGATGCGCGAGGCGCTGCGGGACGCGATGGCGGAGGAGATGCGCCGCGACGAGGGCGTCTTCGTGATGGGCGAGGACGTCGCCGTCTTCCAGGGCGCCTTCAAGGTGACCGAGGGGCTGATCGACGAGTTCGGCGAGCGCCGCGTCCGCGACACGCCGATCTCCGAGAACACGATCGTCGGCGCCGGGGTAGGCGCCGCGATGGGCGGGCTGCGGCCGGTGGTCGAGCTGATGACCGTGAACTTCTCGCTGCTGGCGCTGGACCAGATCGTCAACCACGCCGCCGCGATCCCCTACATGTTCAACGGCCAGGCCCGGGTGCCGATGGTGATCCGGATGCCGGGCGGCGGCGGCCACCAGCTAGGCCCCACCCACTCGCATAGCTTCGAGGCACTCTACCTGCAGGTGCCCGGCCTGCTGGTCGCCTGCCCCTCGACCCCGGCTGACGGCAAGGCGCTGCTGAAGGCGGCGATCCGCGACGACAACCCGGTGATCTTCATCGAGCACGAGAGCCTCTACGGAGTCAAGGGCGAGGTGCCCGAGGGCGAGGACGAGGTCCTGCGCTTCGGCGAAGCAGCGGTGCGGCGAGAGGGCGGCGACGTCACGATCGTCGGCGTGCTGAAGATGGCCCAGGTGGCCGAGCAAGCGGCGGCGGTGCTGGCCGAGGAGCACGGGGTCGAGGCCGAGGTGATCGACCCCCGCACGCTGCGCCCGCTCGACCTCGACACGATCCTCGAGTCGGTCCGCAAGACCAACCGCGCGGTGATCGTCGAGGAGGGCTGGCCGCACGGTGGCGTCGGCGCCAACCTCTCGACCCTGATCACCGAGCAGGCCTTCGACGACCTCGACGCGCCGGTGCAGCGGGTGACCGGCGCCGACGTCCACATGCCGTACTCGAAACGGCTGGAGCAGGCGGCGATCCCCCACGAGGAGCACGTGGTGAAGGCGGCGCTGGCGACGCTCGAGGGGTCGCTCTGATGCGCCGCGAAGAGGGAGGGCGAGATGCCTGACATCGTCATGCCCCGGCTCTCGGACTCGATGGAGGAGGGGACGATCCTGGTCTGGATGAAGCAGGTCGGAGACGAGGTCGCTGTGGGTGACGAGATCGTGGAAATCGAGACGGACAAGGCGAACATGGCTTACGAGAGCGACGTTGCCGGGACCTTGACGGAGATCCTGGCTGACGAGGGAGAGACGTTGGCGATCGGCAGTCCTATTGCGCGGGTTGGGGATTCCGCAGAGGGTTCGGACGCGGCAACCGCAGCAGGAGCCACGGGCCAAGCGGACTCCGATGGCGCAGATGACTCAGAGAGCAAGGACGGCGCCGACCGCATCAAAGCCTCCCCCGTCGCCCGCCGGATAGCCAAGGAGAAGGGCATGGACCTGGCGACCATCGAGGGCTCCGGACCCGGGGGCCGCATCGTTAAGAAGGATGTGAAGCAGGCCGCTACCTCGACGGGTGACGCGGGCGCGGGGGACCCCCGCCCGGCAGGACCCGTCGCCGCAACGCCTGGTCCCTCATCCATCTCTCCTGAGACCGCCAAGGGTCAGGTCACGTTTGAGGATCTTTCGAAGCTCCAGTCCACCATCGCCCGGCGCATGTCGGAGTCGAAGGCGACGGCGCCGCACTTCTACCTGGAAGCGGAGATCGACATGTCGCGGGCGGTCGAGGCGCGGGCGCGGATCAAGGCGACGGCCGGAGATGGCGAGGTCGTGCCGTCGTTCAACGACATGATCGTCAAGGCCTGCGCGCTGGCGCTGCGCGAGCACCCACGGGCCAACGGGGCCTACCGGGACGGGCGCTTCGAGCTCTACTCGCGGGTCAACGTCGGCGTCGCCGTGGCCGCCCAGGACGCGCTCGTCGTCCCCACCGTGTTCGACGCTGACAAGAAGGGCCTGCGGCAGATCGCGACCGAGTCGCGTGCGCTGGCGCAGAAAGTCCGCGACGGCCAGGTGACGCCGCCGGAGCTCTCGGGCGGGACCTTCACCGTCTCCAACCTGGGGATGTACGGGATCGACAACTTCAGCGCCGTCATCAGCACCCCACAGGCGGCGATCCTCGCCGTCGGCGCGATCAAGCAGCGCCCGGTCGTCCGCGACGGCGAGATCGTCCCCGCCCACCTGCTCGGCGTCACCCTCGCCTGCGACCACCGAATCCTCTACGGCGCCCCCGCCGCCGAGTTCCTCGCCCGGGTGCGGATGCTGCTCGAAGAGCCGCTCTCGCTAGCGCTCTAGTAGCCCCGCCCACCGACGCACTTCTTGCCGGTATGCGGAAAGAAGTGCGTTCGCGTGTCGGTCAGCAGGTCTTGCGGGCGCCGGTGACGGCGTTCCATGCCCGGCCCAGGGAGAAGTCGGCCGCCACCCGGAACACCCCTGGGTGCGAGGCGCGGGCGACGGTCCAGTCGCCGCGGCGGAGGATGCAGCCGCTGCCGCGGGCGATCGACCAGTAGGGGGTGAAGCTGACCCGGACGAGGAACTCGCCCGGGTGGGTGACGTCGAGCGAGAAGCCCTGGCGACCGACGGAAAGCGTGCGCGCCCGCGCCGCCCCGAGCGGCGCCACCAGCGGCTTGGCGTCGCGCACCGCGTAGATCCGCCAGTGCGGGGTCTGGTAGCGCAGGTCCAGGAAAGCGGGCGCGGCGAGGATCAGCCGGCGCTCCACGGCCGACGAGTAGTCGAGCGAGGCGTCGGGCAGGGCGACGTAGGAGATCGCGTTGCGGCGCAGCCAGGCGCCGTAGGTGGCGCCGGTCAGCTCGCCCTGGTCGTAGAAGACGTCGTCACGGGTGGTGTCGAGCTGGCGCAGCCAGCCGCGGGCGAGCTCGAACTTCGGCGCCAGGTAGGCCGACTCCCAGTGGTTGGCCGTCGGCGGCACCTCGATCCGGGCCCCCTCTCCCCCGTGCGCGCGCAGCCAGCTGGCGGCGGGCTGGAAGTAGGCGGCGGCGGTCGAGGGGTCGCCGACGCTGCGGGCGATCTGGCTGACGCTCGCCGTCACCTGCCAGTAGAGCCCGCCGGCCAGCGCCAGCGCCAGGAACCAGGGCGCCACCCGGGGGCGCCGCGCGAGCACCACGGCGGCCAGCACCGGGCCGCCGAAGAGGGCGCCGAGGCGGACCGCGTTGCCGCCCATCGCGTTCGGCACCAGCCAGATCAGCGTCGCCGCCAGCACGTAGCCGAGCAGGATCCGGCGCAGCTGCCGCTCCTCGGGCAGGTCGCGGATGACGAAGAGGGCGCCGCCGCAGAAGAGCGGGATCGCGACGAAGGAGGAGAAGGCGAAGGGGAAGGTGCCCGGTTCGGGGAAGGCGAGGTTGGGGACGACGGTGAGCGCCAGCGCCAGGCCGGCGACGGCGAGCGCGGCGCGGCTGGCCCGGCTCCCCCGCTCCAGCGCTCCAGCGAGGACGACGCCGGCGAGGAACGCGGCGGCGACCGGGCTGGCCAGCGCGCAGGCCGCGGCGGCGGCGAGCGCCAGTGGGGTGCGACCGACCTGCAGGGCGCGCAGCGAGCCGAGGCCGAGGGCGACTCCGAGCGCGAAGGTGAGCTGGCCGTCGGCGAGCAGGGTAACCACGCCGGCGGCGAACCAGAGCGTCGCCCAGCGCGCCTCCACCCCCCAGCGGTCGCGGACCAGGCGGTCGAAGAGGTAGGAGGAGGAGACGACGGCGAGCCCTCCCACGACCTGGGGGCCCAGCAGCGCCGCCAGCGGCGGGAAGAGGACGCTGTAGGTGAGGGTGTAGTGGCCGCCGTACCAGCTGCCGTTCCAGATCGCCAGGCCCGCCTGCTTGAACAGCTCGGTGCGGAAGACCTGGGCGGCGAGGTCGCCGACGGGCGGGCTCCAGAGCAGCATCGCCAGCGCCAGCAGGGAGCTGAGCGTGACGGCGGGGAGCCATTCGGGGCGAAGTGGCTTTGACTGGACCATCGGGAGGGGACGCGAAGGATACGGGCGCGTCCTGCAACGATTTCAAGGGTGAGCGCCGAGATCCTGGTTGTCCGCTGCGGAATCATCCCTTATGAGGAGGCGCGCGAGGCCCAGCGGCGCCTGGCGGAGCGCCGGCGGCGCGAGGAGATCGCCGACGTCCTGCTGCTGCTCGAGCACCCGCCCGTCTACACCCGCGGCCGCCGCTCCAGCGCCGAGGAGCTGCCGATGGGCGACCAGTGGTACGAGATGCAGGGGATCGAGGTGCGCGACACCGACCGCGGCGGCCGCGTCACCTACCACGGGCCCGGACAGCTGGTCGCCTACCCGATCCTCAGCCTGCGCCCCTACGACGACGACGTGCTCGCGTATGTGCGGCGCCTGGAGCGGGTGACGATCGAGGCGCTGGCCGAGCACGGCGTCGAGGCGGGCCCAATCGAGGGGCTGACCGGGGTCTGGACGCGCGGCGCCACCCCACCCCCCGGCCGACGGGCCTCAAACGTCCAAATAGCGGACGTCTCCGGCCCATCGACACCCGAGGCGCGGAAGATCGGCTCGATCGGGGTACACGTCAGCCGCGGCGTCACCACCCACGGACTGGCGGTCAACGTCAGCAACGACCTGCAGCCGTTCGAGTGGATCGTGCCCTGCGGGATCGAGGGGGTGGCGATGACCTCGCTCTCGCGCGAGCTCGGGGCCGAGCAGGATCTCGGAGCGTTCGCCGACACGGTCGCGGCGCGCTTCGGTGCCGTCTACGACCGCTCCCCCGTCGTCGCCGAGCCGGCCGATCTGGGCCTGGATCTGCCGCCCGCTACGCTCGGTATCCCCCGATGAGCGAGACGATCGAGCAGACCGAAGCCGCCGTGGTGGCCACGTCGCCAGACGAGGCGCCGGCGCCCACCGAGCGCGTCCACGTCACCCGCTCTCGCGCCAAGCCGGGCGGCACCGCCAGCGACGCCGGCGGCACCGTCCCCTTCAAGCGCGCCCGCAAGCCGCCGTGGCTGAAGGTGCCGGCGCCGGGCGGGCCCAACTACCGGCGCCTGAAGGCGACGATCGGGTCCGACAACCTGCACACGGTCTGCGAGGAGGCCAACTGCCCCAACGTCGGCGAGTGCTGGGAGCGCGGCACCGCGACCTTCATGATCCTCGGCGACGTCTGCACCCGCCGCTGCGGCTTCTGCAACGTGCAGACGGGCAAGCCGACCTGGAACGACCCCTTGGAGCCGCTGCGCGTCGCCAACCAGGTGAAGGCGATGGGGCTGCGCCACGCCGTCGTCACCTCGGTCGACCGCGACGACCTGCCCGACTACGGGGCCAGCGCCTTCGTCGGCGTGATCCGCTCGATCCGCATGCTCGCGCCGAGCTGCAAGGTCGAGATCCTCACCCCCGACTTCCGCGGCCAGGAGATGCCGCTGGCCAAGGTCGTGCACGAGAAGCCCGACGTCTTCAACCACAACGTCGAGACCGTGCCGCGCCTGTACCCGGTCGCCCGCCGCGGCTCCCAGTTCCTCCGCTCCGCCCGCGTCCTGCGGATGGCGAAGGAGATGGGCGGCGCCGACGTCGTCACCAAGTCCGGCCTGATGGTGGGCCTCGGCGAGAGCTTCGAGGAGATGGTCGAGACCTTCGGCCTGCTCCGCGAGCACCGTGTCCAGGTCCTTACCGTCGGCCAGTACCTGCGCCCGACCGAGAACCACCTGCCGGTGGTCCGCTACTGGCACCCGGACGAGTTCGCGGCCCTGGAGAAGGCCGCCTACGACCTCGGCTTCGAGTCGGTCGCCGCCGGCCCGCTGGTCCGCAGCAGCTACCACGCGGACCAGAACCTGCCCGAGGGCAAGCGGGCCGAGAGCCTGATCGCTTAGGCGCCGCGCGCGCCGCTTCCCTAGGCGAAGCGCTTGACGAAGGCGAGGGCGCGCTCGGCGACCTCGCGCCAGCCACTGTCGATCGTCAGCGAGTGGCCGCGGTTGGGGATTTTCTCGATCTCGGTGACCGCCTCGTTGGCGCTCTGCTTCTTGTAGGAGGCGTTGGCGATCGCCCAGGGGACCGTGTGGTCCTTCTCCCCGTCGATGATCAGGAGCGGTCCGCGCTTCGGGTTCTTCGGGTCCAGCTTGGCCTCGGTGAAGGGGTTGAGGTTGGCGTTCGCCATCTGCATCAGCGCCACCCCGGGCGCGGCGACGTGGAAGCTCTCGTAGAGCTCCTTCGCCTCCTCGTCGCTGAGCGCGTTCGCCCAGCCGTACTTGAACTGGTCCAGGGTGAGGGTGACCGCGCGGCCGCGGTTGAGCGGGTTCGCCAGCACCGGCTTGGCCGACTTCAGCGACGAGAGCGGCAGCGGCAGGACGCCGCGGAAGGGGCCGGGATCAATCCCCACCGTGGCCGCGGAGAGGCCGCGGTCGGCGATCATCTGAGCCAGCAGGCCGCCGGTCGAGTGGCCCATCACGGCGGGCTTCTGCTCCAGCTCGCCGATTATCTCGGCGGTGTGGTCGGCGATCTGCCCCAGGGTCTTCTTGGCGAAGACGTCGGGGTTGGCCCGCGCCGCCTCGACCGTCTCCGGGTCGTCCGGCCAGGAGGGAGTCAGCGCCGCGTAGCCGGCCTCCTCGAACAGCTCCGCCCAGCGATCCCAGCTGGTCGGCAGCAGCCAGAGTCCGTGGATGAAGACGACCGGCGTCCTGCCGCTCGCGTTTGCCTGCTCGATCTGCTGCGTCTCACGCTCGGTGATCGGGGCCATTCGGAAACTCCTCTCCCCTCTGGGACCGCGGTGGATGCGCGGCGGGTGGGTTGCGGGTCCGATCAGTATGGCCCGGGCGGGGCGCAATGCAAGAACCCGGGGTCTCAACCGAAGAGGGACTGTCCGACGGGCGCTGTCGGCCCTACAATTTGGCCGATGGGGCCATAGCTCAGTTGGCAGAGCGCGTGCTTTGCAAGCACGATGTCGCCGGTTCGAATCCGGCTGGCTCCATTAACCGGGAACGAAGAACCCGACTAACTACCCGATTTACCCGAGCTAGAGTTGGGTTTCGTGCCCTGGTCGTTGCCACTTGGAGTGACTTTGATCGCCGCCGCAGGCTGACCTGACGGATTCGAGATCGGGCGTACTGCCCCCTCCTTGATCTGGCGACCGCCGCTGCGACCTGTTCCTTTGCTCATGCCCTCATCCTAGTCACTCGGGCTTTCAACCCGGACGGAACGAATCTGCGCAGCGGGCAGGTAGATCCCTCGCTGCGGAGACAAGGCTCCCCTCAAGGTCGGATCGGGACCGGTTGTTGAATCCACCTCCCACATCTCGTCGATGTAGAGATCGTGTTCGTCGGGGGACTGCCCAGCAATTGAACGTTCGCCGAAGCGACCGCCCACATAGGTGCCGTCGACCAGCTGGACGATTAGCCACGCGCCTTTGTAGAGCCGCGTAAAGAGCAGGTCCGCGGCGCAGCCGGAGTCGCGAGCGCCCAGGAATTCGTAAAAGCGGCCGGGAGGCTTTGGACGACGCTCAACCGTCCTGAAATAGGCGTTGAGCGAAACTCCGATGATGACCGGCACAAGCACAAGCATCAGGAACGAGTAGACGGAAATCGCGCCGAGATGATCCTTCCAGCCATTTAAAGAATCGACGCGCTCGACCAACCAACGCGTGTACTTACCCGCACAGAGATGCAGGAGAAAGGCATAGAACAACGCTCTGAGAACAATCTCGAGATCAGAGCGCTTTGCGGCCGGGCGTCCCACCGTCGAGAGCTCGGCTATGACAAAGCCGGGCAAGACGACCGCGATAGCAATCAAGATTCCCGCTAGCGAATCAGGCATGGTCCGAGACCTTATTCAAGGCTAGATCACCTTTTGCTCGGAGCGCCACGACTCCGAGGCTAGATCGATCGCGCTCACCCGTTGCGCGCAAGACGCGCCATTAATGCAACAACTGACGCACGCCGCGGAAGAGCTCGCCGCTCAGCGGACGACGGCGCGTTTGTAGCGCTGCACGGAGAGGGTGGCGAAGACGGCGGTGATGACGAGGGACCAGACGACGGCTCCCCAGACGTTGTTGCCGGCGGGGGTGCCGAGGAAGAGCGAGCGCATGGCGTCGACGACGATCGTGAAGGGGTTGACTTCGGCGAAGGTCTGGAGGGCTCCGGGCATCGATTCGACCGGGACGAAGGCCGAGGAAACGAAGGTGAGCGGGAAGATGAACATGAAGCCGAGCGACTGCGCGGACTCGGTCGAGCTGGCGGTGAGGCCGACGAAGGCGAAGACCCAGGAGAAGGCGTAGCCGAAGAGCAGCAGGAGGAGGATGCCGGCGACGATGTGGAGCGGCGGCGCGTCGAAGGAGAAGCCGGCGAGGATGCCGACCACCAGCATCACCGTGATCGAGATCGAGTTGGTGACGACGTCGGCGAGGGTGCGGCCGGCGAGGACGGCGGCGCGGGACATCGGCAGCGAGCGGAAGCGGTCGATCAGGCCCTTCTTCAGGTCCTCGGAGAGCCCGACGGCGGTGATGAAGCCGCCGAAGGACATCGTCTGAACAATGATCCCCGGCATCAGGAAGTCGATGTAGCTGTAGCCGGGGGTACTGATCGCGCCGCCGAAGACATAGGCGAAGAGCAGCACGAACATGACCGGCTGGCCGGTGAACGAGATCAACAGGTCGGGGGCGCGAGGAATGCGCATGAGGCTGCGCTTGGCCAGGACCAGGGCGTCAGAGATGGCGTAGCGGAGGTCGTTCATCGCTCGTCCTCCGGGTCGGGTCCCTCGCCGTCCGCGGACTCGGCCGTGTGACCGGTGAGGGTGAGGAAGACGTCGTCGAGGGAGGGACGCCGCGTCGCCATGTCCTCGATCCCGATGCCGGCGTCGTTGAGCCGCAGCACCGCCGCCCTGATCGTGCCCCGGCGCTGCTGGATCGGCATCTGCAGCACGCCGTCAACCAGGGTCGGGCGCTCGGCCGCGATCGGCTCCAGCGCCGCGATCGCCGCCTCGGTGTCGGCCTCGTCCTCCAGGGTCACGTCGAGCCGCTCGCCGCCGAGCTGGTCCTTGAGCTCGTCGGAGCTGCCCTCGGCGATGACCCGGCCGCGGTCGATCACGGAGATGCGGTCGGCGAGGCGGTCGGCCTCGTCCAGGTACTGGGTGGTGAGGAGGACCGTGGTGCCGTCGGCGACGCGGTCTTCGATCGTCTCCCAGAGGGAGATCCGGCTGCGCGGGTCCAGGCCGGTGGTCGGCTCGTCGAGGAAGAGGACGGGCGGGTGGGCGACGAGAGCGGCAGCGAGGTCGAGGCGACGGCGCATGCCGCCCGAGTAGGTGCGGACGAGGCGGTCGGCCGCGTCGCTGAGGTCGAAGCGCTCCAGCAGCTCGGCGGCGCGGGCGCGCGGCTCGCCCTTGGGCAGGTGGTAGAGGCGGCCGACCATCTCCAGGTTCTCGGCCCCGGTGAGATTCTCGTCGACCGCCGCGTACTGGCCCGCGAGCCCGATCTTGCTGCGCAGCCGCGGCGCCTCGCGGACGACGTCGAGGCCGGCGACGCGGGCGCTGCCGCCGTCGGGCGGGAGCAGCGTGGTGAGGATGCGGACCGCGGTCGTCTTGCCGGCGCCGTTGGGCCCGAGCAGGCCGAGCACGGTGCCGGCCGGAACCCGCAGGTCGACTCCGTCGAGCGCGAGCACGTCCTTGTAGGACTTGCGCAGGCCCTCGGCTTCGATCGCGAGCTCGGCTTCCATCCCGGGCAACCTACCTGTGCCCGCCACCTACTCGGCTAGTCGTCGAAGTCGAAATCCTTCGGCGGCTTCTGCTCGAACCAGAGGTTGTCGTCCTCGGGCGCGTCCTCAAGAAACTCGGGCGTGTCCTCGAGCACGTCCTCGTGCGCGGAACCGGGAGCGGGAGTGGCGGGCGGCGGCGTGTCTTCCTCGGGCTCGGGGGGCGCCTCGGGCGTGGCGAGCTCGAGCTCGGCGGAGGGCTCCTGCTTGAGCTCGTCGTCCTCGAAGGCGACCTGGCCGACGGGGGCGTCCTCCTCCTCGTCGAGATCGATGAAGACGGCGGGGGCTTCCTCGGTGGGGGGTGCGCCCGGCTCGTCCGGAAGAGGCGCCTCGAGCGCCTGGTTGAGCTCGTCTGAGAGGCGCTGCTCGCTGAAGAACTCGTCGAATTCGTCGGCCGGCTCGTCCTCGGCGGCGGGCGCGGGCGCTTCGGCGGCGCCGGGTGCGCTGACCTCGATCCCGGCCAGCGGGTCGACCGGGGCGAGGCGCGGCTCGGCCATCTCGGCCTCGGCGAGCTCGTCGTCGGAGGGAGCGTCGGCCTCGGTCGCGGCGTCCTCGAACTGGCCCTCGACGTCAAAGATTTCGGTCGGCTGATCGGCGATCGCGTGGCGCTCCTCGGTCGAGGGGCCGGCGTCGACGATCGCCTCGTGCTCCATCGCCGGGTGCTCCTCCTCGGCGGGGCCGTCGTCTGCAGCGTCGGCCGGCGCGTCGGCCTGGGGAGCGGGATCGGGCGCCTGGCGCGGCTCGGGCGCCTCCTGCAGGTCGGCGATGTTGGGAGCGCGCCGCTCACCCTGCTCCTCGTCGGGCTGCTCCCCCGCCCCGACCTCCGGGGCGACCAGGAACTCAGTCGGCGCCTCGGCGAATGGGTCGTGCTCATCCGGTCGCTGCGGCGGCCCAAAAGCCTCGTCCTCGAGCCTTTTGACCTCGGCATCATCCGCGCCATGGGCGCGCTTAAGTTCCAGGTGCTCTCGGATTGCGTCGTCGAGGATGCTCATGGCGATTCCGTGAGGCTGCCAAAGACTATGCGGTTATCCTTGCGCTTGCGCGGCAATGGGAACAACTTCCCAGCCGAGCATCGCGGGGCTATAGCTCAGCTGGCAGAGCGCCTGGATCGCACCCAGGAGGTCGGCGGTTCGAATCCGCCTAGCTCCATCAAGGTCTCCCTGCAAAGCGACGCTTTCCGCTTGACAGCGAAACGTCTTGTCGTCAGCCTGTACTACGGAAGTCAACCGCAGGTCAACCCGCAGCAGCGGGAGGGCATCCGATGGCAGACGGGACGAAGCCGCGTCGAACCCGTGTAGAGCGCGGCATCTACAGGCAGGCGAACGGCAACTTCGCCGTCTGCGCCCGCCGCGCCGGGCGGCTTCACTTCCGCACCGCCGGCACCGACCTGGAGGCGGCGCGGCGCGCCCGTGAGGATTTGATCGCAGCCCTCGAGGCGGGCCGGGTACCGGCCTCGCCGCGACTGCGCTTCGACACCGTCGCGACGCGATGGAGCGAGCGCTTCGAGTCGATGGTGGCGGCGGGCCAGCGCCACCCGCGCACCTACGAGGCCCACCGCTTCCACCTCGACCACGACCTGCTGCCGCGCGTCGGCAATCGGCGCATTGCCTCGCTCGGGGTCGAGGACATCGCCGAGCTGATCACCGAATTACGCGCCGCAGGACGCTCGGCGAAGACGACCGCCAATGCCCTCGGAACGCTGCAGAGCGTGCTGCGCTTCGCTCGCCGCCGCGGCTGGATCCTCGCCGACCCGGTCGAGCTGCTCGAGCCCGAGGAGCGGCCGCGGGCGCCAAGAAGCACGCGGGGTCGGGTGCTGGGACAGTCCGAGATCGAGCGGCTGCTGGATGCCTGCCCGCCGCGAGGGCGCATTCTGGTCGAGACCGCTCTCTTCAGCGGCCTGCGAATCTCCGAGCTTCTGGGACTGACCTGGGCAGACATCGACTTCTCTGCTGGGCTGATCCGGATCCGGGCGCAACTCTCTCGCGCCCATCGCGGCGAACCAGCCCGGCGCGTCGCCCCCAAGACACCCGCGTCGGCGAGGGAGGTGCCGTTGGTGCTCCAGCTCTCCGACCGCCTTGCCATTCATCGCCGGGCAACGCCATTCGCGGCGCCGACCGACTGGGTCTTCGTGACCTCGCGTGGCACCCCGTTTGGAGAGCGAAACGTCGCGAGGAGAATCCTGAAGAAAGCCGCCGACGATGCGGGGCTCAACGATGAGGGACGGGCATTGCTCCGCTTCCACGACCTCCGCCACACCTTCGCCAGTCATCTGGTTGTCGACCTCGGCCTCGACGTCGCCCAAGTCAGCCGGATTCTCGGCCACGCGAGTATCACGATCACGCTCGATGTCTACACCCACCTCTTCGACGACGCCCGCCACACGCGCGAAATCCGCCGGCAGATGGCGACCAGCGGCTTCGCTGCGCTACTTTCGCGAAGTTCGCAGGTGGCGGCGGTCTTGGCACTGCCCTAGCGCCATCAGTACAGGGACGACAACACCCAGGCTGGAGGCTAAACAGGTTCCGCAGGGCGAATGGACAGCGCAGCTACACCCCCTGCCCTTAAAACGTCGAACCACCTCAGCGGCGATTAGCGGGAGTCAGGCACTTTCCCCCGACTTGGACGCGCGGGGTTAAGCCGGAGGGAACGCGGCTCGTTAGCGCGACAGCGTGTCGGCTCCCTGCGATGCTCCCCCAACCGTGTTGATCCGCATCGACGAGTCCGGGGATTTCAACTTTCGCGACGCTCAACGTTTTCGCGTGGCCGTCATCGCGTGCGTGATCGTGCCCGACAAGAGCTGGAACGCCGTGGAGGAGTTTGTTGACGAAAAGAAGCGAGAGTGGGGCATGGAGGCGGAGTTGAAGGCCCAGGTGATGAGCGTTGACCAGCAGATGTCGATGCTGGCCTTCCTCGAGCGGGAGCGCCTCCCCTTGGTGGCCGTCGTGACCGACTCTGAGATCTTCGACATCGAAGCGCAGCGACGCTGGCGCAAGAAGCAGGTTGATCTCTTCAAGGAGGCAGCTCGCCGCTCTAAGCGCGCCGTAGAGGATCCACTAACCCGGGAGCGCGTCCAACGCATCCGGACGCGTCTCCCGAACGAACGACGCATCAAGCCGCCGAACTTCCTGCAGTACTTCGTCCTAATGCCATGGCTTCTTTCGCGATCCTTTTCGGCTGCAAACTTCTGCTTTCAGGACCTCGATCCCGAAGACGACTCTTGGATCTTTGACATCGCCGTCGATCCCCGAGATGGCGCCGACCCTGGCAGGCCCGGAGAGCTCCTTAGGGACAGTGTCGACGCCATCTACGCAGGCAACAACGGGACCGCGCTCTTCATCCCTCCCCAGTGGCCAATCGACCATCCTTTCCGCGTACGCAATGCAGATCCAGAGGTCGGAGCAGTTTCTCCCCGTCAGCTTCTCGTCGGCGGGATACAGACGCCCGACTCACAAGCAGACGCTGGCCTGCAACTCGCTGACTTCGCTGCCCATGTGATCCACTCCGTGGTTCGAACCCAAGACGAGGCGTCCATCGCGATCTGGCAGAAGCTGCGCCTCCTGATGGTGCCGACGGACGATGGAGTCCCGATCAAGGTCTGGGGTGCCTCAGACAAGACAACCAGCCCTGAAGCGGAGGAACGCTACCGGCGATTGTCTGGGTAGCCCTGCACCACAGGAGGCCGTCTGATGTCCTCTCGGCGGTGGGTCGACATCGATTTCTCCGAGTGGTCTTGGGAGGTGGCATGCTTTCCGGCCTGATGTCGGCAACGCCAGCGAAACCGTCGAAGGTCAGCGAGTCGCCATCGTGGCGCACGACTAGACCGCAAAACTCCCACCTCCCGGAACGCTTGGACAGCGCTCTCGCATTAGCCCTCGCGCAGGAACCACGAGTCTTGCATGTGATCCGCGAGCGCGACGTCGGTCTCTTCTCGCTCCTACAACAAGTGATGGCCAACATCCCTTGGGCCCTGCATGAGAAACGTCTCCCGGTGGTCGACTTCCGCGACCGCACCGCCTACTGGATGCCAGAGGGCTACCGGGGAGCCAGCTCGGTTTGGGAGTACTACTTCGAGCCGGTCGTGGCAGACCTACCCAGCTCAGCTATTTCGGACTTCGTGAACACGGCAGTCGAGGACTCCTACCCAGATCAAAACGAGCTGGGGTTCTTTGCGACCGACCATGCCTTCGTGTCCAACCACTTCGGCGACCATCCAGGGCTTCGTGGCGTCGCCCCTTCCGTGCCGTACAGCACCGGAAATCCTGATCAGTCGCTGCGCGAGTGGACCAGCGCGATCTTGAGTCGCTTCGTCCGTCCGCGTGCATATATCTGCGACAAGGTCGACTCGTTCTTCGACGCGCATATGTCCGGCAATGAGGTCATCGGTGTCCATGCGCGCGGCACCGATGCTGTGTCGACACGCGAGACGCGCGCCTACCGCCAGGGATCGCTGAACCTCGAGCGCTTCGAGGATGTCATCGAGGGCCTGTTGGACGAACGACCCGCTGCAAAAGTCTTCGTCGCGACCGACGCCCAGTCGTCTCTCGATCGTCTGAAGACTAGGTTCGGCGAGCGCGTCATTGCCTACGATGTGGTCAGACATCTCGACGGTGAGGCTGCTGGCAGCGGTCCGACCGGCGCCATCATGCCGGCGTACATCTTGGCCGGGGACGGCACGGCTGCGCAAAACGGCGAGGATGCAATCGTCGAGTACCTGCTGCTTGGTCGCTGCGCGCACCTAGTCCATAACGGCGCGGGTCTCGCGACGACGGTTCTGCTGCGAAACCCTTTAGTGCCCCACACCAACACTCACGTCCGTGCCTAGAGAGCGCTATGCCTTGCTATCTCGGTTCCGAGGCGCTGCGCGAAGGATTGGAGTGCTCCTCCGTCGCGCCCGGTGGTCCGCGACGCTGCGGCCACGTGCATCTACGGTCGAGCAGGTCAAAGCGCGCAAGGCCGCACACAAGGCAAACGGCACCCCTTACGTTGAGTATCCGCGTGCGTCGATCATCGTCCAGTCGTTCAATCAGGTACGCAACATCCCCGTGCTTGAGCAGCGACTGCGAGTCACCTGCGCCGATGAGCTGATCGTTTGCGAGGACGGCTCAATCGACGGATCCCATGAGGAGTGGATGCGTCGCCTTGTCAGACCGAACGACTTCCTCCTGCACTCCAACGACATCCACGAGATTCGAAGCTACAGCCGAGCGATCACCTACTCTCGAGGCGAGGTCGTCTGCCTAATGCAGGATGACGACCAGCCGCCGAAAGACGGGCGCTGGCTCTCTGATGCGCTGGCTCTCTTCAGTGCTTACCCAAAGCTGGCGGTTCTCGGTGGGTGGTGCGGATTCGATGAGTGGTTCGCTGTGGAATACAACGCTCCTTGGTTGCCGCCAGGAGCCGGCGCCATACCATTCGTAGACGCCAAAACTGGACGGCCTCTGATCTTCGTCGAGAACGTCAACATCGGGCCCTATCTCGTGAGCCGCCACATCTTCGACGAACTTGGTGGCTTTGATCTGCGCTTCTCGGCTCCAGGGGAGCCCGGGATCACTTTCGAGGCAGAGCTCTGCTATCGGGCCTGGGACCGGGGCTTCCAAGTAGCCCTCACCGACATACCGGTGAAGCTCGAGACGGGGGCGCAGGGCTACATCTTTCCGGGCGGGACGACTCTTTGGGACAACGACGCTCGGGAGCGCAACGAGCGTGCGAACAAGGAACTCATCGAGCAGCTCTACGAGCGGAGCTTGCCGGCCATCCAGCATGCGGTGCACGATGCGAACACTCAGCTCGAGCCGGCCCCGGCCCTACCGCGTCGTAAGTAGCCGATCGATATCCCGCAACCGCTCCGGCGTCGCCGACTTGACGTACCAGTCGCTGGTTCGGGCAACCCCAACCCCCAGCGGTGTCGTCGGCTCCCAGCCGGTCAACTCTTTGATACGGGCGTTGTCGGCCGCCCGGCTACGGACGCCCACCGGCTTATCGACCTGGAGATCCAGGCACTCCGGGCGCCAGCCAACGTGATCGAAGATCACCTCAAGCAGCTCGAGGATCGTGTGATGTCGCGCCGTCCCGACATTGAGGACCTCAAAGCCCGATAGCCGCCCGGCGAGCGCAAGACCCTTGGCCGTGTCATGCACGTAGGTGAAGTTGCGGGTCTGCTGACCGTTCCCCCAGACGGGAAACGGATCGAGCCGCGCCGCTGCCTTCGCGATGAGCGCGATCACCGCGTGTGACTCGTTCTCGCGCTCCCCATAAGCGGTGAAGATTCTGGCCGCAACGGCGTCAATGCCATGCTGCTTGTGGAAGGCACGAAGTTGCAGCTCGCCCATCAGCTTGGCCCATCCGTACTCCCCGTCGGCGAACGCCTTGCCGGGCTCCTCGAAGTTCGCATCCGCCTCGCCTAGCAGCAGGCGGCGGTTGTCGTCGTCTTGAAGGTCGGTCGGATAGACACAAGCTGAGCTCGCATGAACAATGCGCTGGACACCCGAAGCGGCACAGGCCCCGAACACAACGTGGTCGAGCTGCATGTTGCTCGTGCACTCGACGGGATGGGTATCGATGTAGCCACGGCCACCGTGCAGCGCCGCGAGGTGGAAGACGGTTTGCGCGCCGTTGGTGGCGCGTCGTGCAAAAGCGGACTCGCGCAAATCTCCTTCGAGTACGTCGACCTCGCCGCTGACACTCTTCAAGTTCTCGCGCGAACTGCTGGAGAAGTCATCGGCGACGGTGACCTTTGCGCCCTGAGCGACAAGCAGCTCGACAAGATGGCTCCCAATGAACGACGCACCGCCCGTGACCAGAACACGTTCGCGCGCATAGGAGTGCAGGGAGTCGAATACCGGCTTCACGGCCGCGCATCTTTGCATTGTCCCCTGATGTGACGAGCAATTCACCCGTGGAGGCCGTGATAAAAGGCGTTAGGGAACCTTGCGGTCAATTCGACATCGCCATCGCATGGTGCAGAAGCGCGTCGACCGAGCTGGATCGATCGGCGTCGCTGCTGGCGAACTCCGCTATGAGCTGCAGGTTTCGGCGATAGCAGTCCGGCGTGCTCATATTGCCTAGTTGCTTCGGGAACAGGGGGCTACTGGCCCCGCTCTGCTCTAGCTGTCTCTGCTCGAGGGGCTTTGCAATGAAGAACGGCCACGTCGGGCGAACTAAAGCGGAAGGCGTCATCAGTAGAAAACGACCGAGCTCAATCGAGGAGCCGTCGCTCGCCTCTACAGCGAGGTCCAATTCGTAGAGGACCGCGGTAAAGACTCCGATGTCATCCGGCTCGAAGGTCGCGCGAAAGCGATCGACTCGATCCGGGCCGAGCTCTTGATTCAGAACGTTCTCCCGCTGATAGCCATCGGGGGGAAAGCCCGGCAGCAGGATGCTGTAGCGGCCCGTCAGGTACGTCCCATCGCCTCCGAGGACGAGGCAGGAGGGGAGGAGCGCCGAGCGGATTACCCTGGTGTGTAACCGGGTCAAAATCGCCCGCCTATCTCCAGTGTTATGGAGCTTTACCTCGACGTGTGCTTTCGCCTTTTCGCCATAGCCAGGCTGGTTGCCGAGGACCACATCGACCACCTCCAGCTCTGCCCCGTGGCTCTCAAGGCTAGAGCAGCCCTTGCCGATCGCCACTACCGCGAGCGCTGCGAGGATCGTGATTGCAAGCGGGACATAGACGTACTGCAGCTTTTCTTTGGCAGAAAGTTCCTTCCAGGCTCGCCGCATGGCTAGACCCCCAAGAAGCACGCCGACGTGGAGCGACCATCGTCGGTGTCCCCTCGTCCCCGTTGGTTAAGGCGCTGCGCCATAGAGTCTGCCCTCTCACTCAGGGTGACCGCGGTTAACCCAGGAGAAGAGCGCGTGGATCGCCAAGCCGATCAGCGCAACCGCGATTACCCCCACGACCCAGAGCAGCCAATCCAGCGTCGTCCGCGGGTCGCCGTTGACCGCCACCTTGCCTTCGCCGGCAACAATCGCCTCCTCAGTCGGAACCCCCGCCGAGATCAGCGGCGTAAAGCGGTACTTACCCGCGTCGAGGCCGCTGGAGGAGTCCATCGAGACCTTCTCGCCGTTGCTGATCCGGGAGGTGCCCGAGTCGGCGATCAGCTCACCCCGCACGGCGTCGGACTCGTAGTGAGTGACCTTGCCGAATACGCCGATCTCGGGCCGGGCCGAGACGGGGGGTAGCCCGAACGTACCGACGATGTAGGTGTCGTGGAGGCTCGCAGCGAGCATTCGGTTAATCGTCACCTTCTTCGTCGAGCAAGTGGCGAAGCTGGACCAAGTCCGTTCATCGGGCACCGAGAGATTGGAGAGATGAACGGTGAACTCGGGCAGGGGGAAATCGATGATGTTGCGCCCGGTCAAGACTGGACCGCGCCGTTCTTCCCGACGCACTTGCGCCGCGTTGTCGGACTTAGCGAACTCGTCGCGCCAGACCGTCGGTTGGGCTTCCAGCCATCGCCGCGGCGCTGGGCTAGGAAAAAGTCGCAGCGAGTAGGGGGTCCGCAATCGCACCGTCGCCTCATCGCTGGGCCGTATTCCTCGGATCCGCTGCTTACCGGCATAGATCTGTGAGCCTTCCGCCCGCCCGATGCGGAAGGCGGTCGGGCCGATCACGTCGATCATCGGCCCGCGCTGAGTGGTGTCAATGCTCAAGTCGGAGCGGTAGCCGCTCCGACCAAGGTCCACCCACTCCCGACTGGCCGCGGAGCTGGCCACGTCGAGTGAGCCTCCCGCACCCGGGCGAACCGGCGCACGTGAGATCGCCGTAGTCTCTCCGCCCGCGGCAGGCAGCAGCGCGGCGTAGGGGAATCGAGGGTCCTGTTCGACCCCGATCGGTCTCGTTCCGATCAGCTGCAAGAACGTGGTACGGCCTTCGAACAACCGCAGATCGAGATCGCCGCGATTGACCGTCACCCGCATCTTCAGAGTCGCGTAAGGACTCGCGTACCAATCGATGTGATCGGTATCGGGAGCCATCGCGGTTAACTGCCAGGTCCCCTCGGCGACATTCGCTGCGGGCGCAGCCTCGACGCCGAGCTGAAATTTTTCTGAAGGCAGGGCGAGGCCAGTCCAGTCGAGATCGCCGCCTTCCGGGTTTTGGCAGCCGCAGGCAGGACTGGCGCCGAACTTCTCTCCCGCGATCGCCACCCTCGCTTCGCCCTGGTCAGCACTTAAGACGAGTTCGACTTCCTGCTCGACCCCGACGTTCTTCCCGATGTAGTAGGCGACGCCCGCAACCAGTGCGAGGACGACGACGATCACCAGCCGGAGACGCCGGCTCCGAGGAAAGTAGCGCGGCCCTTTGCCGCTGTTGCCGTCGCGACCCATCACGGCTTCGTTGCTCTGATTCTGCGGTCTCGCTGCGCCCCTGGCCATGCGCGGGCACCTTATTCTTAATTGGTAACTGCCGAGTGCTCAGGATGTTCAGCCACGGTGCTTCCAACCGGACTGCGCCGATTTCGGGCACTTCGCGCCAGAGTGCCCGACTCCCCGCATATCGGCGCATATCCCTGCGTATCCGCGCGGCATCGCGCCTCCGCAATAAGCGGCGCAGAGTCGGCTAATTCCCTGCTAATGGTGTACTTCTAAAGCAGCCGCCGAGATTTCGCCCGATTGGATCGCACCCAGGAGGTCGGCGGTTCGAATCCACCTAGCTGTCCATCAAGCGTCACTCGAAACGCCGTCAGAAGAAGGCGGGCTGCCAGCGCAGGCCTGCACTCAGTTGTTCGAGGAGCCGTGGATCGGCCACGCTTGCGAACGGCTCAACGACGACGGCCTCTTTGATCCGGCCGTCGTGAACCACCAGCTTCTCCATCGCGAACCCATCTGTGGTCAGTCGCTGGTGGTCTTTTCGGTTTCCTCGGAGGGAGGTTCGGGCTTCGTCTCCGGCCCGGTCGAAGGCCCACCCGTTTCGGGCGCGGGAGGGGATTCTTCTGCGGGCGCAGGATTCGGCAGATATTCGCTGGTTTCTTCGCCTCCTTCGTCCCCTTCTTCACCACCTTGCGCTTGGGTGCCGTGCGGTGCCGCAACTCCTCCCTGGTCGCGCCCGCGATGATGGGTCGACGAAAAGTATGGCAATGGTCCGAGCCTGCGAATGCCGACGCCCCTCACCACGACCGAGTTGTCCGGGCCGTCGCCAACGAGGGTTCCTATCCCGAAGGAAACGGCGAGAAGCACGGTGACGCCGGCGGCGAGGCCGACCTGCTTCAAGGTCGCGGACAACGTCGTCGCACGGCGTGCGGTCCAATGCAGAAAAAGTGGGATCTGGGTTCAGCTTTCGACCTCATCACGAGTGAGCGTCCTCGCCCTATCCAACCGGGCTTGGTGACGAGGACTTCGAGTCGGGCACCGACGGCCAGGTGCAGTTCTGCCTCGATCAACTCCAGGCGGTCATAGCTGCGCCCGAGCCGCCTGCTGTGCCGGTGAAACGGGCAGCTCGCCCCATCGCAAATCGTCTCGACCCTTCCCCCGGCTGGGGCGTGGGTGACGTAGAGGGCGTCCAGATTCGTCGTGGTCGCGGACGCCGTGAGGGTGACCCCGATCGAGCTCGCCAGAAGGGGCCGTGGCGCAACGATGCCGTCGCAATTCTCGTCGAGGCGATTGCCCGGCACCTCGCGGGCACCGGGGTGCACGGCCACGCGCCCGTCGTCGCAGTCATCTCCCGCCGGCGGGGCCAGGACGCCGTCACCGTCGCGGTCGTAGGCGAGAACGCCATCGCAGTTCTCGTCGACCTGGTTGTTGGGTACCTCGGGCATGCCGGGGCCGACATGAGGGTCGGCATCGTTGCAATCGTGATTTCGATCGACGCCATCGTTGTCGAGATCGGTGTCTTCATCGAACTGCACCCCGACCTCGAGTGCCCCGGCACCCGCGCTAAGGCTGGGAAAGCCAGTTTCGTAGAAGCCCCCGACTTGGACCAGGTATTCGCCCGGGGTAACTTCCAGCGGCGGCCCCGCTGGATCGATCGGCGGTATCTGGGACGGGCCGTTCTGATGTTTGATCGAGTCGTCATTGCATGCGATGGGCGTGGTGGAACCACCACGGAAGATCGTCATCACCGTGTCAAAGCCGGAGGAGAGGAAAACCGCCGTGCCGACGGCCGGCGCTTGAAAGCGAAACCAGACGGTGTTCGCATAGAGGCTCGGCCCACAGGCGACGGCCTCACCCGGCTCGAGGGTCGCGCCGTAACTGCTCGAGCTGACCGTTGCGCCCGCCGGGATCGTCAGTGCGTTGGACCGGTTGTCGTTGGCCGGCGACGGGGAAATGCGCAGGGCGATGATTCCTTTGTTTTCGGAGCCTTCACAAACACCCAGGCATCCGCCTGCCTGAACCGCGTATTCGCGCCCCGCGACACTCTGAAACTCAAGCGCCGACGCTACCTGGGCGCCGAACTCTTCTCGCGCGCGGTCAAGCGGTTGGATGTCGTCATTACAACCGACCATGGCACCGGCGGGGACTTCATAGACGGCAAGGACGGTGTCGAAATCGGAGCCAAGAGTGGAGACCGTGATCGGAGCCCCGTTCCCTACGAAAGACCACCAGAGGCTCGACTCGATGCGAACGCCACCAGCTTCGGCGTTGCCAGCTTCATCACAGCCAAGCCCATGCGGGTCATTTTCGGTGAGTCGCTCTTCGCCCTCGATCGTCGCACCGGTGTTGTTGCGGACATCGGTCGAGCCGAGCTGGAGGTGAAGGCGCTGCGCGAAGTCATCATTGACGGGCGCGGCACCCGCATTTCCGACATCGATGAGGCAGACCATCGTCACGGCCAAAGCCAGGAGAAGGAGCTTTGCTGATCTGCTTCTCATCACCCATCCAAGCCGTAGCCGTGGCCGCCCAGCTGCAACTCGGCGCGTCGTAGGCGCCGAGCTGCGCCGCGCGCAAACGCAACCGCGCCATTCAGGTGCCACTGGCTGCCGTTCTTTGATTTCGCCGCCATCGCGACCCGCTGATAGGCGTGGTAGAGCACCCGCATCCGGTCTGCGATGTGTCGATTGAGGTTCCTCTCCGGTCGTGGGAGACGCAGGTGTCTGAGGCGCTTGGAGGCGAGCGAGAAGGCCGAGCCGAGGCGCACCGCAAGCCGCCGCTCCTGGTCCCTACGAGTAGCGATATCGAGGCTGTGGTTGACCCGGATCCAGGTTTTCTGAAGAGCTCCGAGCACCCTCCCCAGCTGCCTGGAGTATCTCCTCTGAGTGGAGCTCGGCTGGCGGCCGTCGGCGCCGGCTAGCAGGAAGCCGGGAACCACGCCCAGCGCGATGGTCAGCGCGATGGCAAGGACGAGCGCCGACTTCGGATTGCGCTCGGCAACGATGAGGACGAACAAGACGGTGGCGCAGACGATCGCGATGAAGTAGGTCGCGAGGATCGGCGCATGAGAGACGCCGGCGGCGAGCCCGACCGTCCCGAGGATGCCGAGGAGGCTGGCTGCGGCGACCAACAGCTCTTTTGCACGGGTATTTTGCTGCGCTTCGCCCGCGCTGCCGCCTCCCCCGCTCAACGCGGCGCCTTCACCAGAGTGACATTCATCAGATTTCCGGGGTGACAGATGCAGGTGATGCGCAAAGAGCTCCTCACTCTGGGCGTGGGGGTGCGAGAGATTATGGCGGAAGTCACGTTGAGTAAATACCGAAAACTTGAAGAAGCGGTCTACGCGTAGCTCCCCATGGGGAGGCGAGATGACGCGCAGGACATATTGGTGACGGCAGCGGAACGGGGAATGGCCGCCTCGGAATCTCCATCGAGGGGATGATTAGGTCCCGTCCGCCAGTTTCCTTTTCGCCGTCGTGTTCGTAGAAACACTGTTCGTTCTGCCGCCAGCGAAACGGAGGAAAAGAACAGAAAGCGAGAAAACACACAGAAGTTCCTAATTGCTTGGCCGTTTTTCCCTTATGCTCCACGCCGTGCGACTCCGGGCTCTCCTTCTGGCGGTAACCGTGATCGTCTCGCTCGCAGGCCTTTCGGCGGGCGCCTCCGCTGCCCCGATAGTCCTTCCGTCCGCACACCCGATCGCTACCGACAGCACGATCGCGCTCGAGCTAGTACCCCCGCAGAAGGCTAAGGTGTGTGGCGCACGGATCGGCCGCGGAGGCCATTCGACCCGCCGCTTCCCGGTCGAGCTCGGTGGCCCGTCCCGTCGGTTGAGCTGGCACATCAGGGCCTCGGGCCACGCGCACTGGACTTTCTCGGTGACCTGCGGGACGAGCCGATCGAGGCGCGCGTCGCTGGGGACCGCGCACCGGACCTTCCTGTTGAGGAATGGCCACGGACGCCCGCGCCTGCGGGTGCTGTCCGGATCCTTCCGCTCGACCCGCGGCTTCCTCCCCGCGCACGCCCCGCCGCCGCTGGCCACCGCGCGGACGTCGATCTCCAGTGAGGTCGACACGCCGGTGGCGCGCGCCTGCTCGAATCCGTACATGAGCAATGCCTATGTGGTCGGGACGGATTATGCGAGCCGCGTCGGCTTCACCCCAACCACGAACCGGGTCGAAAACATCAACCAGCTATGGCAGGCCATTGAAGAATGCGTGAACTTTCCGAACCTTCTCAACGGACCTCGCGAATCGATGATCAAGCAGATGGCCTGCTACGAGTTCTACGGTCGGGCCCCAGGCCCCGGCGTCACCTACGACATGGAGGGCTGGCGCGAAAACCCAGACTGGGACGTGGCGATGAAATCGGCGAACAACTGCCAGCACTGGGCCAACGTCCAGCCCTACATCGCCAACGCCTATCTCCAGGGCTGGGTGGTGCAGGGCTCGCTCGACACCTCGAAGCAGAGAGCGGCGTACCTCGTCGAAGGGCGGCTCGGGACCAACAATTGGAACAAGAACCACATCCTCACGACCAAAGCCTACGGATGCACCCTGCAGAGCCACAACGGGCCCTTGGTCGTGCCGACCGGCTATCTGGACGTAATGCTGCCGGACAACGGCCCCGGCATCGGCGACACGGCGTGTGATGCCGTGCCGCCCTCCTACGGTCCACCCCCGGGGAGCTTGGCCGGCACGCTCTACCTGGCGCAGGGACCCACCGCGCCCGGCGGCTACTGGTATGCGGTCTCCCTGGTCGGCTACCCGGCTTCGAGCGCCGTGGCGATCAGCTGTCGCGACAGCGTCGCCCCCCGCGGATTCATCACCTTCACCATGCACACCGACGCCTCGGGCAACGCCACCAGCACGACCGGGTGTTACTCGGGCGATGGCCCCGATCACTGGGTCACCGCCCTCGGCAACGAATCGAACCACGTCAGCTGGGGCGGCTCATCGGGCTCGCCCTCCCCACCGCCACCGGCGCCGCAGACCTGGTCGGAGCAGGAGACGCCGAACCATCCGGTCAACACTTTCACCAATTACCACAACGCCTCGGGGATGGGATCGGCGATCACGGCCGGCCAGTGGGTCCAGGTCTCCTGCAAGGTCTACGACCCGACGATCGGCAGCGTGAACCCCGACGGCTACTGGTACCGGATCGCCAGCTCACCCTGGAACAACGCTTACTACTCGCCCGCCAATACCTTCATGAATGGCGATCCATACGGCGGGCCGTACACCCATAACACCGATTTCGCCGTCCCCAACTGCTAACCGCGCCCGCTCGAGCGATTGTTGATGTCCGGGTCTTACTCCGAACGCCACGGACGAAAACCTCGACTCGACATCGACGGGTTGATCCAATTCGTGTTCAGGGAGTTCGCCGACCTCGAACGCGGCGGATACTTTTGGGAGGCCTTCAACTCCTACGAGATACACGGAGAGGAGCACGAGGCCAGGCTTCCCCACCCAGAGCGATACGTGATCACCGAGCTCGGCCGGCCCGGGCTGTGGGAGTGGCTCGGGTATGCCGAGCGAGTGGTCGCGGAGGACGACTTCCCGTCCTGGGACCGCGACACGCTCTTCGATGTCGTCGAGCTCTTCCACAACGTCGTCGTCGCGGCACCGATCCTCGACGCGGACGGAACGTTCGAAGGCTATTCCCGCCCGATCGGGCAGCGTGAGTTCAGAGAGGCGATGAACGAGGGCCTCGCGCTGGCCGATCCTCCGGCGCAACTGACCGAGGACGGTCGGATCATGGAGACTGCCGAGGACGGCCCGGAGTCAGAGAAGAAGGCGCCCAAGAACGACATCTTCATCTCGCATGTGCATGAACCGGGGAACGACGCCGCGGAGCGACTGGCCGAGAGCCTGAAGAAACGCGGATTCCGCGTCTCCCTGGCCGATCAGCTGACGGCCCCACCGGGTCTCAGCCGCGGCCGGGTGGCCGTCCTCGGACCCCAATTTCTCAATGGGAACTGGACGCGAGCAGAGCTCGATCTGCTCGCCGACCGCGATCCACGAGACGGCAGAGAGCCGATCATCCTGGTGTCCCATGGGATCGATGCCGACCAGGTCCGTGCCGTCGATCCCCTTCTCGCCCAACGGCCGGACCTGTCGATCGACCTGGGCCTCGACCGGGTGGTCGACGCCATCGCGCGGGCGCTGCAGCGGGGCTTGGACGAAGAGCCACAGATTCCCGGGACCGGAATCGAGGATGATGGGAACGCTGCCTCGCCGGTCGTCAAGAAGCGCGACGCGTTTCTTGGCTGGTTTGTGAAGCACAAAGATCAGCTCCTGGTCGGAGTCGTGCTCCTCTGCATCGGTGCGGCGATCAAATGGATCCCCGGCTTATTCGACTCGAACTCCGGAAGCTCCTCGACCGTGGTCCGCGACGGTGGCGGCGAAGGCGGGGGGAACTCCCCCGGCACGGGCGGGGGCGGTGCGGAACCCGAAGCGTCCACCACCATCGTCGAGTACGCCGACAACAGGGCCGGCTCACCGGTCTTCGCAGACTCGATGGGAACCCCGGCCGATGGGCCCGGGGTGATCCCCTACGGCACGGAAGTCGGGGTAAGTTGCTTCGCGGCGGACGAATCCGGCATGTCTAGCGTGACTGGCTTCTACCGAATCGCCGTCGGTCCGTGGAAGAGCGACTACGTCGTGGCGGACACGATGACCAACGGCGGCGCGCTCGGGGACCGATCCTCTCCGCCGCGCGACAAACGCGTGCCGCCGTGCCAGGCGGACAAATGAAGACCGGTAGGAAACATGTTGGTCGAGGGGATCGACCGGCGCGGCTCCACCTGGACCGGTGAAAATCTGCTGAGCGCAACGGGTGGCGATCGCCGCGATACGCCGATTGCATTCGCGGCAACTTCGCCGTCTGGGCCCGCCGCGAAGCAGGGCGCGAAGTGAAGTCGCCCGCCAACGAGGCGATGGTTAGCTGGCCCTGCAGCGGCAATTAACCATGGTTTTCGAGATAGAACCGGCGCCCACGGACAGTTCGCCGCGCTTTCGCCACTGTCGACGTTCTATTGTTGGTACGCCAAATTCGGGGAGAGAGAGGGAAAGAGTGACGAGAGCGATCATCGCCATGGGGTTGTGCCTGATGGCAATGTGCTTGATGGCACAGGAGGCGTCGGCCGCGACTTGGCGCTTCGTCGCGCCTGGCGGCTCCGATGCGGGAAACAACTGCGAAGACCAGGAGGCGCAGTGCGCGACGATTCAGCACGCGATCGATGAAGCCGGCACTGGCGACTCGCTGAACGTGGCGCCGGGGATCTACGCCGAAGAACTCACGATCGACAAGCCACTGACCCTCAGAAGCGAGGGCGGTATTCCCACGTATTGGTATGAACCCGAAACGAGAATCGACGGCGGCACCGGCACGGCGATCAAGGTCGAAGGAAACGCCGTCGAAATCTCCGGCTTCGAGGTCTCAACGGCCGGAAACGCACCGGCGATCCTCGCCTCGGGGGCCAACGTCGACGACCTTCGGATCGAGCAAGACATCATCTCGGGCGGCTCCGCCGGAATCTACCTCGAAGCCGGCGGCAAAGGGGACACGATCGCCTATGACGTAATCGAAGGCACCGGAGACGGAATCCACCTGAGCGGAGCCGAATACTCCAACCTGGAGATCAAGTGGAATCGGTTCGCCGCCCCGATCGACGAATACGCCGTGCTCGCGGGCAGCAACGCGACGATCGAAGGCTTCCGGCTGGAAGGCAACGAAATGCCGGCACCGACCCGGATCGCAGCGCGTGTGGATGAAGCTCCGCACGAAGAAAGCGAGTTCTATGGAAACACGTTCGAATCGACCGTCGGTCCACAACTCGCGGTCGACGCCGCGCAACTGCGCGTCTTCGACAACCGCTTCGAAGGGCACGGCAGCGCCGGCTGCCTGCAGATCCTCGGGAACGAGAGCGGCCTGACTCCCTCCGAACACATCCTGGTCTCGCTCCACAACGAATTCGTCGACTGTGATCCTTACGGGATCGAACTCGGCCCCGAAGTCGACCACATCACGGTCTACGGCAGCGATTTCCCGGGCTCCTACGACGGCATCGTCGTCAGCGGTGCCTCTCCATGGGACGTCACCGGTCACGTTTTGGTCCAAACCAACCGGTTCGTCGGCACCACTCACCTCGGCGTCAACAACAAGGCGTCGGGGACACTCGACGCCGAGCGGAATTGGTGGGGCTGCAACGAGGGGCCCGGCGTCGCGGGCTGTGACGGTGTAAGCAGCGGAGTAGACGCCGCAAACAACGCCGTCCTAACCGCGCTGATCGGCCCGCTCAAGCCAGAAACGGGAATCGAGGAACTGCCGACGGCCAACTCGATCACGCTCAACCCCGGCGAAAAAGCCGAAGTCGCGGCGCTACTGCCAACCAACGGCCTCGGCATCATCAACGGCATCCCCACGGCAAAGACGCCGATCGGCTTCTCCTCGACCCTTGGGACGCTTTCCCCGACGAGCAGTACCCTTTTCAATGGTTGGACGAGGTCGGTCTTCACGGCCGGAGCAATTCCCGGCCATGGTTCGATCGTCCTCAGCTTGGACAACGCCCGAACGTTGGTCCCAGTGACGGTCACCGGCGAAATGACTGAATCGCAGGCCGCAGCCGCGCTCGCGCCTCCGTCGCCGCCCAAAACGCTGCCGGCTCCGCACCTCGCGGTGAAGAGCAAGCACGCTCCGCTGTCCGGCCATCGGGTGAGCGTCGGGCTGGTTTCCTGCGCCGCCTCGTGTCAGGTCGCGCCGAGCAACGCCGCGATCGTGATCGGTGGCCGCCGCTACTGGGGCACGGTCACGCCGCAGGGCCAACTGGGTGCCGAAACAACCACGCCGATCCGCGTCGCCCTTCCGGCGGCGGCGCTGCGGGCGCTGAAGAAACGCGGCAGCGCCCGCGTCCGCGTCACGTTGTCGGTCACCGACACCGGCAGCCGGACGACGAAGCGCGAAATCTCGGTGACTGTCAGCACCTGAGCTGCCGGTCGGCCCAAGGCTCACCATTTCCCGCTTTCCGCCAATGCACGCTCGGTGCGAAGAGGCGAGCCCTCCGATCAACCCGCCCGGCGATTGGGCGATCCTCAACGCGTCGCGCACCCTCGCGCCGGAGGGTCGAAGGGATCGGTGAAAGCGATGTCGCCTCGGATCCCGGAGCCACAGTCGATCGCCCGGTCGGGCTCGCCGTCGCGGGCGTAGAGGCGATCGGCGCCGCCGGCGCCGTGGATCGAGTCGAGGCCGAGGCCGCCGACCAGGAAGTCGGCGCCGCCGCCGCCGTGGATGGTGTCCTCGCCGCCGCGGCCGAGGATGATGTTGGGGCCGGAGTCGCCGTCGAGCAGGTCATCGAAGGCGCTGCCCTCGATGCTCTCGACCGAGCGGGAGATCTGGGTCGGAGGAGGGCCTCCGAATCCGCAGCCGCCGATCAGCCCCGGGCCAGGGGCGAAGCCGGCGGTGCCGCCGAGCGTCGCTTCGACCCCCTGCTGCATGCGGGCGAAGGAGACGCTGTCGATCCCCGGCCCGCCGTCGATCGTCTCTTCGCAGGGCACGGCGATCAACAGGTCGGAGCCGCCTTCACCCTCCATCACCGTGGCGCCGGTGAGCGCATCGTCGCCGGGGCCCCCGCGCACGATGTCGCCGGCGACTCCACCGACGTTGGCGTCGAGGCTGTCGTCGCCGGCGCCGCCGACCAGTTCGTCGATGCCAAGGGCGCCGACGATCGTCGCCGAGGCCGTGGCGGGCACCGAGGGTTCGACGACGATCGCGTCGGCGCCACCGCTGCCGTTGAGGAAGAGCCCGGTCGGCACCGTCGCGATCGGGCAGCGCGCCGTCTGCGGCCCGGCGAGCGCGCAGCCTTCGCCGGCGGCGATCGGCACGCCCTGCTCTTCGACGATCCAGGCGCCTTCGGCGAAGGAGACGTGCATCTGGATGCCTGCCTGGCTCTGCAGGTGGATGCCCCATTCGACGACGGCGGTGAGGGCGCCCGATCGGCCCGCGAGGTCGACCTCGAGCGCGGGGCGGAACGGCTGCGGTTGAGCCAATTCCAGGAGGATCGCTTCGCCGAGCGCGTCGTGGGCGCGGCCGCCGCTCATCTCGCATGATTCGGCGGCGACGACTTCGAGACAGCGGTCGAGGCCGCTGCCGCCGAAGGCGTGGTCCCCGCCGCCACCCCCGAGCAGTTCGTCAATCCCGCCGCCGCCAAAGAGCCCGTTCGGTCCGGCGTCGCCGACGATCGTGTCGGCGAAGGGGCTGCCGACCACGTCCTCGATGCCGCTGACGGTGTCGTCGCCGTCGCCCTCGGCGGTCCCGGTCGCCAGGTCGACGTCGACCCCGTTGCTGGTGCCAGATGCGGTCCCGCCGGTGCCGGCCATCGCGTAGGAGGCGGTGTCTTCGGCGCCAGGCCCGCCGTCGATCGAGTCGGTCCCGTAGTCGCCCTCGAGCACGTCGCCGCCGCCGGGGCCGCCGGAGAGGTGGTCGTTGCCGACCCCGCCGATCACCTGATCGTCGCCGCCCGGGCCGCCGTCGAGGGTGTCGTCGCCGAGCCCCGAGTCCAGGTAGTCGGTCGCCGCGCCGCCGTAGAGACGGTCGTTGCCACGTCTGCCGAAGACGGTGTCAACACCCGCGCCGGCGAGGACGAGGTCGGAGCCGTTGCCGCCGATCACTTCGTCGTCGCCCCGGCCCGCTTCGATCCGGTCACTCCCGTCACCAGCTTCGATCGTGTCGTCGCCGCCGGCGACGCAGATCCGGTCGTTGCCACCGCCGCCGATGATCATGTCGGCTCCTTGGCTCCCAACGATCACGTCGGCATGGGCGGTGCCGTGGATCGCACCGTGGCCGACGATCGTCGCGGGCCTGCCGAGACAGGTCGGCGCGGTGCCGGCCGTGGCGGTCGGCAACCACCGTGTGAAAGCGAGCCCCAGGAGGACAGCTCCCAGGAATAGAACGAGTGTCCGTACAGGTCCGGAGATCGACATGGTCGAGGTGGGTATCACACCCCCCAGTTATCAATGGATTGAACAATCGATGATCGGCGATGCGGCTCTTCGACGAGCGGGGGGATCGCGGCGAGCTCGCTGCGGGGACTACTAGGACGGCAACCGCCTTCGCCGTCTAACCGCTCAGCTGCGCCATGAGCCGTGACGCGGTCGCGTAGAAGGCGTCGAATTCGGCGGCGGAGCGGTCACGAGAGCCGCCGTCGAGCGCCGAGAGGATGAAGGAGCGACCGTCGCTGCCTGCCTGAACCGATCCCCGCTTCGACATGTCGCCACGGGGAATGCCCTGGGCCAGGGCAACGCCCTGCAGCGGCGACTCGAGGTCGACGACCAGGGAGCTCCACCCCATGTCCTCGTAGTCCTTGTCGTTGGTGAAGGCCAGGAAGGCCTCGCGCCCGCCGTCCAGGGACCTGCTCGCCACCTGGGCCAGGACTCCGGGCAGGAAGGTGTCGATGTGGCCGGCGTGAAAGGAGCTCGGCGCGATCGGCCGGAAGCCGACCTTCGTCGCCTGGGCACGGAAGAACGCCTCGGCTCCAAGTGCCCAATCCCGATCGCCGAGCAGCAGGCCGTGGCGGAACGCCTTCGCCGCCGCCTTGACGCTCTTCGGGGGAGCCGCGAATGGGTGCTTCGCAAGCTCCTGCTCGACCAGGTCCACGCGGCTGCCCTCCTTCGAGGCCTCGCCCTCCCCGGCGCCGCCGTCGATCTCCACCACCCGCGCGAAGACGCGGGCGGCGGCGGCGCAGAGCGCGTCCAGCTCCTCCGCCTCGGCGGTGAACCCCGGCCTGAAGCAGGCGAGCGCCCCGTCCTGGAGCTCGAACGAGAAGCCGGGGGGAGCCGCGACCGTCAGCCACTCGATCAGGCTCGGGTCGAACAGCTGCCAGACCGACAGCTGGTCCTGGTCATGGTCGGTCGAGACCGCGTAGCGCTCCAGGAACCGGACGCTCTCCAGGCGCACCGCCCTGTCGTCGAGCTTGACGACCTCGCGGTCGGAGTCGGGATTGGAGCGATCGCGCTTGCTCAGCCCGCGATCGTGGCAGAGCACCCGCACCGCGAATCCGCTGCTCCGCGCCGCTTCGGCGAGGACGAGGGTGAAGGGGCTGCGCTCGATCCCGCTGCGACCTTCGTAGGCGTAATCGACCTGGGCGAGCCAGGAATCGTCGAGCCCCCCGGGCAGGCTCCCGTTCGCCAGGCTGGGAACCTCCTGCAGGAATCCGTGGCGCATCAGCTGCGTCGCCTTCGGCAGGCCGAGCGAGGCGAGACGGTGGCGGAGGCCGTGCTTGGCCGCGTACTCGGCCAGGGTCGGAGTGGCCTGCGGTTCGGTCGCGCTCACGTCCTCCAGCCTATGCCGGAGTCTGGTCGGCGACCCAGGCCGCGGAGAACCGGCGTCGCTGCGGTGGACATACCCGTATCCTCGCGCCACGGGCCGGGAAGCCGCACCGATCCGTATCCCGAGGCGAGGAGAAGAGATGAAGGGGCTCAAGTTGAGCGCACTGAAGTCCTACGAGGCGACCCCGGAGGAGTTCGAGCGGTACAAGACGGCTTCGATCGCCGAAGTCGCCCATCTCTGCGGCGGCGAAGCGGTGATCAACGCCGCCGGCTTCCGCCAGGGCGGGGCCGCGGGCCAGAGCGTCGCCGGCGACGTCGGCCAGCGACTGGGCGGGCTCGGGATCGGCTTCCTGGCGAAGAAGGGCACCGAAGCCGCCCGCAAGAAGCGCGGCGGCGGCCTGCCGAAATCGATGCTCCTGGCGGTGACGCCGAAGAAGCTCTACGCATTCGACACCAGCTACCGGATCTCCACCCGCCGCAGCGAGCGCGAGAGCGGCCAGCCGACCGAGGCGGCGGTCTGGGATCGCGAGGCGATCCGCTGCGAGCGGGGGAAGTCAGGGTCGATGTCGACGCTGCGGATCGAGCCTCTCGACGGCAGCGCCGCGGCGACCGTGGTCGGTGGCTCCAGCGCCGACGATCCCTGGTCGCTGGAGGTGATGGCCCTGCTGGCGGAGGGAGCGGCCTAGCTCGGGACCGCGCATCCTCCGACCTGGGCAAACGCGCACATCTGGCTTTGGCCTCCTCTGCCCCGGCGTGGTTTCGTCCAAGCTCGAGAAGGGGATTGAGGACAAGATGGACAGCCCCCCCGCACCCGAGCCGACCGAGACGGTCGACCACCTGACCACCGTCCGCGCGGAGATATCCCGTGAGATGGTCCGTCTCTACAAGGAGCAGTTCGGACGCGGTCCGACCAAGGCGAGAACCGAGTTCGCCGGCCCGGACATAGTCGTCTGCACGCTCGAGGAGAGCTTCACGCCGGCCGAGAGACGACTTGCGGAGATGGGGGAGCATCAGCGCCTTCGCGATACCCGGCTGTATTTCCAGCACGCGACGAAGCAGGACTTCCTCGCGACCATCGAGAGGATCGTGAACCGCAGGGTGCGCGCCTTCAACAGCAGCATCGACACGCACAAGGACGTCTCGGTGGAGGTGTTCCACCTGGAGCCCGAAACGCCTTAGCTCTAGCGCCTCTTCAACGCCAAGCCTGCCGCTCAGGCGACGACCCTGGCAGCATCACGGTGCGGTCCCCCTTTCCGGGGCGCCGCCTCGAGGTTGGCGACAGCTGGCTGCTCGTGGCGCAGAGTGAGCGCTTGCGGCTCATCGTCGGCCCAGTTCAGGTGGCCATGCACTCAAACCGTCCGACGTGCCGGGATCGCCTCAAGTCGGATCGAGGATGCGTCGATGCACAGGTCGATGTCCGACAGTCGAGTCACCAAGCGCTTTTTCGCCACCCTGGCCGTATTGATCGCGTCCCTGGCAGCCGTGGCCATCCTCGGCATCGGTGGACTGAACACGGTGAGCCAGGCGAACGATCAGGTCTTCTCGGACAACCTGCAGACGGCGCTGGCGACCAGTCGCCTCAGCCACGACATCGGCCATGCCGAGACTCTCGGGCTGGAGGTCGCCGCCAACTCGGGGACTACCGTGGCCGATCTCCGGCGCGCTCAGCTGGCGCAGAGCGTCGCGCCTCAGGTGGAAGCCGACATCGCTCGCCTTTTGCAGCTCCACGAAACCGACCCCGCGGCCGAGCATCAAAAACTCGCGCGGATTCCCCGCGACTGGCAGTCGTTCCTGGAGACGATCAAGCACGGAGGGCTCGCAAGCGGCGTTCCTTTGAGTGCTGCTCAGCGCACCGCGACCGCGAGGGAAGTGGCCGACGCGCTCGATCCCCTTCATGCCTTCGTATCCGGTCTCCAGTCCGTCGAGTTGGCGGCGGCGAGCGCGGCTCACCAGCACGCGGATGCGACTTATCGGAACAGTCTGCTGTGGCTCCTGATCGTGAGCGCGGTTGCTCTGGTGGCGGCGATCGCGATGGTTCAGATCGGACTGACGCTGAAGCGGCTGGTCGACCAGCGACAACGAGAGCGCCGCCAGGGCGAGAGCGCCAGCGAGTACATCGACACGTTGCAGGTGACCGAGAGCGAGGATGAGGCCCAGGAGCTGCTGCGCCGCCAGGTGGAGCGTTCGATCGTCGGCTCTCGGGCCGTGGTCCTGGCGCGCAACAACAGCGCCGATCGACTTGAACCGAAGACCGAGCTGTCCGAGCTGTCCGAGCTCCGCGCACCGCTTGCCGGTGCGGTCCCAAGATCGTGCCTCGCGGTCAGGTTCGGCCGCAACCATGCTCAGGAGCACGACAGCGACGCGCTGATGAGCTGCGAGCTCTGCGGCGCCCTTCCAGGCTCGTCGAGCTGCGAGCCGCTTCTGGTCGGCGGCGAGGTGATCGGCTCCGTCCTCATCAACGTCGACGGACGATCCGCCCCCGACCGCCAGCGCAGCCGCGAAACCGTCGCCCAGGCGGCGCCCGTCCTCGCCAACCTGCGCAACCTCGCGATCGCGGAGCTGCGCGCGGCGACCGACGTGCTGACCGGGCTCCCCAACCAGCGTGCGATTCAGGACACGCTGAAGCGGATGGTCGCCCAGGCGTCACGCACGATCAGCCCGCTTGCCGCGCTGCTGGTCGATCTCGATCACTTCAAGCAGGTCAACGACATCTACGGGCACGACCGGGGCGACGAGGTTCTCGCCGCCGTCGGAGTCGCGATGCGGAGCGTGCTGCGCGACAGCGACTTCGTCGGCCGCTATGGCGGCGAGGAGTTCCTGATGCTGCTGCCCGACACCGGCAACGCGGGAGCGCTGCAGGTCGCCGAGGCGGTGCGCAGCGTCGTCTCCGCGATCAGCATCCCCGGCGTCGAACAGCCGATTACGGCAAGCGTCGGAGTCGCGATCCTGCCTGACCACGCGGGGGAGGCGACCACGCTCTTCCGCATGGCCGACCGTTCTCTTTACGCGGCGAAGAACCGCGGCCGTGACCGGGTCGAGAGCGCGGCGAGCTACCGGGACGACGATGGGGACTCTCACGTCCGAGCTCCGGGGGCCGTCGATCGCGGATCGGATCGGGACGGGTCGGAGGCAATCGGGCGCGCTGAGGACGGCGGCTGAGGAAGACCCTCCCAGAGGGTGGGGTCCGCGGTTCGAATCCGACCGGCCAAGCTCGATCGATGGTGATTCCATGTCGAGAAGCGCCGATCGGCTCCGCTCACCAGGTGAGGGGCCGCGAGAGGCGCGGCCCACGACACCAGGAGACCACCATGCCGAAGTATCTGCTCCTCAAGCACTACAGCGGCGGCCCGGAGCCGCACCACCCCTTCCCGCCGATGGACCAGTGGGCGCCCGAGGACGTGGAGGCGCACTTCGCCTTCCTGCGGCAGGTCAAAGCACTGCTGCAGGAGAACGGCGAGTACGTCGACGGGCAGGCGCTGACGCCGGCGCAGACCTGGGTCCGCTACGGCGGGCCGGACGCGGCGCCGGTCACCACCGACGGGCCGCTGCCGGAGACCAGCGACCTGGTGGCGGGCTGGTACATGGTCGACGTCGAGTCGCGCGAGCGGGCGGTCGAGATCGCGGCCTACATCTCCTCCGAGCCCGGCCCGGGCGGCGGACCGCTGCATGAGTGGATCGACGTGCGCGAGGTCATGTCCGGGAAGTCGTCGTCCGAGGACTGACCGGGTCGTGGCCGGCGAGCCGATGTCGGGGTGGGACGAGGGCGCGCTGCGCGCCCTCGTCCCTCGGGTGCTCGCCGCCCTGGTCCGGCGGGGCGAGGACTTCGACGCCGCCGAGGACGCGCTGCAAGAGGCGCTGCTGGAGGCGCTGCGGGTCTGGCCCGAGCATCCGCCGCGCGACCCGCTCGCCTGGCTGACGACCGTGGCGACCCGGCGGCTGGTCGACGCCCGCCGCAGCGAGGTCGCCCGTCGCCGCCGCGAAGAGGAGGCGGAGGCCGAGCCGGGGGTCGAGGCCGCGGCGGAGGAGGTCGGCGACGACACCCTCTTCCTGCTCTTCTGCTGCTGCCACCCCGACCTCGCGCCCGCCTCCCAGGTGGCGCTGACCCTGCGCGCCGTCGGCGGCCTCACCACCCGGGAGATCGCCGACGCCTTCTTCGTCCCCGAGGCGACGATGGCCCAGCGGATCAGCCGCGCCAAGCGCGCCCTGCGAGAGCGCCGCCTGGACCGGCCCGGCGACCTCGCGGTCGTTCTGCGCGTGCTCTACCTCGTCTACGCGGCCGGCCACGGGGGCCGGGTGGACCTGGCCGGCGAGGCGATCCGGCTCGCCCGCCGGCTCACCCTCGCCACCGAGGAGCCGGAGGCCCGTGGCCTGCTCGCGCTGATGCTGCTCAACCACGCTCGGCTCCCGGCGCGGGTCGACTCGGAGGGTCGCATCGTCACGCTCGATCGTCAGGACCGCGGCCTCTGGAACACCGGCGAGATCGCCGAGGGCGTGCGCGTCCTGCAGTCGGCGCTGGCGGTTCAGCGCCCCGGCCGCTACCAGGCCGAGGCGGCCATCGCCGCCCTGCACGACGACGCGGCAAGCGCCGAGGAGACCGACTGGCCGCAGATCCTCGCCTGGTACGACGACCTCGTGGCCTTCACCGAGGACCCGGTGCGCCAGGACCCCGCCGCCGTGCTGGGCCGCGCGGTCGCGGTCGGCCACGTTCGCGGTGCCGCCGCGGGGCTGGGCGAGACCGAGCGGCTGCGCGCGGTGCTCGGCGGCCGCCACCGGTGGCATGCGGTCCGCGGCCACCTGCACGAGCTCGACGGCGATCTGCCGGCCGCCGGCGCGGCCTACGCCGAAGCTGCCCGCCGAACGACGAACGTCGCCGAGCGCGACCACCTGGTCCGTCAGGCCGCCCGCGCGCGGGCCGGCTAGGTCCCGCGAGGTTCCCCAGGGCGGAGTTCGGGGTAGGAACAGAGTTCGTCGTCATCGCCTTGGGAGGGCTGGGAATGCGCGTGGACAGAACGAGATGGGCCCTGGGATCCGCCGCAGCCCTGCTGCTGGTGGCGATGGTCCTGGTGCCGTCGGCGCGCGCCGACTTCCCGAGCCTCTACGGAACCGATCTGCCCTGCGCGGCCCAGTCAGGCAACGGCAACGTCCGCCTCTGCGGCGGCACCACCGAAACCTGGGACGGGACCAAGATCGACGTCAACGTGATCCTGCCGCCCGCGCCCTCGGCGGGAACCGACGGGCCCTATCCGCTGATCGGCGACTTCCACGGCTGGGGCGGCGAAAAGATCGGCCTCGACGCCCAGACCCAGGGGTGGGCTGAAGACGGCTATGCGGTCTTCAGCATGAGCGACCGCGGCTGGGGCGAATCCTGCGGCTTCGGCGACCCGGAAAAACTGCCGGTCAACCCAGCCTGTGCCCACGGCTACAACCACCTGATGGACGATCGCTACGAAGTTCGCGACGCCCAGTACCTGATCTCCCTGCTCGCCGACGAAGGGGTCGCCGAGCCCCGCCGGATCGGCGCCACCGGCGTCTCCTACGGCGGCGGCATCTCGATGGCGCTGGCCGCGCTGCGCAACCGGACGATGCTCCCGGACGGCTCGCTGGTGCCCTGGCAGAGCCCTGACGGGGCGCCGATGGAACTTGCCGCCGCGGTGCCGCAGTGGCCGTGGAGCGACCTCGCCTACTCGCTGATGCCGAACGGCCGCACCCTCGATTACGTCGCCGACGCGCCCTACCGCGGTCCCGACGGCAAAGCCCCGATCGGGATCGAGAAGCAGTCCTTCGTCAGCGCCCTCTACGGAACCGGCCTGACCGCCAGCAACTACGCCGTGCCCGGGACCGATTCCCAGGCCGATCTGACCACCTGGTACGGACTGATCAACGCCGGCGAGCCCTATGACTCAAACCCCCTCGCCAACTCGACCGTCAACGAGCTCACCGCCCACCACTCCTCCTACTACATCGACCACAGCGAGCCGCCGGCGCCGCTGCTGATCCAGAGCGGCTGGAACGACGACCTCTTCCCGCCCGACGAGGCGATCCGCTTCTACAACCGCACCCGGACCCAGTACCCGGGCGACCCGGTCTCGCTCTTCTTCATGGACGACGGTCACGCCCGCAGTCAGAACAAGCCCGCCGACGAGGAAGCGTTCCGGGCGCGCCAGGACGCCTGGTTCGATCACTACCTCAAGGGCGAAGGCGCGGCGCCCGCCCCCAGCGCGACCGTGCTGACGACCACGTGCGGCGGCCCCTCCGAAGGTCCCTTCACCGCATCTTCTTGGAGGGAGCTCTCGCCCGGCGAGGTCCGCCTCTCCAGCGCCCCGGCGCAGACGGTCGTGCCCGGGTCCGGCGATCCGACCATCGGCACCGCGTTCGACCCGATCAAGAATCAGGTCAGCGGGGAAGGTCCGTGCTCCACCGCCTCCGGCGCCGACCAGGCCGGTGTCGCGACGTACCGCATGCCGGCCGTCCCGGCGCCGGGCTTCACCCTCCTCGGCTCCCCCACCATCGTCGCCGACCTGGCCACGACCGGGACCGAATCCGAGCTCGCCGCCCGCCTCCTCGACGTCTCCCCCGCCGGCACCGAGAGCCTCATCGCCCGCGGGCTGCTGCGGCCCGGCAGCGGCGGCGCCACTGTCTTCCAGCTGCACCCGCAGGCCTACCGCTTCACCGCCGGCGACGTCGTCAAGCTCGAGCTGCTCCCCTCCGACGCGCCCTACGCGCGGACTTCGAACGCGCAGGCCCCGCTCACCGTCTCCAACCTCGAACTGCGGCTGCCGGTGCGCGAGCAGCCGGGCTCGCTGGGCGGGCTGGTCCAGGCCCCGGCCCCCAAAGTCCTTCCTCCCGGCTACGAACTGGCCGCGGGCTACGGAGGAGCGGGCGCGGTACCGATCTCGGCGCGGGGGACGCTCGCCGGGCTCACCAAGCTGCGCTCGATCTCCGGCGGTCGGCGAGCGCTGCGGGTGCGGCTGCGCTGCGCCGGCGCCGGCGACTGCTCCGGAAGGCTGGCGATCGCGGCCCGTCACGGACGGCGGCGGGTCGCCCTCGCCCACGGCCGCTACTCGCTCGCGGCGGGGAAGCGGCGCCTGGTCAGGCTGCCGCTGAGCAGGAATGGCCGCAAGCTGGTGGCACCCGTGCTGGCGCGGCGGGCGAAGGCGGGCCGCAAGCTTCGGGCCCTGGTCACCCTCACGGACGCCGGCAGGCCGGCGGCGCTACGCCTGAAGCGAAGCGTCCGGCTTCGCTAGTAGCTCAGCTTCGAGACGGACGAGCTACGAGGTCTTCTGGATCATCACCGCGGGCACGACTGCGGTGGTGGAGGTGATCTTCATGAGGTCTTACCGATCATTAGGGCGGGAATGAGTGGGGTCGTGGTAGCGAGCTTCATGAGCTCTTGACCACCATCAGGGCGGAGATGATCTTCGGTGCCGATCTCATGAGGCCTTGCCGATCATCAAGGCAGGGATCGCCGTCGGCGTTTTCTCGGCCTTCATCAGCCGGTCTTCGTCGGGCAAGTGGGCATCAGACGGGCGGCCTCTACGAGGACCATCAGGATCCCTTCGTCGGGGTCAGCGGGAAAACGGAAGCGGTTTCGCTCAGCTTCATGGTCACAAGAATACTCAGCACGGTACGATCGCGGCCTTAAAAAGCAAAGCGCCCTAGAGGGAGCCGAGCGACCCGGGTGATGATCCTGCTGATCGCGTGGTGCGGCGACGCCGGCGCGGGTTCCGGGTCACTCCGAACCTGACCCTCCGCAGAACTCTCTATCTCACCGTTTTCGCGGCGCCGGCGCCCCACGCCTGATCCGCAGTGGAAAGTCGACGAACCGCACGGTCGGCCGGCCCTTGCTTCCGTAGGCGCTGGCAACTCTCATCGGGACCACCGTGGCCTTCGCACCCGCGGTGCGCAGAAGCCGGCGCCCGACCGCGGCGGGGAGATGCAGGCGCACCGTGACGCTCTGGCCCGCTCGTAGACGCAGGCTCCGGGTCACCAGTGCGCCCTGAGCCTTCTTGCGTTGGGGAGTGCGCACGGCCGAGCCGGCCGCGGTGGCTCCGGATTGCCGGGCTGCCGACCCGGTCCGCCCGAAGAGGTCGTGCCCCTCATCGACCGCTCGCGCCAGCGCCCCGGTCAGGTTGCGGCCGAAGAGGCCGACCAGCGAGCCGTCCGCGTAGGTGAAGCTCGGGTCCCATATCTCCGCTGGGCCGCTGTAGGCCTTGCCTTCGTTGCTCCGCTTGGTCAGGTTGTCGAACCAGCCGTCGATCTCCCTCACGGTCGTCAAGCCTGCGTGAAACCTGGCCGCGGTCAAAGTCGAGCCAAGGAGGCTCCGGGTCCGGCCGTAGGCGATGTCGTGGTTGCGGGTTCCGAGCTCCGTGGGGTTCTGAGCAAACGCCGAGATGCAGTTGCAGGCCGCGAAGTAACTTTCCGCGAGGGCCCTGTAGATGCCGGCGAAGTCACCGGCATAGGGGCGCAGGACGCTGGTCTGAGCGGCGACGTACGCGTTCAAGCTGGTCGAAACCTGGCAGGAGCCGCCGCCGCTTGGCTTTGCCGCGACCCCGACCGGCGATCCGCTGGCCTTCGCCGCGGCCGCTGGGCAGCTGAGGGTCTCCTCGACCTCGCCGGTGCCCGAGCCGGCGTCCAGGACGGCGCCGGTGACCTTGGTCTGAAACGAGCACTGCGGCAGGCCGGAGCCGCTGGCGCCGCAGACGGTGATCGGGTTGTTGACGCCCGTGCAGGCGGGCAGGCCGCTGCCGATCGGGCCGCAGAACTGCGCCGGGACGGAGCTCGACTTGACGGCGCACTGCGGCAGCCCGGTGCCGATGCTGCCGCAGGCGGCGGTGTAGTTGTCCGCGGCCTGACAGGTGGTGCCGATGACGCCGGTCGCGCAGGCGGTCGGGATCACGCTCGGTTGGTAGCACTGCGGGTAGACCGGGCCGGGCGCCTTGCAGACCCCGGGCGTGCCTCCCGGGTCGGCGCAGGTGACGGTCTTGCCCTTTGACTTCGGGCAGGCCTTGGGCGTCGCCGGGGGGGCGCCGGTCGTGCTCGGAGCATGGCTCGCGTCGCCGGCGTAGTCGGCCTGCAGCTTGGTCAGGCCGAAGGTCGGAGGGATGTATTCGACCGAGCAGGCGGCGGTGCCCGGCGGGCCGGAGCCGGTGAGCTGACAGGTGCTGCCGGAGGCGAAGACCCCGTTGCCGGCGATCCCGCCACTGGCGATGAGCCTGACGGCGCCCGTCGGCCTGGTCGGGGCGCCGGTGGACGCGTCGCGGACGATTGCCGTGCAGGTGTCGGAGGCGGTCAGCGGGTGGTAGCCGCAGCTGAGCTGGGTCGCGGTCGGATGGCGGCCGTCGGCCGGCGGGCTGTTCGGCCCGGCACAGGTCGCGGCCGGCGCGACCGCCCCGGAGTAGGGAAAACCGGTGATCGCGGTGTCGGCCGGATAGTCGACGAAGGTGCCGAGCGCCTGGCCGTCGTAGCCGGAGCCGATCGCGAAGGTGCCGAAGTTCCCGACCGCGTAGGTGTCGGTGGTCCAGCCGGCGCCGGGCGAGCGGCTGGAGCGAGCGAGACCGCCTTCGCCGGGGTAGTAGGCGAGCTGGTCGGAGCCCGAGGTGACGGCGGCCATCACCCCGTTGCCGGCGCCCGGCGCGACGGTCGCCGGCGCGAAGCCGTCGAGGCAGCTGGCGCTCCGCAGCGCGTTGGCGTCGTCGCGCCAGAGGGCCAGGTCCTCAGCGCCGCCGCGGCGCACCGCGACCGAGAGGATCGGGCTCGCCGAGGAGGGCTGGGAGAGCTGGACCGTCCCCGCCGTGCTCGCCGTCGACCCCTCGAAGGCACGGAAGGTGCCGGCGGTCGCATAGCCGACGATCAGCCGCTGGGAGGTGGGGTCCGCGTCCGCGTGCAGATCGGTGCTGGCACCGCCGGGGAGCACGGTCGAGGTCCAGGTGCCGTCGGTGGCGCGGTGGGCCAGGGTCGGGTCGGCGCCGTTGCGAAAGGCGAGGATGACGTTGCCGGCGTTGTCGCGAAAGGCGCGCGGCCCGTAATCGCGCTGCGGATCCGATCCACGGCCCTCGAAGCTCGAGCCCGGGCCGAAGGGCGCGTCCTGAGCGGGCCCGAACGACCCGCCACTGCTGAGCGAGTAGTGGATTCCGTCCGCGTCCGCCCAGGCCACCACCGCGTTCCCCGTGGCGTCGATCCCGGCGGCGACCGTGGTCAGCGAGCTGCCGCTGAAGCTGGCGGCCGAGGTGTTGAAGCCGGCTCCCGCGCTGGCTCGATAGCCGACGTGGACGCTCGTCGCCGAAGCCCGCCAGACCGAGACGGCGGCGCCGTTGGCGGCAACCGCGAGCGAGGCTCTGGTGCCCGTGCCCTGGGTATTGCCGGTGAACGAGCCGCCCCCCGCCGGACGCGTGTAGACGAAGACGGTGCCGCCGCTGACGCTCTGCACGGTGACCCCTCCGTTGGCGTCGAAGCCGACGTCTGAGGGGTAGTCGAAGGGATCGCCGCCGCTCGGAGTGACCGTCACCGGAGGTTCGAAGCCGGCCTCCGCGGCCGTCGGCAGCGCCAGAGCGACGATCATCGCGATCAGGAAGGCGGTCGCGCGTCGGTGGGTGGTTGTTCTCGAGAGGGCCATCTGATTCGGTGGATCGCGCCCGGTCGGACGGAGAGCAACCTATGCGCGGCTCCCGAGTCCGGTCAAGCCCGGGGGGAGCGTCGCTACGTACCCACTGCGTAGAGGAGTCGTGAAGATGGAGCGCTGGCTCGTGTGGTGGAATCTCCCCGTGGAGGCGCTGCTGGATCTGATCGGGGACGTGTGGGGCCGGCTCGACCTGGACGAATTCCGGGTCGGCCTGCTGGGGGCACTGGTCCGCGTCGTGCCGTCGGACTGGGTCTCGCTCAACGACCTCGGTCCCGACCCCGGTGACTCGACGGTTCTGATCGAGCCGCCGTTCCCGCCCGAGGACCACGAGCTCTTCGCCGGCCTCGCCGACGAAAATCCCCTGATCGCCCACTACCAGCGCACCTTGGACGGCCGTGCCTACCGGTTCTCGGATCTGGTGACGCCGGCCGAGCTGCATCGCCTGCGGCTCTACCGTGAGTTCTACGCCCGGATCGGGCTCGAGCACCAGATCGCCTTCACCCTTCCCCCTCGTCCCGGCCGCCTCCTGGGAGTGGCTCTGAGCCGCCGCACGCATGACTTCACGGACTCCGAGCAAAAGCTCCTGAACAACGCCCGGCCCTTCCTGATCCAGGCCTACCGATCGGCAATCGAACATACGGAGCTGCTCCGGGGTTCGGGTCCCGGCGTCAGCCACCGGTCCGCGACCGACTCGCTGAGGTCGGCTCTGACCGAGGCGAGCCTCAGCACCCGGGAGGCGGCTGTCCTCGCCCTCGTCGCGACGGGCTCCTCGGACGAGGCCGCGGGCGAGGCGCTCGGGATCAGCCCGAGAACGGTCCAAAAGCACCTCGAGCGCTGCTATCGAAAGCTCGACGTCGCCAGCCGCTCGGGCGCCGCCGCCGTCGCCTGGACCCTTGCCGACGGCGCCGACCGGCCTGGGAGATAATCCCCGCTCACGAAAAAGGAGAACCGTGGCAGTCACCGGCGATCGATTCGAAATGCCCGACGGAAGCGTCTATGAGGTGACCACGGCCGCGGGTGAGAGCGACGGCCAGTTTGTCGGGATGAACTTCATCGTCCCTCCGAATGCCGTCCCACCGCCGCCGCACATCCACCCGACTCAGACCGAGGAATTCGAGGTGGTCGAGGGGCCATTCGAACTGATGGTCGACGGCGTCTGGAGAACCCTCGAGACCGGGGAGAAAGCCAGCGTCCCGCCGCGGGTCCTTCACACCTTCAGGAACAGGTCCTCAGCCACCAGGATCGTTCACAGCACGCACAGCCCGCCCGGGCGCTTCGAGGAATTCATCGAACATCTCTGCAGGTTGCTGCCGGCTCGCGGGATCACCAGCGGAAGGGATCCCCGGGTCCCGATATACATCTCGATGGTCTGGCTCGAATACGGCGACACGCTGAGGACCGGCCGCGATCGCGAGCGCTTCGGGATCAATGTCATGGCCCGACTCGGTCGAGTCCTCGGATTGGATGCGAGAATCGAAGCGCCACCTCAACCTGAAGGCGACGCGCAGAGGGCATAGGCCTGGCTCACGCTTTCGCCGCCGGCGCTGGGCGAGGCACCCGCAAACCAGCCGACGGCGGTGCCGCCTTCTGCGACCAGTTCGCCCGTGGCGTCGATCGGCAGGGATGCATAGAGGAGCGAGCCGCCTTCCTCGGCTATTCCGCCTCCACCCACCGCGACCTCTCCCGGTTTGCAGAACGCTTCGGAGCCTTTTTCGTCAGGACCTAACCGCACAATCACGTTTGAAATGCCGGTCGCGCCGCGTGGACCGACCGCCCCCCGAGGACCGACGGTTCCCTGAGGACCGGCCGGTCCGGTGAGCGTGCTCTTCGCAGCTTCGGTGAGTTTCGCGGGCGTCACAGCCCCCTTCTTCAGCTGCCTCGCACCGACCGAGTTCTTCGGCAGCTTGAAGGCGGCGTAGCTGGCGCCGCCGAGAGCGATGAACAAGGCGACCGTCGCGATCACGTTCGCATAGGTCAACTTCCCCAGGATTTTCTTCACGGGTCTCCTTTGAGTGAACGCCGGAAAACGAAACGCAGCGGGAGCCTTTCAGCGCTGCTCGAGGAAAGCAAGGGAGCGCGGGCTCCCTGAGCCGATCCGGTTCGATCTCGCCAGGGGGCTGTGAGAACGCCACTTGGGTCATACACAGACCTACAGGCCCCCGGGGATACTGCCGACAAAACATTCATGGAGACTGTTTCGTGGCTGATTAGGAACGGCTCAGATCGCGAGCGGATGCTCGACATGGACCGGCGTCTGCAGCCGGTGCGGCTGCGGACCTTCGCGGTGTTGGCGTTGGCGTTGCTCGCCTCCGGACCTTGGGTCGGCTGGTGGACCATCGGCCCCCTGCTCGTCGCCGCCGCCGTATTTCGCGTGGCCGACAGCCAAATCGAGGGGACCGCTCGACCGGAGCTTTGGATGTTCGCGGCGTGGGCGGTGGCGGAGATCATCATCGCCGTCAGCCTTGCCTTGACCGGCACCTCGGCGGTGTTGATGCTGGCCATGCTGGCAATTCCGATCGTAACCCTGAGCGCACGCTTCTCCTCACGCGGCATCCTCGTCGGGGTGGCGCTCGCGCTTGGCCTGATGATCGCCGTCGCCTTCGGAACGAACGCCCATGCAGTCGCCCAGAACCCGCCGGTGTTGATCGCGCCGCTGGCCGTCGTGATCTCGGTGGCGATGCTCTCGGTAGCGCTCATGCGCTCGGACGTAGAGCACCGCAGCAAGGCGGTCATAGACCAGCTCACCGGGTTGCTCAACCGCTCCGCGCTGGAGGCCCGCGCTCACGAGCTGGAGCAGCAATCGACGATCAGCGGCGAGCCGATCGCCCTGATCGTCGCCGACCTCGACAATTTCAAGGGAGTCAACGATGCCCACGGGCACGCGAGCGGTGATGCCGTTCTGAAGGACGTTGCCTACCTGGTGCGAAAGCGCCTGCGCGCCTTTGACCTCGCCTATCGGCTCGGTGGCGATGAGCTCCTGATCCTCGTGCCCGGCGCCGAGCTTGAGGTCGCGGTGGCAGTGGGCGAGAGTCTTCAAGAGGCGATCAGTGCCGAGACGCTTGGCGGCGGGGTGCAGGTGACGATGAGTTGCGGCGTCAGCGCCTCTCGCCGCGACGAAATATTCGACTTCGACGCGGTCTTCCGCAGCGCCGACTCGGCGCTGTACGAGGCGAAGCGTTGCGGCGGCAATCGAGTGCGCAGCGATGCCCCTCCCGCGATGGTCGTCTAGGCACGGTTCGGGGTCGCAACCCGCGAGAGCTCCCTAAGCCTGTTCGCACTCCGGGACGATCGCGCCATCGCCGATGATCGGGTACATCGGGCTGAGCCGGTCCTTGGAGTGATGCAGCCCAAGCCAGTGCCCGTACTCGTGGACCACGGTCAGGCACCGCAGCCGGTTCGAGAGGCCGCGTTCGATGATCATTTCGCACGGTCCGCTTTCCGCGGCGGGGTCCGGGATCGTCGTCTGGCCGAGCACGAGGCCCGGCAGCTTGGCGTAGGTGGCGGTCTCGGTCGAGCAGCGCGCCGGCGCATTCTGGTGCCAGTACGCGGCGGCGGCATCGAGGTCGCCATCCAGCGTGGCGGGCGCGGGAGCGGCAAGGGAGATGGCCGCGCTTGCGATCGCGGCGGCGGCGATCATCGGGTGGTTCCTGCGAAGTCGATGAGGCCAGTGGAGCACAGGGGTCCACAGATGTTTGAGAATGACCGTCGTAGATTCGTCCGGGGAGCCCGCGAAAGCTAAGGCTGGCCGGGGCAACGAACGTCGAGTTGCCTCATCAATGCTCAAGTCGGCCGGACCGGTGGGCGATGGGCTAGGACACCAGGGCAAATCCCTTTCGACACAGGCACCCTCGTCGCGAGACGAATCCGCAAAGCCACGGGACTCCGCCGGAGTCAGCCGGGTTCCCGAAGACCTCATGACCCGAGCCCGCCCACGAGGCGGAAAGGTGGAGGTTAGGAACGTCGTCAGGGCCGCTCGACACATAGGGGGGACATCAATGTCCAACCGATTCGATCTCAGCCGTGCCCGGCTCGCCGGCATCGCCCTCGTGGCGACCCTCGCCTTCGCGGCGGTGCCCGTCGCGGCCCAGGCCTCAGCCGTCAACCTCGCCACCGCCTCGCCCTTCGTGGTGCTCGGCGGCTCCACCGTCACCAACGAAGGCACCTCGGTCCTCAACGGCGACCTCGGCCTCTCGCCGGGCACCTCGCTGACCGGGTTCAACGAAGCCGTCGTCAACGGCGTCACCCACGAAAACGACGCGGTCGCCGCCCAGGCCCAGTCCGACCTCACCACCGCCTACGACGTCGCCGCCGGCCAGCCGATTCCGCCGGGCAACGACATGACCGGGATCGACCTCGGCAGCAAAAAACTGACCGCCGGTGCCTACGGGTTCTCGACCTCAGCCCAACTCACCGGTCAGCTGACGCTCGACGCCCAGGGCGACCCCGACGCCCAGTTCGTCTTCGTCATCGGCTCCACGCTGACCACCGCCTCGGCGAGCTCGGTTGTGCTCGTCAACGGCGCCTCGCCCTGCAACGTCTACTGGAAGGTCGGCAGCTCGGCGACGCTGGGCTCCACCACCGCGTTCGAGGGCAACCTGATGTCGCTCGCCAGCATCTCCGTGAACAACGGCGCTACCGTCCTCGGCCGCCTGCTCGCCCGCGAAGGCGCGGTGACGCTGATCAACGACGTCCTCAGCACTCCCAATTGCGCCACTGGCTCGACGCCTACCCCGACGCCCACGCCGGCCGGCTCCTCGCCGACCACGACCACCCCCATCGCCACCACCCCCGCCACCGGCAAGGGCGGAGGAGGCCAAAAGGCCGACGGCAAGGGCAAGCCGGGTAGCAAGACCGCCACCGGCAAGGGCACCGCGACCCTCGGCCGCGGCAGGACCACCGCCGCCGGCACCCGCGTCAACGTCCACGGGCGCGAAATCGCGAGCGTCGTCTTCACCGACAACGGCAAGCGGATCCCGAACACGTCGAAGACGCAGGCGAAAGTGCCGACCACGCCTGGCACCCACGTCGTCGTCGCCCACGTGAAGTTCAAGGACTCGACCAAGCCGCAGGCCGAGACGACCACGATTCGGGTTCCCTCCCCGGTGCTCCACCCGCGCCGCGGTCCCTCGCAGTTCACCGGATGACCGCCCCGCGCCGTGGCCACGGTCGACCCCTCGGCAGACGCCGGGGGGTCGCCGCCGTGGTCTCGGTCCTTGCCCTCGCGGCGCTCGCCTCGATGCTCGCGACGCCGGCCCCAGCCGCGGCGCCGCCGCCCCAGCCGCTGGTCGTCCTGCTCCGCGCCCACGTCGCTCGCTCGGCGGCGAGCGCCCAGGCCCACCCGATCGAAACGGTAGCCGGGCGGCGTCCCCTGACCCGGGTGCCGACGATCCTGCCGGTGCTCGGCCGCGGCGGCCGTGACCACAGCTGGCTGCGGGTGCGACTGCCGGGGCGACCCAACGGCCACGCCGGGTGGATCTCCGCCAAGGGGACGCGTGCGACGGAGACCGCTTGGCGCATCCTGGTCTCGCTCTCCGCCCGGCGAGTCGCCGTCATCCACTCGGGCCGCACGGTGCGGCGGTTCCGCGCCGTCGTCGGCAAGCCCTCGACCCCGACCCCGCGCGGCAGCTTCTTCGTCGAAGAGGCGCTCGCGCTCTCCCGCGGGGAAGCGGGCTCTCCCTACGCATTGGCTACCAGCGCCCGTTCGAACGCCCTGCAGGAATTCGATGGCGGCCCGGGGCAGATCGCGCTGCACGGAACCCGGCACCTCGCCGGCAGGCCAGGGAGCGCGGCCTCGCACGGCTGCATCCGCGTCAGCACGCGGGCGATCACCTGGCTGGCAAGGCGCATCGGGGCCGGGGTGCCGGTGGCCGTGACGCGTTAAGCCGTCGGACGGCGATCGCCGCGTCGAGGGTCCGCCTCGAAGGCGTGCAGGCAGTGCTCGGAGCAGAAGTGGAGGGTCTCCCCGCCGAGCTCCTTGCGCACCGCCTTGGCGCGGTCGACCTTCATCCCGCAGACCGGGTCCGTCGCGCCGCGGCGGGCGGTCAGGTAGAAGAGCGCCGCGAACATGGCCAGGCCGATGAGGTTGAGGATCAGTTTGTAGTCGAGCTGCACCGAGCCGAAGATGTCGGCACGACTCGGACGCGGCCCAGTCGGGATCAGGCTGGCGGCGCTGAAGAGGCCGTCGACGAGGAGCGCCGCGATCACCATCGTCACGAACATCAGCGCGACGATCCGCAGGGTGAAGGCCCAGCCGTAGTACTTGCGGTAGGCGAGGATGATCGGCAGCACGATCAGGTCGGCGAAGATGAAGGCCATCACGCCCGCAAAGCTGATCCCGCCCGACCAGAGGACGGCGGCCAGCGGCACGTTGCCGACCGAGCAGACGAAGCTCAGCACGGCGATCAGCGGGCCGACGATCACGTTCTCGATCGCGACCACGAACGGCGGCGCGTCCTTGATGAAGAGGCTGTTGAAGAAGTCGTCGCCGAGCAGGCCGATGAAGCCGGCCAGCAGGAAGCCGAGGCTGATCTCCTTCCACAGCATCTGCCAGTCGCCGCGGAAGTTGTGGGCGACGTCCGACCAGGCCGAGGGAGAGGTGAGGCGCTGGCGCCAGCTCAGCTGCTCCCCCGCCATGTGGTGCTGGTGGCCGGGGTCGGCCTCCCGCGCGTTTCGCCGCGCCGCCTCCTCCAGCTTCGGCGAGACGAAGGCCCGCAGCAGCACCGCCATCAGGACGATCATCACGATCCCACCGACGTACTCGGCGAGCGCGAACTGCCAGCCGATCAGCACCCAGAGGACGAGGCCGAGCTCCCAGACCAGGTTGGTCGACGCGAACTGGAAGGTGAGGGCGGTCGCCGCCGAGGCGCCCTTCTGGAAGAGGGACTTGCCGATCGCGATCGCCGCGTAGGAGCAGGACGAGGAGGCGGCGCCGAGCCCGGTCGCCTTGGCCAGCGGTCCCGGCCCGCTGCCCGCGAGCGCGCCTTCGACCCGCTCGCGCGGCACCCAGGCCTGGACTGCGCCTGAGATCGCGAAGCCCAGGACCAGCGCCCACCAGACCTCGTAGGCCATCAGGAAGGACTGTTCGAGGCCCTCGCCGATCTTGCTCAACACGTCGCTCATCGCGAACCTCCAGGTGGATGCCGGACTTGCATCCTATACCCTACCGGGGTATCCTAACGCGATGAAGACGAAACCGGGATACAGCGCCTCCAAAGACCAGCTCCTAAAGCGCCTCGCGCGGATCGAGGGCCAGGTCCGCGGCCTCACCCGCATGGTCGAGGAGGACCGCTACTGCATCGACGTCCTGACCCAGATCCAGGCCACCGAGGCGGCGCTTCAGGGAGTCGCCCTGGGCCTGCTCGACGACCACGTCCGTCACTGCATGGGCGGCAAGGCCTCCGATCGCGAGGAGAAGACCACCGAGCTGATGGGCGCCGTCGGCCGCCTGGTCCGGGGCTGAGCAAGCTCAGCGTCTGAGCCGGATCCTCAGCTTCGGGAGCTGAGGCCAAGCCGGGCGCCGCCCCATCTCAGGCCCCGTTCGACGCCTCTCCCGAGCCGGTCCGAGAGGACATCGATCCGTCGGCGCAGTGGACCGATCCAGAGCACGGAAGCGGCAAGGCAACCGAGCACGGCGCCGGCGAGCACGTCGCTCGGGAAGTGGACGCCGATCGCGACGCGGCCGACCGAGAGAACCGCGGCGGCCAGCAGGGCGGCGACCCCCCAGGAGCGCTTGCGCAGATAGATCGCCATCGCCACGGCGAAGGCACCGGTGGCGTGATCGCTGGGGAAGCCGGGGTCGGCGGCGTGGCCGGAGAAGAGATGGACCCCGTTGGGATCGACGACGAAGGGCCGGGCCCGGTCGACGAGCTCAGAGATCGCCTTGCCGACGAGGAGCGCGAGCCCGGCGCTGAGCGCGGCGGCCACCGCTGCCCGGCGCCAGCTCCTCAGCCGCTCGCCGTTGGCGCAGAGGAAGACGAGCAGGAGGGTGGCGACGAAGAGCGCCTCCGAGAGGTTGATGTAGAGGAGCAGCGGGTCCTCCACCGAGTCGTGGCGGTAGAGGAAGTCGTTGAGGGTGTGGAGAATGCTCCATTCCATCGGCGGGCGACTGTAACAACCTGTTCACAAGCTCTCCTGAACCATCCAGGCGCGCCTTTGTGACCCCGCTCTGGAGAAAGCCCCGAGGGGGTCGAGGATCGTCGCGCAGAACTTCCGAATCGAAAGGTGAACTCCGATACTCGGCTGACGATCCTCGGCCCTTGGTCCGGAACCGCTGGCCGTTAACTACCCAGCGTGGCGCTGGCGCGAACCCCGGCGTCGGCAGCACCGCCGGCAGGCTCCAGATGGAAGACCTCGACCGAGACATCCGTTTCGGTGTCGACGCTGCTGTTGAAGGCGCGGATCTTGCGGCCCAGGACCCGCTCGATGATCGAGCGGAAATCGTCTTCGGTCGCATGCTGGAAGTAGAGCCGCGTGTCGCGGAGCCGCTGATGCTCCCCCATCTCGGCGAGCTTTCGCTCTGCCGGCGTAAAGCTGTCCTCGAGGGTGCAGAGGATCACGTCCGGCCCGGCGTAGTTCGTCTTGGCCTTGGTCGGCCCGCGTCCGAACTGCTCCTTGTAGAGGCGGACCATCTCGCGGGAGATCTCCGCAAGGTCTGAGTGCTGGCGCTCGGCCGTCTCGGCCGACTCCGCCACGTAGTTGTCGTCCATTGGACCTGTGGTTCCCCTCCTCTCGGTGCAAGCCGCGCGCAAGGCAGAGGAGGATGAAAACCGCACGAACGGGCTAGTACAACGCTACAGAACTCGTCAAGGCACTTCTCTCAGAAGCATGTTTCGGAGTCGGTGAAGATCGTCAAAGGTGTGCGCCCGCGTCACTCGCTGTGCGAACGCAGCGGGCGTACCGCGGGGCCCTCGATTACCGCGCCGTCGGTGGCGTCGAAGCGGGAGCCGTGGCACGGACAGTCCCAGGTGCGCTCAGCGGCGTTGAAGGAGACGATGCAACCGAGGTGGGTGCAGCGGGCCGAGAGCCGGTGCAGCTCCCCCTCCTCGTCGCGGTAGGCGGCCTGCTGGCCGAGGCCGTCGCCGACCACCGCCCCCTCGCCCGGCTCGAGATCCTGGGCCGAACGCCTGCGACCGGCGAGCCGGCCGAGGAAGAAGCGGGCGCCGTCGTCGGCGTTCTCCTTGAGGAACGAAACCGCGCCGTGACGCGGGTCCAAGCGCGTGGTCGGGAAGGCATCGGCCCAGGCGCTCTCCCGCTCGAGGGCGAGGTCGCCGAGAATCGCGCCCGCGGCGGTGCCCATCGCCAGCCCCCACTTCTGCAGCCCGGTCGCCGTCAGCAGCCGCTCGCCGCGCGGCCAGAGCGGGCCGACGAACGGCAGCTTGTCGGCGGGAATGTGGTCCTGGGTAGCCCAGCGGTACTCGATCGAGGCGACGTCGAAGCGCTCGCGAGCCCACTCCTCCAGTGCGGCATAGCGCCGCCGGGCATCGCTCTGGCCGGTCTTGTGGGACTCGCCGCCGACCATCAGAAGGTCACCCTCGGCGGTCGGCAGCGCGCGCAGCGAGTGGGACGGGCTCTCGTCGCTCAGGTACATGCCCTGCGGCACCTCGCCGCGCAATCGTGCCGCGACGACGTAGGAGCGCTCGGGATGGGTGCGGGCGAAGTAGAGGCCGCGGTCGAGCACCGGCAGGTGGGTGGCGACGATGACGCGATCGGCGCGGAGGGTCGCGCCGTCCTCGGTCTCGATGCGACAGGGGGTCCCTTCGGCCACGCCGACCGCGCGGCTGTGCTCGTGAATCGCGCAGCCGGCCTCGACGGCCGCCGCGGCGATCCCGTGCAGGTAGCGCAGCGGGTGGAATTCGGCCTGCTCGTCGAAGCGGACCGCCGCGGTGACCGAGAAGGGCAGCTCGTTCACCTCCCCGACCAGCCCGGCGCCCAGCCCCGCTGCCCGTGCCGCTTCGGCCTCGGCGACGATCGTCTGGCGACCGTCCTCGGACTCGGTGTAGGTGAAGTTCGGCTTGCGGCGGAAGTCGCAGTCGATCCCGAAGCGCTCGACGTTGGCCGCGACCCCGCCGAGACCGGCCTCGCTGGCGGCGCCGTAAGCGGCCGCGGTCTCGGTCCCGAACCGCTTGACCAGCTGTTGGTAGACCAGGCCGTTCAACGAGCTGACCTTGCCGGTGTTGTAGCCGCTCGCGCCGGAGCCGACCCGGCGCGACTCCAGCAGCACGACGTCGGCGCCGGCTTCGGACAGCTCGAGCGCCGCCGTCACCCCGACGATCCCGCCGCCGAGAACGGCGAAGTCGCAGGAGCGGTCCGCCTCGAAGGCCGGGTATCGAGGGCCCGGCGCCGAAACGGTCCAGTAGGAGCGATGACTTGCTTCCATTCGCGTCGACCTACCCGGCGCCAGCCGATTCGACTCCCGTGTCGCCCTCTCCTAGCTCGGCCGACCATCGCCGTCGGCTACGGTCGAGGGCGATGGCAGCCGACGCCACGATCGTCGAGGCGGGTGGGCGCGAGGTGCGCGTATCCAGCCCTGGCCGCGTGATCTTTGCGGCGACGGAGCGCTCCCCGGCGCTGACCAAGCTCGACGTCGTCGAGTACTACCTGGCGGTCGGGGACGGGATCATGCGGGCGCTTGGGCACCGGCCGACGACGCTCGAGCGCTGGCCGAAGGGGGTGCACCCCGGGATCGTCGTCTCGACGCGCCAGAAGGGCGGCGGCGACGCGTTCTTCCAGAAGCGCGTCCCCCAGGGGGCGCCCGACTACCTGCGGACGGCCCGGATCGACTTCCCCTCGGGCCGGCACGCCGACGAGGTCTGCCCGACCGAGCTGGCCGTGGTCGCCTGGGCGGCCCAGATGGGGACGATCACCTTCCATCCCTGGCCGGTGCGCGACGCCGACGTCGACCATCCCGACGAGCTGCGGCTCGACCTCGACCCGCAGGAGGGCACCGACTTCGCTGACGCGGTCCGGGTCGCGGCAGAGGCCCGGACGCTGCTGGAGGAGCTGGGCTACGCCGGCTTTCCGAAGACGTCGGGGGGCCGGGGCGTCCACATCTACGTGCGGATCGAGCCGCGCTGGAGCTTCACCGAGGTCCGCCATGCGGCGATCGCGTTCGGGCGGGAGCTGGAGCGGCGGCTGCCCGGGCAGGTGACGACGAGGTGGTGGAAGGAGGAGCGCGGCGAACGGATCTTCGTCGACTACAACCAGAACGCCCGCGACCGCACGATCGCCTCCGCCTACAGCGTGCGGCCGAAGCCGGGCGCGCCGGTCTCGGCCCCGGTGACCTGGGAGGAGCTGGGGGAGGTCACCCCGGAGGACTTCACGGTCGCGACGGTGCCGGCCCGCTTCGCCGCGGTGGGAGATCGGCACGCCGCGATCGACGACGTCGCCCACTCTCTGCAGCCCCTGCTCGACCTCTACGAGCGCGACGTCGCCGCGGGCGCCGAGGACATGCCCTACCCGCCCTCTTACCCGAAGATGGCGGGCGAGCCGAAGCGGGTGCAGCCTTCGCGCGCTCGCGATCCTCGCCCGTAGGCGCCGGCGGCGCGCCGGCTAGGACTGCGGCAGCTTGGCGGCGCCGCGCTTGGTGACCGGAGCCGACGGCGGCGGCACGACCGGCCCGACGTCCCCGTCCGGGGCCTGGTCGAGGTCGACGAGCACCGGCGCGTGGTCGCTCGGCCCTTTGCCTTTGCGCGCCTGCCGGTCGACCCAGGCGGCGCGGACCCGGGCGGCGACCGGCGCGCCGGCGAGGATCAGGTCGATCCGCATTCCGAGGTCGCGGTGGAACATCCCGGCCCGGTAGTCCCAGTAGCTGAAGATCCGCTCGCCGGGCCAGCGGTCGCGGACGACGTCGCGCAGGCCGAGCCCTTGCAGCTCCGCCAGCGCCGCGCGCTCGGGCGCGGTCACGTGCGTCTGGCCGACGTAGGCCTCCGGGTCGAACACGTCCTCGTCGGCCGGGGCGATGTTGAGGTCGCCGCAGACGACGGTCGCCTCGGGTCCCGCGGCCACCGCGTCGCGCAGCGCGGCCAGCCAGGCGAGCTTGTACTGGTAGTGCTCGGAACCCGGCTCGCGGCCGTTGGGGACGTAGACCGAGTGGACCCGGATCCCGTCGCAGGTGGCGGACACCGCCCGCGCCTCCGGATGCGGAAACCCCGGCGCCCCCGCCAGGCCCGGCGAGACGTCCTCCAGGCCCACCCGCGAGAGGATCGCGACCCCGTTCCAGCTCGCCTCGCCGTGCACGGCGAGGTCGTAGCCGCGACCCTCCAGCTCGTCCCGGAGCAGCTCCCGGAAGGCGTCGTCGGTCAGCTTCGTCTCCTGCAGGCAGACCACGTCCGGGCCCCGTTCGTCCAGCCATGGCAGCAGGCGCGGCAGCCGCTGCTTGACCGAGTTCACGTTCCAGGTGGCGATCCGCACCGCTCGCACGCTACGCCAGTTCGCGTCTCAGATCAGGCGCAGGCGATGCTGTCGCAGCGCCGTGGTCGCCGCGTTGCCGCCCGGCCCGCCGTGCAGGCCGCCGCCGGGGTGGGCCGAGGACGAGGCCAGGTAGAGGCCGCGGACGGGGGTCGTCGGCCGCCCCAGCCCGGGCAGCGGCCGGAAGATCGCCTGCTGGTAGAGCTGGGCGGTGCCGCCGTTGATCGCGCCGCCGACGAGGTTGCGGTTGTTGGCCTCGAGGGTGAGCGGGGACTGGAGGTGGCGCTCGACGATCAGCGAGCGGAACCCCGGGGCGAGGCGCTCGACCTCCTCCTCCATGCGGTCGGCGAAGCGCTCGGAGTCCTCGCCCGCCCAGTCGCCGCGCAGCTCGCCGGCGGCGTCCCAGCGCGGCTGCTGGGGGACGTGGGTGTAGGCCCAGGCGGTCTCCGCTCCCGCCGGCGCCCGCGAGGGGTCGACCATCGAGTACTGGCCGAGGACGAGGAAGGGCCGGTCCGGGATGCCCCGTTCGGAGAGCTGGACGGTCGCGCGCGAGAGCCCGTGCATCCCCTCGGCGACGTGGACGGTGCTGGCGCGGCGGGCATCGGCCGCGCTCCACGGGATCGGCCCGCGCAGCGCCCAGTTGACCTTGAAGGTCGAGTTGTCGTATTGGAAGTCCCGCAGGTTCCCCAGCGCCCGCTCCGGCACCGTCCCGGGCGGCAGCATTCGCTCGTACAGCGCCGGCGCGCCGCAGTCGGCGAGGACGGCCCGCCGGGCCGCGAAGCGGCGGCCGTCGGCGGCGAGCGCGGCGCTCGCTCTGCCGCCGCGGACCTCGATCCGCTCGATCGGCGTCTCCAGGCGCAGCTCCCCCCCACGCGCGCGCAGCCGCTCGACCAGGGCCGCGGTGATCGCCCCGGACCCGCCGGCCGCCACCGGGTAGCCGTGCTGCTGGCCGAGCCCGCAGAGGACCAGGCCGAAGAGGCCGCCGCCGGAGCTCTCGGGGGTGAGGTCGGCGTGCAGCGCGTTGCCGGCGAGCAGCCAACCGGCGCCCTCGCCGCGGAAGCGCTCGTCGGCCAGGCGCCGCGCCGGCAGCAGGCTGAGGCGGGCGAACTCGACCAGGCCGCGCGGCCCCAGCGCCCGCAGCAGACCGCCCGCCGGGCGCAGCGGTGGCAGCGGGGTCAGCAGGGCGCCAACCAGGTGCGGGCCGGCGCGGCGCCAGAGCTCGAACAGGCCCCGCCAGGCGTCGCCGTCGCCGGGCGCGAAGCGCTCGAGCGAGGCGCAGGTCTCCTCGAGATCGAGCGAGAGCAGCGCGCAGCGACCGTCCGGGTGGGGGTGGGCGACGACGCCGGGGCAGGTGAGCCACTCGACCCCGTAGGACTCGAGCTCCAGCGGCGCGATGTAGCGCGAGGCCGGGGTCAGCGGGTAGAAGGCGCTGTAAAGGTCGTGGACGAAGCCGGGGGCGGTGACTTCGCCGCTGCGGACGGCACCGCCCGGGGTCGGCTGCTCCTCGCAGACGACCACGTCCCAGCCGCGGTCGGCGAGCATGTTCGCCGCGACTAGGCCGTTGGGCCCGGCGCCGATGACGACCGCGTCCGCCTCCATCAAGCGCCGCCGACCGCACGCCGGGCCCGCCCCAGCGCCCGCCGCGCCCCGACCGCGAGGCTCGGGCGCCCGCCGAAGCCGCCCTCGGTCTCTCCGGCGCCGCTCGGCCCGCGCAGCGCGCCCTCGCCGGCGGGCCGGTCGCCGGCGCCGAGCGCGAGCCGGGTCAGCCCCTTCAGGGCCCACTCGGTCGGCCGGCGCAGGTTCTCGTAGGCGGCGACCTGCAGGATCGCCAGGCCACCGACGATCGTCTCCGGGCGCGGGCGGCGGACCACCGCGACGACCGCCTCGGCGACCTCGGCGGGGGAGTAGAGATCCGGCGGCGCCGGGGGCAGCAGGCCGTTGGCGCTCTCCAGGTTGCTCCAGAGCGGCGTGTCGATCGGCCCCGGCTGGACCAGCGAGACGGTGACCGACGAGCCCGCCTCCGCCAGCTCGATCCGCAGCGCCTCGACGAAGCCGGTCACGGCGTGCTTGGCGGCGGTGTAGGCGGAGAGGGTCGGCAGCGGCATCCGCCCGGCGATCGAGCCGATCGCGACGATCGCGCCGCCGCTGCGTTCCAGCTCCGGCAGGGCCAGGCGGATCGCCTCGACCGTGCCGCCGAAGACGGTCTCGATCGTCGCCTCGAAGTCCTCGGGGTCGATTTCCGTGAAACGGCCGAAGGCGATCGCGGCGGCGCTGCAGACGAGCAGGTCGAGGCCGCCCATCTCCCGGGACGCCCGGGCCACCGCGGCCGCGAGGGCGTCGCGGTCGGTGACGTCGGCGGCGACGGTCCAGACCTCCTCGGCGCCACCCGCCCGCAGCCGCGCCTCGGCGGCCTCCAGGCCCTCCTCGCCGCGGGCCAGCAGGGTCACCCGCGCCCCTTCGGCGGCCAGGCGCTCGGCGCTCGCCAGGCCGATCCCGCTGCTGCCGCCGGTGATCAGGGCTCGGCGCCCGGCGACGCCGGTGCGGGCCGGCGGCGCCGGCGGGGCCGCCTCGACGATCCGCTTCAACCGGGTCAGCGACTCGGCGTTGCGCAGCCGCAGGGCCACCTCGGCGACCGGGTTGCCGGCGAGCAGCGAGGAGATCCGGTCAGCCGGGGTCTCCTCCAGCGTCACCTCGGTGCCGTCGCCGCTGGCGGCGAGCGTCAGCTCGACCCGCGCGGTGCCCAGCGGCCGCGCTTTCGCCGCGAGCACGATCCGCGAGGGCAGCTCGGACTCCAGCACCTCGGTGTGGTCCCGCAGGCTCCAGGGCCCGAGGGCGACCGAGTGATGGAGGCGCGACCCCGGCGCCGGGAACGAGTCGTCGCTGCCGCGGAAGGACTCCGCCCCGACCACCCAGCGCGGATAGTTCCGGGGCTCGGCGAGGACTCGCGCGACCCGCTCCGGGGAGGCGTCGACGTGGATCCGGTTGCGGGCCACGCTAGGCCATCCCCGCCGCGCGGGCCGCCGCCACCGCCGCCTCGGCGCCCTGGCGCCAGGGCTCGCCGTGGCCGCTGAGAACCGTGCCGGCGCCGGTCGCCGCGAGCGCGTCCAGCGAGCTCAGCGCCCGTTCGCCGTCGGCGGTGGCGGCGCGGGCGACCAGCCGCGGACCGGTCTTGCCGGTGTAGGGGTCGAGCATGACCAGGGCATCGCCGGCGATCACGGCGTCGCGGTCGGGGAAGTGGAGCGCGCAATGGCCCAGCGTGTGCCCGGGCGTGAAGACCACCCGCGGCGCGCCGGGGACCGCGAGCCGCTCGGACTCGGAGTAGCGCCGCAGCTCGCGCACCGGCGGCGGCCAGAAGGCGCGGGCGCGAAGGAAGCCGAGCACGTAGGGCAGCGCCCTGGGCCGACCGAGGACGTAGCGGCTGCGGGCCCGCTCGTGCGCGTACTGCAGCGGCTTGCGCGCCAGCGGGACGTCGTTCTCGTGGACGTGGACCGGCACCCGCCACTCGCTCCGCAGCCGCTCGGCCATGCCGATGTGGTCGAAGTGGGCGTGGGTCAGGACCAGGGCCTTGATCTCGCCGGGCTCCCGGCCCAGCTCGGCGAGCACCGCCCGCAGCGAGTCCCAGGAGGACGGCACCCCGGCGTCGACGATCGTCAGCCCCTCCTCGGCCTCGACCACGTACCAGTTGACGTTGGCGTCCTCGACCCGGTGGATGCCCGGCGCCGCGTCACGCTCGAGCGTGTGGTGGCCGGCCATCCGCCTACCCGCCCTTGATCCCCTTCAGCGGCTCCGGCGGTTCGTAGGCCGGGTCCTGGGAGAGGTCCTCGGCGGGCTCCGCCGGCGGGTCGGCGTCGGCGCCCGCCAGGCCCGCCGCGGCGTAGGCGTCGAGCGCCGCGATCGCGGCGATGCCGGCGGTCGCCGCGGCCAGTCGCGCTCCGCTCTCGCGCTTGCGCCCGGCGGCGACGCCGAGCAGCGCCAGGTCCTTGGCGTCGCCCGCGACCCGGGCCCAGAGGCCGACGCGGCGCTGCCCGCCGAGCACGATCAGGCCGAAGGCGGCAAGCTCGCGGGCGCCGACGATCCGCTGCCAGAGCCGGGTCGAGCCCTCGTCGCGGATCCCGGCCAGCCGGTTCAGCGAGCCGGGCACCGCGACCATCGCGGCGCCGAGACCGAGGCTCGCCCAACCCAGCGCCTGCGCCAGCTTCTGCTCGGATGAGGTGATCTCCATGTCCCCGTGCCCCTACTCGGGCTCGGGCGCCTCGTCGCCCGGCCAGGTGCCGGTGGCCTTGGCGAAGGTGCGACGGGCGCCATGATCGGTCAGGCCTTTGACCAGCCGGAAGATCGCGCCCTCCACCACCAGCGCGGCGACCAGCTTCGGCCAGGAGAACTCGCGGTGCTCGGGGCTCGGCGGCTCTTCGTCGTCGACCAGCCCCCAGAGCTTCTCGAAGACCTTCTGGCCGAGCACCCCGGCCAGCAGGCCGAGGACGATGCTGATCGGGGTGAAGACGAGCTTCATGCCTGGCTCCCGTCACTCGGGGCGTCGTCGGAGCCCGGGGCGATCTCCTCGCCGAGCGCCTTGGCCGAGCCGATCACCGAGTTGCGCAGGTCCTCGTTGATCGCCAGCGCCGCCGCCGCACCGGCCCCGGCGACGCCCAGCAGCGCCAGGGTGACTTTGCGCCCGGTCCGCCGCGGCTTCTTGCGGCCGCTGGCGAGCGCCGCCGTGCCCTCGTCGAGGGCCGCTATCGCCGCCTCGAACTGGCGCCGCAGCTTGCGGTCCCGCGTCGGCTTCACCCGCCGCTTGCGGGCCCGTTCGTAGGCATCGCGCAGCTTCTCCCCGCCCTCGCGCAGGTTCTCGCGGGCGTAGTTGTTCTCGAGCAGCTCTGCGGCGAAGGGCAGCAGTCGGGACGGTGCATCGGTCATCGCCATTGGTTCCTCCAGGGGTCGGTGTCTCAGGTGGTCTTCTGGTCCTTCGGCTCGCTCCGCGGCTCGAGCTGGATCTCCCGCTCGGCCCGGGGACGGCCTTCCTCGATCTCGTGGCTGCGCTCGCGCTCGGCATTGAGCTGGTGGCCGAAGAGAATCGCCAGGTTGGTGATCCAGAACCAGACCAGCAGCGCGATCAGGCCGCCGAGGGTGCCGTAGGTCTTGTCGTAGGAGCCGAAGTTGGCGACGTAGAAGGCGAACAGCGCCGAGGCGAGGATCCAGATGACGATCGCGACCAGGCTGCCGGGCGTCACCCACTTGAAGCCGCGCAGCTTCACGTTCGGGGTGGCGTAATAGAGGACCGCGATCGCCAGCAGGAAGACCAGCCCCATCACCGGCCACTTGGCGATGTTCCAGACGTCGACCGCGGTGCTGCCGACCCCGATCGGTTCGGCGACCGCCGAGACGACCGGGCCGGTGAGGACCAGCGAGACGGCCAGCAGCGCCATCAGCAGGATCATCACCAGGGTCACCGCGATCTGCAGCGGCCGCAGCTTCCAGAACGGCCGCCCCTCGGGGGTCTCGTAGATGATGTTCGAGGCACGGGTGAAGGCGCCGACGTAGCCGGAGGCCGACCACAGCGCCGCCGCCAGGCCGAGGACGAAAGCGACCCCGGCGGTGCCGCTGCTCTTGGTGATCGATTCGATCGGGCCCTTGAAGGTTTCCGTCGCCGATTTCGGGCCGATTTCGTTGATGATTTCGGTCAGGCTCTGGGTCGTCGATTTGGGATCGCCGAAGAGCCCGATCAGGGAGACCATCGCGATCAGCGCGGGAAAGAGCGAGAGCAGCCCGTAGTAGGTGAGCGCCGCCGCCCAGTCGCTGAGGTTGTCCTCCTGGAACTCGGTCGCGGTGCGCTTGATCGTCGCCCACCAGCCGCTCTCGGCAGCCGCGCCCTCGGGGGCGTAGTCGCGGCGGGCCTCGCCGGACTGGTCGCGGAACTCGGCGTCGGGCTGTCTCTGCTCGGCGGCCATCGGGCTAGCGCGAGAGCAGGCGGCCGAGGACGACCACGGCGAGGACGGCGGCGGCGACCACGACGAGCGGTTTCTCGTTGGCAAACCGCTGGGCCTTCTCGATCGCGGGAGCCGCGGATTCCGGGGCGGCTTCCTTCGCCTTCGCCGCGGCCTGCGCGGTGACGTCCTGGGCTTTGTCTTTGGCTTCCTGGGCTTTTGCGGCTGCCTGCTGCTTGACCTCGTCGACCTTGGCCGTGGCCTGCGCCTTCACGTCCGCCTTTTCGGCGACAGCGGCGGCGGTCTCGGCCAGCTCCTCCCGGGTCCGCTCGATGTCGGCGCGGATCTCCGCCGGCTCGCGAGTCTTGCTTTCGTCCTGCTCGTCCCTCGGCTTGCTGGTGTCGCTCATGCCCGGGCCTCCTTCACTTTCTCCTTGGTCGCATCGATGTCGTTCTTGACGCTCTCGATGGTTCTCTCCGGCACCGCCGGCGCGGCCTTTTCGACTTTCGCCTTGCCGATCAGCGCCGCCACCCCGGCCAGCAGCAGATAGGCGACGGCGACGATCAGCGCCGCGAGCCATCCGTCCATCCCGGTGGCCAGGGCGAGGATCGCGGCGGCGGTGAGGGCACCGAAGGCCAGCAGCGCCAGCAGGCCGGAGGCGCTGAAGGCTCCGACCCCGAAGGCGACCTGCTTGCCCTTGGCCGACATCTCCGCCTTCGCCAGTTCGACCTCCTGGCGGGCGAGGCGGCCGGCCTGGTCACCCAGCCGCTGCAGCAGCTCGGAGAGCGAGTGGTCTTCCTGGGAAAGCGGTTGCGCGTCGTTTGAGCGGGCCATGGAGCACTCCTTGCGGGGTGGAAATCGGGGTCTGACTTCTTATTCCCACTTTCCTTCGTTCGAGTCACGGCGATCGCGGAATGGCCTCAAGTGGAACACTGGAGAGAGACAGTCTGTCTCAGTTCCTCTGGGCGATGACCAAGGCAAGCGGCAGAAAGCAGACGGATCTTCGCCGTGCCGATGCGCTGCGAAACGACGAGCGCATCCTCGACGCCGCGAAAAGGCTGCTGGAGCATTCCCCCTCCGCCAGCCTCGCGGACATCGTCAGCGCGGCCGGCGTCTCCCGCTCGAGCTTCTACCGCCGCTTCCCGAATCGCGACGCGCTGATCGCGACCCTGAACGCGCGCCCCCAGGACGGCGACGTCCGGCTCGCCGAGGACGCCGAGGGGCCGGTCCCGGCGGGCCGCCTGGGTCGGACGCGCTCGCTCGCCCTCGACGCGATCCAGGTCTTCGACGTCGTGCCTCCCTCCCTGCTGCCCGAGCAGCTCGTCGCCGAGGCCCAGCGGATCGCCGCGGTCCCGGTCGCGCTCTACGTCCTCGACATCGACGGCAGCCGCCTGCTGCACATGGCGGGAGACAAGCGCCTGGGGGAGGAGCTCCAGGTCCCCTTCGCGATCGGCCCCGAGCTGGACAGCGACGGCATCGCCACCCTGCGCCGCGCCCTGGCCAGGTTCCGGGGGGTGGAGCTGTTCGCCCTCTGGCTGCGCGGCCGCGCGATCGGGGCGATGCTCACCTTTGGCCATCCACGCGAGCCCTTGACCGAGCTGACCCGGCAGGCGGCCGCCGCGGTGACGCTCGCCGATCGCTACACCGACGTCTTCGCGAGCGCCCAGCGCGGCAAGCAGCCGCGGGCGGCGGCCGAGATCCAGCAGAGCCTCCTGCCCCCTCGCATCGCCCGGATCAGCGGCGGCGAAGTGGCCGGCAACGTGCTGCCGACCTACGAGGTTGCGGGGGACTGGTTCGACGTGATCGAGAATCCCGACGGGGTCTGGATCACGCTCGCCGACGGGCTCGGGGACAGCACCCGCTCCGCCGCCGCGAGCGCCGTGGCGCTGGGGGCGCTGCGGGCAAGCAGGCGCAGTGGCGCTCCGCCGACCGGGGCGCTGATGGTGATGCACCAGACGCTGCGCGAGATGCCCGGGCCGCGGGCCGAGATGACGGCGCTGATCGCGCACTGGGATCCGGGCTCCCAGAGGCTCGGGGTCTTCAACTGCGGCCACGTCGATCCGGTGATCCTGCGCGAGGACGGAGCCGCGGACTCGCTGAGGACGGGGACGGCCCGCGGCCTCGGCGGGCGGACGGCCCCGAAGCCCGCCGAGCGCTCCGAGACCCTCCACCCCGGCGACCGCCTGCTGCTGGTCTCCGACGGAGTGATCAGGTCGGGCCCGGGGCAGGCCGGGCTGGGCGCGAGCGGCCTGATCGAGGCGGCGCGGCGCGCCCGCCGCGGATCCGCGGCTGCCACGGTGCGCGAGGTCCACCGCGCCGTGCTCGAGGCGAGCGAGGGAGAGCTGAGCGACGACGCGACCGCCGTCTGCCTCTCGATCGGCTGAGCCGCCCCGGGCTTACTCGGAGGGCGGTGGTGGAACCGGGTTCGCGGCGAGGGCGCCGGCCAGCGCAAGGAGATTCGAGGCCGCGGCCCGGCCGGTCGTCCGCGCCCACTCGTGGCCCTCGTCGGTTTCCGAGTAGTCCTCGCCCGGCCCTGGTCCCTTGTTCCAGTAGGTCCAGGCCTGGCCGGGGATCGTGAAGCCGATGTCGCCGAGCGCCCCGGCGACCTCGGAGATGACGTGGTGGGCGCCGTCCTCGTTGCCGGTGACGACGACGCCGGCGACGCGGTTGTAGGCGACCGGGCGTTCCTCCTCGTCGGTCTCGGAGATCATCGCGTCCATCCGCTCGAGAGCCCGCTGGGCGATGCTCGAGGGCCGGCCGATCCAGGTCGGGGTGGCGACGACGAGGATCTCGGAGTCGAGGACCTGGTCGTGGATCGCGGGCCACTCGTCGCCCTCGCCCATGTCGGTTTCGACGCCGGGCGGGATCGCCCGGTCGGCGAGGCGGATTTCCGAGACCTCGACGCCCCTCTCGCGCAGGGCGTCGGCGACGATCGTCGCCAGGGCGGCCGTGTTGGACGGGTCGGGGCTCGATTTCAACGAGCAGTTGAGGATCAACGCCTTCATCTCCGCGCACCTACCCGATGGACCGGGGCCGAACCCATCGCCGTCCGCGCTCAGGCGCGCTCGGCCGCCGCTGACGCCACCAGGCGGAGGTCGGCGACGAGGGCCGCCAGGGCGTCCTCGCGCTCGTCGTGCTCGCGCAGGCGCAGGATCGCCGAGGGGTGCAGCGTCAACCCCGCGACCGGGGCCAGCGGCGAATCGAGCAGGCGCCCGCGGTCCTTGGTCACCCGCGCTTTCGGGCCGAAGATCGAGCGGCCCGCGCTGGCGCCGAGGGCGAGCAGGCCGGTTGGCCTGACCGCCTCGATCTCGGCCAGGAGCCAGGGCTTGCAGGCCTCGACCTCGCCCGCGCGCGGGGTCTGGTGCAAACGGCGCTTGCCGCGGGCTTTCCACTTGAAGTGCTTCACCGCGTTGGTGATGTAGACCTCGCCGGCCTCGATCCCGGCCCCCTCGAGGGCGCGGCTCAGCACCGCGCCGGCGGGGCCGACGAAGGGCTCGCCCTCGATGTCCTCGCGGTCGCCGGGCTGCTCGCCGACCAGCATCAGCTCCGCCATGCGTGGGCCGGCGCCGAAGACCGTCTGGGTCGCGTCCTTATAGAGAGGGCAGCCGCGGCACCCCTCGGCTGCCTGGCGCAGGGCCCGCAGGGAGCGGCTGTCGGGAACGAAGTCCGCCGCCGAGGTCTGCCGCTCCTCAGCGGGCGGCGAGCTTCGGGAGGACGTCACGGCCGTAGACCTCGATCGCGCCGTGCGGGTCGGCGCCGGAGTTGTTCATCAGGGCGACGGTCGTCGCTCCCATCGCTTCGACCTCGCGGATCCGCTCGAGGTGGTCGGCCGGGTCGGAGGAGATGATCATCGCTTCGCGCAGATCCTCGTCGGAGACCTGCTTCTCGCCGTGCTCGTACATCTCCTTCGGGTCGTGCCAGTCCTCCTTGTAGAACTCTTTCGGCTGGGCGCCCTTCCAGACCCTCGCGCCCTCGAGCGCGGCGTCGTCGTCGGCGGCCCAGGAGAAGGCCGCCTGGAGGACGATCTCGCCCGGCTCGCGGCCGGCGTCGGACGCCGCCGAGCGGTAGGCATCGATCAGCCCGGGCACCGACTCGGGATCGGCGAGCGTCCAGAGCCCGTCGCCCTGGCGCCCGGCGACGGCCGCGGCCTTCGGGCCGAAGGCGGAGACGTAGATCGGCGGGCGCCGGTCCGCGGGAAGACTGTGGATGAAGGCGCCATCGCTGCCGAAGTGCCTGCCCGCGCCGCTCAGCTTCTTCCCGTCCCAGAGGGCGCGGATCATCTCCAGGGCCTCCTCCATGCGCTCGATCTGCTCGCCGACGGAGGGCCACCCGTGTCCGAGCGGCGCCTCGTTCAGCGCCTCGCCGGAGCCGAAGCCGAGGTAGGGCCGACCGGGGTACATCAGCTCCAGCGTCGCCCAGGCCTGGGCGATCACCGCCGGGTGGTAGCGGGGCCCGGGCGGCGTCACCCCGGTCCCGAGGAGGACCCGCTCGGTCGCCTGCGCGGCGGCGCCGAGCCAGACCCAGGCGTTGCCGGCCTCGCCTCCGTCCCACCAGGGCTGGAGGTGATCGCTGCAGCCGATGCCGTCGAAGCCCGCCTGCTCGGCCTCGATCGCCTGCCGCAGGAGCTGGTCGGGTGGAAACTGCTCGTGGGCGCAGAAGTGCAGGTAGCGCATGCCGGAGGACTACCCGCGTTATTGACGCTTGAACCGCGGGTAGCAGTGCGCCCATCGCCGACCAAGCAGACAAGCCGATCACGGTCGTGCTCGACATCGACGGGACCCTGGTCGACACCAACTACCAGCATGCGATTGCCTGGCACCGGGCGCTGCGGGCCCATGGCCACACCGTGCAGCTCTGGCAGATTCACCGCCACATCGGCATGGGCGGCGATCAGCTCGTCGCCGCCCTGATCGGCGAGGAGGGCGAGAAGGCGGACGGCGAGGCGATCCGGACACGGGAGGGCGAGGCCTACGGCGAGCTGATCGACGAAGTGCAGGCGATGGACGGGGCCTCGGAGCTGCTGGGCGAGCTGCGCGAGGACGGCGCGAAGGTGATCCTCGCCAGCTCGGCGAAAGCCGACGAGGTGGAGCACTACCTCGACCTGCTCGAAGCCCGCGATCTCGTCGACGGCTGGACCACCGCCGCCGACGTCGAGCAGACGAAGCCGGAGCCGGACCTGATCCAGGTGGCGCTCGAGAAGGCGGGTGGAGGCCGCCCCGCGGTGATGGTCGGCGATTCGACCTGGGACGTGAAGGCGGCCACGGCCGCCGGGATCCCGACCCTGGGGGTCCTGACCGGCGGGTTCTCGGCGGAAGAGCTGTGCGAGGCCGGGGCCGCGCAGGTGGTCGAGTCGATCGGCGAGCTGCGCAAGGCCCGCGCCAGGCTGGCGGAGCTCGCACGCTAGTGGCGAGCGTCGCCGCAGCGCCCCCGCGGCGCGGACGCCTGCGCCGCTCGGACTGCACGACGCAGGGAATCGCCCGGCTCGGAGCCGGCCGCGGCTTCACCTACCGCGACGCCGACGGCGAGCGGATCGACGAGGAGGAGACGCTGGCGCGGATTCGCGAGCTGGGGATCCCGCCGGCCTGGAAGGAAGTCTGGATCTGCCTCGACCCGCTCGGCCACCTGCAGGCGACGGGGATCGACGCCGCCGGTCGCAAGCAGTACCTCTACCACGAGCGCTGGCAGCAGCGACAGGCGGAACGCAAGTTCGAGGTCGTGCGCGAGTTCGCCGACTCCCTGCCGCGGCTGCGCCATTCGGTCACCGCCGATCTGCGCCACCAGGGCATGCCGCGCGAGCGGGCCCTGGCCTGCGCCGTGCGCCTCCTCGACCTTGGCTTCTTCCGGGTCGGCGGCGAGGTCTACGCCGAGGAAAACGAAAGCTACGGCCTCGCGACCGTGCGCCGCGAGCACGTCACCCTCAAGGCCAACGAGGTGATCTTCGACTTCCCCGCCAAGAGCGGCCAGCGGCGGGTCCAGTCGATCCGCGACCCGGCGGCGCGGCGCGCGCTCGAGCTGATGCGCCGACGCCGCAGCGGCCCCGAGGACCTGCTCGCCTGGCAGGACGGGCGCGAGTGGCGGGACGTCCACTCCCACGACGTCAACGACTACATCAAGGAGAAGATCGGGGAGCGCTTTTCGGCCAAGGACTTCCGCACCTGGCACGGGACCGTGCTCGCCGCGGTCGAGCTTGCCGGCGAGCCCGAGCCGAGCTCCGAGGCGCGGGCCAAGCGCTCGATCCGGGCCGCGGTCGAGCGGGTCTCCGACGCACTCGGCAACACCCCCGCCGTCTGCCGGCGCTCCTACATCGACCCGCGGGTGATCGAGCGCTTCCGCGACGGCGAGACGATCGCGCCGCAGGCGAGCCTCGGCGGCCGGATGAGCGCCAGGGCCCGCAACAAGATCGAGCGCGAAGTGCGGGCCCTGGTTTCCTGAGCGGCGCTAGCCGGCGCCGGCGACCGCGTGCTGCAGTTCGGACTTGCTCATCTTCGAGCGTCCCTCGATGCCGAGCTTCTTGGCGTCGTTGTAGAGCTGGTCGCGGGTGCGGCCCGCCGGACCTTTGCCCGACTGCTTGCCGCCCCGGCTCGAGGCCGAGCTGCCGCGGGTGGAGCTCTTCGATTTCGATTTCGACTCGCCCGAGCGGGCCTTTTCCTTGTTCACGGTGCGCGCCGCGATCGCTTTGGCGCGTTTGGGCGAGCGGCCCTCTTTTTTCTCGCTTTTGACGATCTCTTTGTACTGGCGCTCCCGTTTACTGCCTTTTTTCACGCCTCGTGGCGGCATCGCTCCTCCTTTGGCCGGTCGCGGCCGGCGTCTTTCAGGCGCTTTCTCTGTCCTCGCGCCCACCCTCTTCTTCCACCTTCACGCCTTCCTCAAACCAGCTCCGGCGGCCGTCCGGGTAGATCGCCGCGGGGCCGTCGTCGCGGTGGCGCAGCCCGTGCCGGTACCACTTCTCGGTCCCGTTGACATACACACACGCCGGACCGCCCTCGCGGTGGCGGACCCCGTCGAGGTAGTACTTGGCCGAGCCGTTGGCGTGGACCACAGCGGGCCCGTCGTCGCGGTGCAGGCGACCGTGGCGAAACCATTCCTCGCGCCCGCTGGGGTGGACGCGAGCCGGCGCGCCCTGACGGTGAAGGCGCCCCTCGGAGTCCCGCCACTCGGCGACCCCGTCGGCATCCAGCCCGGTGTCCTCGATTCGTGCTGAGCTCATCCGCCCTCCTCGTCTCGTACCCGGGCCGAGTACCCAGAGCGGCCGCGGCCAACCACGGGCACACAAGTGAGCCCGATGAAGGACCCAGCGAAGGCCTGTCCCGAGCCTCAAGCTTTCAGCCTGAACGTCGATAGCTGTGTCGTGAGTCGGCCCGGCCCGGGCACGATCGCCCCAGAGAAAGAAGAGCCGATGCCGCTTGGAGCCCGTAGGCCGCTACCCACCGCCGCGCTGGTCGCCGCGACCGCGCTCTCGCTCTTTCTGGCGGTGCCCGCCGGGGCCGCCACGACCTTCGCTCCCGCGACCAACTTCGCGGCCGGCGCGGAACCGCGCTCGGTCGCGCTTGGCGACTTCAACGGCGATGGCAGGCTCGACCTGGCCGAGGCCAACGAGACCTCGGGCACGGTCGGCATCCTGCTCGGCAACGGCACGGGTGGATTCGGCACCAGGACCGAATTCTCCACCGGAGGCCCTGGCGCCGACTCGGTCGCGGTCGGCGACTTCAACGGCGACGGCAAGCTCGACCTCGCGGTCGCGACGGAGAGCCCGGGCATGGTCTCAGTCCTGTTCGGAACCGGCAGCGGCAGCTTCATAGGGATCGCTCACTTCCCCGTCGGCGGAGTGGTCTCCTCGGTCGCGGTCGGCGACTTCAACGGCGACAACCGGCCCGACCTGGTGACCTCGAGCGAGACCAACAACTCTGTCTCCATCCTTTACGGCGGCGGCGGCAGCTACTTCTACCCGCCGGAAGAGTACGCCGTCGGCACCACGCCCTTCGCGATCGGGGTCGGCGACTTCGACGCTGACCGGGATCTCGATATAGCGGTGGCGAACTCGAACTCGAACAACGTCTCGATCCTGCTCAACCACGGCGGCACCTTCTCCGCCCCGACCAATTTCAGCACCGGGTCCGCGCCCTTCGCGCTCACCGTCGATGACCTCGACGGTGACGGCAACCTCGATCTGGCGGTGGCGAACGTCGCCTCGAACAACATCTCGGTCCTGCTCGGGGACGGCAGCGGCTCCTTCGGAACCGCGACCAGCATCCCGGCCGGCGCCGAACCGGCGGCGATCGCCGCCGCTGACTTCAACGGCGACGAAAAGCCCGACCTGGCGATCGCGAACATGGGGTCGGACGATGCCTCCCTCCTGCTCGGCAACGGCACGGGCAGCTTCGGCGCGGGGACGAACTTCAGCGTCGGAAACGCGCCTCGCTCCCTGGCGATCGGCGACCTCAACGGCGACGGGGTGCCCGATCTCGCGGTCGGGAACGCGTTTTCGAACGACGTGTCGGTCCTGCTCAACGCCCCGATCGCCCACCCGAGCGTCGGCTCGCTCGGCTTCGGCTCGGCGACCGCGGTGCCGCAGGGGTCGCTCAGCCCACCGCAGGCGCTGACGATCGCCAACGAAGGATCGGCGCCGCTGATCGTCAGGGGGTTCGCTATCGCCGGCGCCAACCCCGAAGACTTCTTGGTCTCCACCGACAGCTGCCGGGCGGTCATCCGCCCGGGTATCTCCTGCTCCGTCTCGGTTCGGTTCGCGCCGCAGGCGCAGGGCGCCCGGGCGGCGACGCTGACCGCGCTGACCAACGCCGCCGACGATCCCGCCATCTCCCTGACCGGCAGTGCCGGGCCGCTCCCCCAGGGACCGGCCGGGCAGGACGGGGTCGCCGGTGCCGCCAGTACGGCCGGCGCAACCGGCCTCCCGGGAGCGACGGGACCGCGTGGCCGCACCCGTCGCGTCGTCTGCAGGCATCGCAAGTCCAGGGGAATGAAGAAGCAGCGGGTCGTCTGTGTCGTGAAGACTGCGGGCGCCCGGATGCACCGCTGACCCCGTTGCCTTAGGAGGGCCTGGATCAACCCGGTTCGCCCGAAGCCGTCGCGACGACTGAGCGGGCGCCGCCATGGTCGCGGTGCTCGCAGAGATAGATGCCCTGCCAGGTGCCGAGCGCGGGGCGGCCGCCGGTCAGCGGCAGGGTCAGGGAGGGGCCGAGCAGGGCGGCCTTGACGTGGGCGGGCATGTCGTCGTCGCCCTCCAGGGTGTGGGTCCAGTACGGCGCCCGTTCCGGGACCGCCCGGTCGAACCAGGACTCGAAATCGTCGCGCACTTCCGGCGAGGCGTTCTCGCTCAGGGCAAGAGAGGCAGAGGTGTGCTGGATCAGCAGGTGCAGGACTCCGACCGCGATCTCCCCCAGCTCCGGCAGAGCCTCGAGCACCTCGGCGGTGACCAGGTGGAAGCCGCGCTGGCGCGGGCGCAGCCGGATCGTCCGCTGAATCCACATCAGCTGCCCGGGCTCGGCGCGGACCCGTACTCCTCGTCGCTGACCTGCCCGCCCCAGCTGACCGGGCTGCCCGAGTCGTCGGCCTCCTGCATCGCCAGGTGGGTCATGAAGCGGTCCGGGGCGGCGCCGTGCCAGTGGTCCTCATCCGGCTGGAAGAAGACCCGGTCCCCGGGCCGGATCGTCTCGACCGGCCCGCCGCGGCGCTGGCAGAGGCCGCTGCCCTCGGTGACGAAGATCGTCTGGCCGAGCGGGTGGGTGTGCCAGGCGGTGCGGGCGCCGGGCGTGAAGTGGACGCTGGCGGCGGCGAGGCGCGAGGGCTCGGTTGGCGTCGCGACCGTGTCTATATAGACGGCACCGGTGAACCAGTCGGCCGGGCCGGGATTGGTCGCGAGCGAGTTCCTGGTGATCTGCATGGCGTTCTCCTTGGTCGGGGTCTGGCTCTGACTACCCGTTTCGAGGCTAGGATCAGCGCTGGTGACGCGCATCCTCATCCTCGGCGCCGGCTTCGGCGGACTGGAGCTCAGCACGAAGCTCTCGGAGGCGCTCGGCGAGGCGGCCGAGGTGACCGTGATCGACAGGTCCGACGCCTTCGTCTTCGGTTACTCGAAGCTCGACCTGATGTTCCGCGGGGTCGGCGGCGACGCCGTGCGGCTGCCCTACCGCGATGTCGCCAAGCCGGGGGTGCGGATCCTGCGGGAGACCGTGACCGCGATCGACCCCGAGGCACGGCGGGTGACCACCGACGCCGGCGTCCACGAGGCCGACTTCCTCGTCGTCGCGCTCGGCGCCGACTACGACCTCGACGCCACCCCGGGCCTGGCCGAGGCGGGCAACGAGTTCTACTCCGTCGCCGGGGCCGAACGGGTGGCCGAGATCCTCCCCACTTTCTCCGCCGGCCATGCTCTGATCGGCGTCTGCGGGGCGCCGTTCAAGTGCCCACCGGCGCCGAGCGAGTGCGCGCTGATGCTCGACGACGAACTGCGGGCCCGCGGCGTCCGCGACGCCTGTCGGATCTCCTTCGCGATCCCGTTCGGCCGCCCGGTCCCGCCCTCGCCGGAGGCCTCAGAGGCGCTCGAGGCCGAGTTCGAGCGGCGCGGGATCGAGCTGATCGCCGGCCACCGGATCGCCGCCCTCGACCCCGAGCGCGACGTCGCGATCCTCGACGACGGCACCGAGCTCCCCTTCGACCTCTTCCTCGGCGTGCCGAAGCACCGCGCGCCCGAAGTCGTTCTCGAGAGCGGCCTCGCCGAGGACGGCTTCATCCCGGTCGACGCCGCGACCCTGGCAACCCGCTTCCCCGGCGTCTACGCGGTCGGCGACGTCGCCACCGCCGGGGTGCCGAAGGCCGGCGTCTTCGCCGAGGGCGCCGCCCGCGTCGTCGCCGCGGCCCTGGTCGCCGAGCTCGGCGACGGCGAGCCGCCCGGCCGCCACCTCGGCCAGGGCACCTGTTACATCGAGTTCGGCCAGGACCGGATCGGCAGCGTCGAGATCGACTTCCTCTCCGGGCCGGAGAAAACCGGCAGCTTCAACCCGCCCTCGGCGGAGCAGCGGGCGCTGAAGGAGGAGTTCGGCTCGAGCCGCCGCGCCCGCTGGTTCGGCAGCGACTGAGAAGGCTCAGAGTCCGGAGAGGATCCGGCGCAGACGATGCCGCAATGCCCAGCCTTCGAGGAGCGGGCGCTGCTGCTTGCCTCGGATGGTGAGGGCGAGCACGTCGCACGAGCTTGCCGGCGATTTCTGCTCGGTTTCAGCCAGGACGGGCCCCCCGGGAATGGCACGGAAGACGAGACGGATGATCGCCTGTTCTCGCGGCACCAGCGTGCAGGAATGAGGCCCTTCGCGCTGCACGATCCCGAAGCCGTCGATCAGCCTGGCGATCGCGGCAACGGCCTGCGGCTTGCGCAGCGTCGCGCTCCTGGTCCTGCCCGCGAACGTCCTGCTCACTTCGAGGATCCGTGCGGCGGCGGGGATCCGCTCGGAGGCGGGACGTGGTTCGAGCCAGATCGCCTGCGCGTCGGCGCGGATCGCCGCTTCGCCGGAGCCCAGGGCGACGACGCCCACGAGCAGGCTGCGGCCCGCCACTTCGTCGAGCTCGGGCCATTCATAGGCGTAGTCCCAGCGGTAGACGCCGCCGCGATCCCCCTCTTCGCCTTCCGTCACCAGTTCCGTACCGGGGGGGACGTCTTCCTGCAGGTAGCGGCGCACCGCCTCGAGCGGCTCCGGGACGACCCAGAACGCATGCAGGTCGAGGAAGTTGGGGCTCCCGCGCGTGTAGAGGGGCGAGGAGAGGCCCAGTCTCTTCGGGAGTGCGCCGACTCGCCGTGAGCCGGGCGGCGGGACGTACGAGTCGAGCCTCTTCTGCGCATCCGCCCTGGCGGGAGCGCGAGCGGCCGTCGAAGCAGGGCCGGCGGCCTGGCTGCCGGCGCTCAGCGCCATCGGGAGGACGAGGGTGGCGATCGCGATCGCGCCCGAGATGGAGGCCCTTCTCATGGTCCCGGGATACCCAGGCAGGAAGGGGCCAATCCGACCTCGCTCGAAGCCCGGGCTCAGTCCCAGCGGCCACCGAGCAGCCGCTCGATCGCCAGCTGCATGACCTGCGATCGGGATCGCTTGCCGGGCGCGGCCGTGACGAAGTAGCTGCCGACGAACAGGGAGTAGGCGAGTATCGCGCGCGCCTCCGCGTCCTCCGCGTCAGCGCAGATCTGCTCGAAGAGGGAGCGCAGGTAGCTCAGCCGGCGGCGGTCGATCCGGCGCAGCCGCTTGGCGACGTCGCGGTTGCGGCGCGAGAAGTCCCGCAGCGCCAGCTCCACCGCGAACAGCCCCTTGGCGGCCGGAGCGAGCTCGAAGAGGCGGCGCAGCTTGGCCCGCGGGTCGGCGGCGTCGCTGTCGACGGTCGCGATCACGTCCTCGGTCCCAGTCTGCTCCCAGCTGTCGAGCGTCTCCTCGATCAGCGCTTGGCGGTCGTCGAAGTGCCAGTAGAACCCGCCCTTGGAGACCCCCAGCTGCCTGGCCAGGACCTCGACCCGCACCGCGTCCGGACCACCGCTGGCAAGGGCGGTCATCGCGGCGTCGATCCAGGCGCCTCGGGGCATGCGGGCTTTGGCCATCATCTATCTATACGGCACCGTATTGACAAGCGCAAGCAGAGGGCGTAGCGTTTGTCCATACGATGGCGTATGGATCGAGAGATAGCGGTCGGATCCCCAACTCCGAGCACGAGTCCCACCCCTGGCGGATCCGCGAGATCGTGCCCGACTTCACCCTGGAGGACGTCTGGGCCCTGCCGGTGGATGGCGAGGCCGGGGACTTCCCGAAGCTGGTCGAGATGCTCGGCTCCCTCGACCCGGCCCAGTCGGATTCCAGCGCCACCCGCTTCCTCTGGCAGCTGCGCGATCGTCTCGGCGCCTGGTTCAATCTCGGCAGGATCACCGTCCCGGCCGGCAGTGATGGCGCCGCGAGCAAGCTGCCGATCCCGGGCACGAACGAGACGTCACTGCTGGAGCGGCTGCCGGAGGACCTGCGCGGGACGGCCGCGGACGCGGACTTCGGCTCGGTCCCCTTCAGCCCCCTCTACCGCACCGACCTCGAGGTCGCCGCCGAGATCTCGAACCAGACCGTCCACGGCGTGGCCCACTTCGGCTGGGCCGATCAGGGCGAAGGTCGTTACCAGGGGCAGATGGCCGTCTACGTGAAGCCACGCGGCGCCTTCGGCCACGGGTACATGACCCTGATCAAACCGTTCCGATACCTGATCGTCTACCCGGCGCTGATGCGCCAGTTCGAGCGGGAGTGGAAGCAGCGCGAGAACCTCTAGTCCGCCCCGACCAGCGCACCACCAGTGGAGTCTTCGAAGCCCGATTCAGTGGGATAGATCAGATCGATTCCCTGGGAAAAAAGGAGTTCGACCAGGTCTTTTCGTGGCTCTGATGGCACCAACACCGCAAGGTGATGGGGCTGCCCATCGCCAAGGAAGCGCTTGTAATCGGCAAGTTGGCCGATCGCCATGCGAATTGCGTTTCGCCCGACAGTGCCTTTTGCCTCAACGAGCAGTCCAGTGGTCTCATCAAAGAGATCGGTGACGATCGGGCGCGCCTCCCCCGGAGGTAAGAGTCGCTGACGGGACACCTTGTGTCCGAGGCCGCAGAGATGTGCCTCCAACGAGAGCACTAGTCCCTGCTCGCGACGTTCGACTTCGTAGGGTTCGCGATTAGGTTCAACGAAGGCCCTCTCAGTCTGCTGCTGCTCGATTGGCACGTTCGTTCTAACGGGCCCAGCAAGCACTGGGGCCAGCTTCGAGGTTGGCTCCTTTGGTTCGATGGTTTTCGGCCGCAGTCGAAACACGATGACCTGGCGTAACGGGCCTTCTTCAGTCTCATGCGCATCCGTGAGCTGAAAGGGCTCGGCGTCGTCCACTTCGAACTCATCGATATAGGTCACGATTCCGCCCGCACCGTCGAAAACGCGGAGGGCACGTCCCTCAGACTGGTGATTGAGGATCGCGGCGTTTCCAGCCTTCATCACCTGATCACCGCGTTTGCCCTCGCCGGTGTAGTGGAAACACCCGTCGTCGAACCAACCGTCGTAATAACCATGCCTCTCTCCGGCAGCTGGGTCGGAAAACACGAAGACATTTGGGCTTTTGACGGAGGGCGCAATTCCGCTCCGCCGATTGCCGCCAAGTTTCTGCTGCATTGCGGCTCTTTGGACCCTCGCGCCAGGTTGTAATTCCCATTTAGGTGCCATTGGCAAAGACTCTAAAGCGGAGTACGCGGCTGGAGCATTCCGAATGATTATCCGAGAAGATCCGCACAAGCCTCCTGCAAAGATCGTCAGAGCATGTCCGTCCAGGCCCCCGAACCGCTCCCGCATGAACTGAGCGCCGGCGGGTTCGCCCGCCGCGCCGGCGGGCTGGTGCTGGTCGGGGTGGTCGTGGCGCTCCTCATCAGCACGCTGCCCGGGCTGGACGAGGTGCGGGAGCGGTTCGCGCACGCGGAGGCGGGGTGGCTGGTCGCGCTCTTCTTCCTCGAGGTCGCCTCCTGCCTCTCCTACGTGGTCGCGTTCCGGGGGGTCTTCTGCACCCGGCTGGGGTGGCGGTTCAGCTACGAGATCGGGATGGCGGAGCAGGGGACGAACGTGCTGGTGCCCGCCGGTGGCGTCGGCGGGCTGGCGCTGGGCGCCTGGGCGCTGCGACAGGGCGGGATGAGCGCGGACCGGATCGCGCGGCGCAGCGTCTCCTTCTTCGTCCTCACCAGCGCCCCGAACTTCCTCTGCGCCGCGTTCTTCGGTCTGGCGCTGGCGACGGGCGCGCTGCCGGGCGGGGGGCCGCTGATCCTGACCTGGGCGCTGGGTGGGCTGGCGGTGGCGGCCGTCGTGCTGGTCGCGGTGCTGCCGCGCATCCTGCGCCGGGTCGGGCCCGAAAAGGGCGGGACCGCCGAGGGCAGGGGTCGCCGCGCCCGGGCCGCCCACTTCGTCCGCCGCGCCGCGGTCACGATCGCCGAGGGCGTCCACGACGCGGCCGAGATCCTGAAGGCCCACCAGCCCTATGCCCTCCTCGGCTCGGTCGGCTACATGGCGCTCGACGTCGCCGCCCTCGCGGCCGCCTTCGCCGCCTTCGGCGGCACCCCGCCCTTCGCCGCCTTCGTCTTCGCCTACGTGATCGGGCAGCTCGGCGGGCTGATCCCCCTGCCCGGCGGAATCGGGGGGATCGACGGCGGCCTGATCGGCGCCCTCACCCTCTACGGCAGTCCGCTCTCGCAGGCGACCGCCGCCGTGCTCGCCTACCGCGTCGTCCAGCTCGGGGTCCCGGCGATCCTCGGCTCGGTCGCCTTCGTCCAGCTGCGCCGCACGCTCGTGCGCGAGGAAGCGCCGGCGGCGCTGTGCGAGCCGGTCGACAAGCCGCTGCCGGTGTTCACGCTGCCGGCACGTTGACCCACGCCGGCGGCCGCGGCCGTCGCGGCTGGTCGAACAGATGACGAGCGCGGTCGGGCGCTTCCTATGCAGTCGCTAGGTTTCGCCGCAGTCGACCGTCCGTCCCGGCCAAAGGAGCAGAAGATGCCGAGCGAATTCCAGCGTTACCGCGTCCTCTGGCCACTGGTGCCGGCAATGGCGATGGTGATGATCGACTTCACGATCGTCAGCATCTCGGCCAGCACGATCCAGGACGATCTCCATCTCTCGGAGACGGCGGTGCAGTGGCTGGTCACCGCCTACGCGCTCTCGACTGCGGCCTTCGTCGCCCTCGGCGGCCGGCTCGGCGACATCCTCGGCCACAAGCGGATCGTCGTCAGCGGCGTCATCCTCTTCGCCGGCGCCTCGCTGATGTGCGGCCTGGTGCCCGACAGCGGCAGCATCGCCGTCCCCTGGCTGGTCACCTTCCGCGTCCTCCAGGGCCTCGGCGCCGGGCTGCTGATCCCCTCCTCCACGGTCCTCGTGCTCGACGCCTTCCCCCCGGCCGAGCGCGGCAAAGGCCTGGCGATCTTCTTCATCGTCGCCGGCCTCTTCACCGCGATCGGGCCGATCGCCGGCTCCTACCTGACCGAGTTCTGGACCTGGCGGGCGATCTTCTGGATCAACGTGCCGGTGGCGCTCTTCTCGCTGATCGAGTTCCGCTTCGCCAAGCTCAACGACGTCAAACGCCCGGCCCGGATCGACTGGCGCGGGGCCTTCCTGATCGTCGTCGGCATGAGCCTGACCGTGCTCGGCATCCAGCAGTCGACGGAATGGGGCTGGGGAGACCCGGCGACCATCGGCTCGATCGTCGCCGGCGTCCTCGTCCTCGGCGCCTTCGTCGCGGTCGAGCGCAAGACCGAGGACCCGCTGATCGACGTCAACGCGATGATCGCCAACCGGCCCTTCGCGGTCGACAACCTGCTCACCTTCCTCGTCTTCGGCCCCTGGCTCGCCGTCTTCTTCTTCGGCAGCATGTACTTCCAGGTCGCCGTCGGCCAGGAACCAACGGAGGCCGGGTTCTCGATCCTGACGATGTTCTATTCGTTCTTCGTCGCCTCGCGGATCGGCGGTGGCTGGATGGACAAGTTCGGGGCGAAGAAACCGGTCTCGATCGGCTTCCTCCTCGGCACCATCGGGATGATCGTCTGGGCCGGCGAGCTGACCGAACTGAGCCGCTCGGAAACGCTGGTCGGGATGCTGCTGACCGGCGCCGGCTTCGGCCTCGTCTTCTCCCCGCTCAACACCGACGCGCTCAACCGCCTCCCCGACGCGATCCGCGGCCAGGGCTCAGGAATCATTCAGACCTTCCGCAACTTCGGCTCGGCGCTGGGGATGGCGATCATGGGCAGCGTCGTCGCCGGCGCCACCGACCTGACCGGCGCCTCCGGCCCCCAGGACTTCGCCGACGCGATGCAGACCGCCTTCTACGTCGGCGCCGGGATGCTCGGCCTCGGCTACGTCGCGACTCGCCTCCTGATGCCGAACGGCAAGCAGGAGGGCATCGAGTAGCGGGACGCGATCACCGCTGACGGAGAGTCTGCCCAGGAGAGGCGGCGGATACCCTGACCGGCATGGTCGAGACGACCGCACCCGGCACCGCGGAGGCGACCGCACCAGACACCACGGAGGTGCCTCGGCGGCGCGTGCTGATCGTGATCGGCGCGCTGATGCTGACGATGCTGCTGGCGGCGCTGGACCAGACGATCGTCTCGACCGCCCTGCCGACGATCGTCGGCGAGCTCGGCGGGCTCAACCACCTCTCCTGGGTCGTCACCTCCTACCTGCTGGCGATCACGATCGTCACCCCGCTCTACGGCAAGCTCGGCGATCTCTACGGCCGCAAGGTGGTGCTGCAGGGAGCGCTGATCCTCTTCCTGATCGGCTCGGCCCTGTGCGGGCAGGCGCAGGGGATGACCGAGCTGATCGCCTTCCGGGCGATCCAGGGGCTCGGCGGCGGGGGGCTGATGGTGAGTGCCCAGGCCGCCGTCGGCGACGTCGTCTCCCCGCGCGAACGCGGCCGCTACATGGGCCTGTTCGGCGCCGTCTTCGGCGTCGCCAGCGTCGCCGGGCCGCTGATCGGCGGCTTCTTCACCAGCCACGCCAGCTGGCGCTGGATCTTCTACATCAACATCCCCCTGGGGTTGGCGGCGCTGGCCGTGCTGGCGGTGGCGCTGCCGGGGGCCGCCGAGCGCAAGCAGCACAAGGTCGATTACCTCGGCACGGCGCTGCTCGGCGTCTCGCTTGCCTCGCTGGTGCTGCTGACCACGCTCGGCGGCACTACCTACGCCTGGGACTCCGCCTTCGTGATCGGCCTCGGCCTGCTCTCGGTGCTGGCACTGGCCGCCTTCGTCCGGGTCGAGCACATCGCGGCCGAGCCGGTGCTGCCGCCGGAGCTCTTCCGCAACCCGGTCTTCCGCGTCACCAGCGCGATCGGCTTCGTCGTCGGCTTCGCCCTCTTCGGCGCGCTCACCTACCTGCCGCTGTTCCAGCAGGTCGTGCGCGGGCTCAGCCCGACCGCCTCCGGCCTTCAGCTGGTGCCGCTGATGGCGGGGCTGCTGGCCGCCTCGATCGGATCCGGCCAGCTGATCTCGCGCAGCGGCCGCTACAAGCGCTTCCCGATCATCGGCACCGCGGTCGCCGCCGTCGGCCTGCTGCTGCTCTCCGGGCTCGAGCCCGGCACCAGCTCACTCGAGGCCGGCCTCTTCATGCTCGTGCTCGGCGCCGGCCTCGGCTTCGTGATGCAGGTGCTGGTGCTGGCGGTCCAGAACGCCGTCCCCTACTCGCAGCTCGGCGTCGCCACCTCCTCGGCGACCCTGTTCCGCTCGATCGGCGGCTCTCTCGGCACCGCGATCCTCGGCGCGATCTTCGCCAACCGGCTGGCCGACGAGCTCTCCTCGAGCCTGCCGCCGAACTCGCCCGCGACGGCGGGCCTCTCCGCCGGGCAGATCGACCCGGCGCAGCTGCAGGCGCTGCCGGCGGCCCTGCACGACAGCTACGTGCACTCCTTCACCGACTCGATCTCGACCGTCTTCCTGATCGCCGCCGGAGTCGTCGCCATCGCCTTTCTGCTGGCCTGGCTGCTGGAGGAGCGGCCGCTGCGCCAGACGATCGAGGACCGCGACGTCGGCGACGCCTTCGCGGCCCCCCAGGACACCGACTCGCTGAGCGAGATCACGCGCGAGCTGAGCCGGCTGGTCGGTCGCGAGCGCACCCGCCGCTTCATCGAGGGGGTGATCGCCGAAGCCGAGGTCGAGCTGACCCCGGCCGAGGTTTGGCTGCTGGGACGGGCGCGGGACAGTGCGATCCCAACCGCGGCGCTCGAGGCGGGCGAGGAGTCCGACCGCGGCCGGCTCCGCGAAGGCATGGAGCGGCTGCGCGGCCGCGGCCTGGTCGAGGGCATCGCGGCGCCGGCGCGCCTGACCGCCGCCGGGCTGGCAATGCGCGGGCGGCTGCTGGCGGCGCGCGAGCGCAGCCTCGCCAGCCTGGTCGCCGACTGGGAACCGGAGGCGCCGGAGCTGGACGCGATGATCGCCCGCCTCTCCGAGGAGCTCTGCCACTCGGGCGACCTCACCTACGCGACCGCCGAGACCGGCAACCCACCGGGCTAGCGGGTCTCTAGAGGGTTCAGTCCACCCTGCCAGGACCCGCGAATGGTTTGCGGACCGCCGAACCGGGGAGCTAGACGGGCGGGAGAGACGCTGGCCGAGTTCGGCCGACGGTTGCAGGCAACGCTTACCAGGAGGAATCGCATGTCCACCGTTCTGATCGTGATCATCGTCGTGGTGGTGCTGATCGTCGTGGCGCTGCTCGTCTCCGCCGCGTCCAAGCGCAAACGCACCGAGCAGCTGGCCCGCACCCAGGTCCAGGCCAAGCACGACGACGTCGACCACCACCGCGAGCAGGCGCACGACGCCCGCACCGAGGCCCAACTGGCGGAGGAGCGCGCCAAGCGCGCCGGCGCCGAAGCCGAGCTGAATGAGCACAAGGCCGCCGAGCGCGAGCAGGAGCTGGGCGACCGCGAGTAGCTCACGCCTGACGATGAGCCCGGACCCCTCGATCGCGATCGGCGACGACGCCGAGGACCAGCGCTACGAGATCCGCGTCGACGGCGAGCTCGCCGGCTTCGCCCCGTACAAGCGGCGGCCGGGGCAGATCGCCCTCAACCACACCGAGGTCGACGATCGCTTCGAGGGGCGGGGACTGGCGAGCAAGCTGATCGCCTTCGCCCTCGACGACGCTCGCGAGCGCGGCCTGGCAGTGCTCCCCTTCTGTCCCTTCGTCAAGGCCTACATCCAGCGCCACCCCGAGTACGTCGACCTGGTCCCGGAGGACCGGCGGGCGTCCTTCGAGCTCTAGTCGGGGACGGCTCCCCCCTCCGGCCGACTCCCAACCCGTCGAGGCCACCACTCTGGATCAAGCAGGGTATTCAGCGTACTCTGAGAACTAACAGTACGTACCGCAATGGCAGATGCGACCCAACAGTGGATCCGCCGGATCAGCCTCTGGCACCCGCAGCACCGCCCCAGGGAGGTGGAGCTGGCGGAGCTGAGCGGGGCCGAGGGATTCCCCTGGATCGAGCTCGCCTGCGGCATCGACCACGCGGACCCGGTGCTGGAGACCCTCGCCGAGCACTGCCCGGGCCTGACCGCGAAGATGCTCGAAGACCTGCTGACGCCGGACGACGAGCCCGAGGGCAACTCCTATGCGAACGGCGAGATCCGGCTCGCCTCCTCCTTCGGCGTCATCGCCCAGCGTCCCGACGAGAAGTCCGAGCGCGGGGCTTCGCGGGGCGTCGGCGTCCTCGTCTTTCAGCCGGTTGAGCTGCTCGCCGGCGCCAACTGGCTGATCACCTGCTGGCATCCGCGCCGGACCTTCCAGGGCCCGACCAAGATCCTCGACGGGCCGCCGGAGAGCGCGGAGAGGCTGCGCCGCGCCGTCGCGGCACGGTGGGAAAACGGCCAGCGGGGCACGCCCGGCGACCTCGGGGTGTCGGTGATGAACGAGCTGGCGCTGACCTACGCGTCCGCGCACCGAACCCTCTACAGCTGGCTCGAGGACTGGGAGCTGAGCCTCTACGACGTCGAGGACGAGCTCGACAACCACGACCAGCTGCCGGAGCTGTGGGGGTTGATGGCGGTGCTGCGCGACTGGCTGAACCCGCTCAACAAGCCGGGGCTGCAGGCCGACATCGGCAAGGCCTGGCTGCCGGTCAGCAACCACGCGGCGGTGATCGAAGTCGACAACCGGATCGACAAAGCCCTGGCGAGCCTGGCCCGGCTGAGCGAGACGCTGCGCCAGTCCTTCGGGCTGCTCCACCTCGAGCAGACGGAGCAGCAACGCCGCCATAGCGAGCGCATGCAGCACCGGATCGAGGCGGTGGCCACCGCCTTCCTCGTCCCCACCCTGATCGTCGGCTTCTACGGAGCCAATACCTGGGTGCCAGGCCAGGGCAAGCTCTGGGGATTCGAGGTGATGGTCGCCGCCCTGGTGATGCTCAGCATCGCCGCGTTCGTGACCGTGATCCAGCTCCAACGCCGCTCAAGCGCGGCGGCCCGGATCGCGAGCTCCAAACGCGCGCAGATCCGCAGCGACCTGCTCCGCGGCGGCTGAGCTTCAGAGGCCCGACGGCAGCGCCGAAGCGTCGATCCGCTCCGGGAAGCGCGGCAGTCCGTCATCCGGGACGGGGAACCAGGGCGCCGCGTAGTCGGTGAACTGGTGGGCTGGTGGGGCGGATGCCGGGATCGTCGTCGAGCGCGCCCATGCGGATCGCGAGGATCTCGGGATTCTCCGGGTTGGTCGTGTAGAGCTGGCCGCCGCACCGCGAGCAGAAGGCCTTGACGTAGCCGCCGTCGCCGGGGTCCCAGGTGCGGACGAGCTCCTCCCCGGCGACCGTCCGGTAGGAGCCCGGCGCGGTCACGGCGGTGGTCGAGACGCCGGTGCCGGTACGGCGCTGACAGCGCTTGCAGTGGCAGAAGAGAGCGCCGAGCAGGGGCTCGGAGAGCTCGAAGCGCACGCCGCCGCACATGCAGGCCCCGGTCAACGGCAGTTTCGGATCCGGCATGGGGTCAACCTACCCGCGCAGCCTGGCCCGCAGGAGCAGCAGGCCGACCAGCGTCTTGGCGTCCTCGATCTCCGGCAGTGCCGCATCGATCTCAGCCAGCGGCAGGCGGACGATCTCGATCTGCTCGTCCTCGTCGCCCTCGCCGGGCTGCTCTGAGAGCCCGGTCGCGGCGAAGATCGTCACCTTCTCGCTGAGGAAGCCGGGGCTGGGATAGATCGCCTGCAGCCGCTCCCAGTGCTCGGCCCGCAGGCCGACCTCCTCGCTGAGCTCGCGTTCGGCGCACTCCCGCTCGCTCTCGCCCTCGACGTCCATCGTCCCGGCCGGGATCTCCAGCAGGCCGTCGGCGCCGATCGCCTCGCGCGGCTGGCGCACCAGGTGGACGCAGTCGCCGTCATGGGCCACGATCGCGACCGAGCCGGGATGCTCGACGACCTGGCGCTCGACCTCGCTGCCATCGGCGCGGCGGAAGCGCTGCGCGGCGACCGCGAAGAGCGCGCCCTCGAAGGCGGTCTTGGAATCCAGCTGCTCCATCCCTACCTCGGCGCCGGATCCTCGACCAGCAGCTTGGCGACCGCCTCGCGGCGGTAGTCGAAGATCCGCCGCAGGTCGCGGCGGACGAAGAGGACGTGGGCCAGCTCGCCGAGGGGGCCGAGCGGGAGCGAGTAGCGGACGCGGTCGCGAATTACGATCGTGCCGTCCTCGCGGCCCTCGAAGGTGTGGGTGTGCTCCCAGAGCGAGTACGGGCCGGAGAGCTGCACGTCGACGAAGCGCTGCGGCGGCTCCCAGGCCTCGATCCGCGTCTTCCAGCGCACCGGCAGGCCGTGCAACTTCAGGCGGTAGGCGATCAGGGCGCCCGCCCGCATCGGCCGCGGCGGTGGCGTGGTCAGCTGAAAGCCCATCCACGGTGGCGTGATCGCCTCGAGGTTGCGGGCGTCGCCGTAGAACTCGAAGGCCCGCTCGAGGGGCAGGGCGACGCGCTGTTCGCGCTCGAGGATGTGAACCCGGCCCATCGCCTCCGAGGGTAATGGGCGCGGCGCGCGGGCCTGTCGCGGGCCGCGCGTAGGATCCGCTGCTTGCCGCTCCGCCGACTCAGCCGCTGCCTCTCCTTGTTGGCGCTGATCGGCCTGCTGGGCGCCGGCACCGCGATCGCCGCGAGCGCCGGCCGCGACCCCTTCTTCCCGCGCAGCGGCAACCCGGGCTACGACGTCTCCGGCTACCACCTCGAGCTCTCCTACCAGCCGGGCAACGGCAGATTGAACGCAACGGCGACGATCGGCGCCGTCGCCGGGCAGCGCCTCAGTCACTTCTCGCTCGACCTCGACGGGCTCAAGGTGACGAAGGTCAGCGTCGACGGCAAGCCGGCCGGGTTCGGGCGCGGGCGGGGCAAGCTGAAGGTGTCACCGGCGGTCCCGCCAGCGCCCGGACGCGAATTCACCACCGTCGTCCACTACCAGGGAAGGCCGGGATTGCTGACCGACCCCGACGGCTCCCAGGAGGGCTGGTACCGGACCGACGACGGCGCCCTCGCGGTCGGCGAGCCGATCGGCACCGCCACCTGGCTTCCCTGCAACAACACCCTGGCCGACAAGGCCGGCTTCAGCTTCGAGATCACCGTGCCGCGGGGGTTGAAGGGCGTCGCCAACGGGCGCCTGACCGGGGTGACGCGGAGCGGCTCCCGGACCGTTTACACCTGGAGCGAGGAGGAACCGATGGCGCCCTATCTGGCCGGGATCGAGATCGGCCGCGGCAAGCTGGTCCGCGGCAGGATCGGCGCGACCCCGACCTGGACGCTGGTCGACCCGCGGCTGGCCGCCGACTCCTGGCCGGTGCTGCGGAAGCTGCCGGAGGTGGTCCACTTCGAGAGCGCCATCTTCGGCCCCTACCCGTTCGACGCCGCCGGCTCGATCGTCGACGTCGCCGGCTTCGCCTACGCGCTGGAGACCCAAACCCGGCCGATCTACGCCTTCGTCCCCGACCTCACCACCGTCGTCCACGAGACCGCGCACCAGTGGTTCGGCGACTCGGTCGGGCTCGAGCGCTGGCCGGACATCTGGCTCAACGAGGGCTTCGCGACCTGGGCCCAGTGGTACTACTCCGAGCGCCATGGCGGCGCCCCCGCCGTCAAGACCTTCCGCACCCTCTACCGCGTCCCCGCCTCCAACACGAAGTTCTGGGACCCGCCGTCCGGCCGTCCCGGCACGGCGGAGAAGATCTTCGCCACCTCCACCTACGTGCGCGGCGCGATGGCGCTGGAGGCGCTGCGGTTGAAGATCGGGACCGGGAAGATGCTGAAGGCGCTGCGGCGCTGGGCGACCGTGCATCGGTACGGCAATGCCGACATCGACCAGTTCGTCGCCCTCGCCGAGGAAGTCTCCGGCCGCGACCTCGGCCCGCTGTTCCAGCGCTGGCTCTACAAACGCGGCAAGCCGTGAGACCATCCCCGCGGGATGAGTGACTTTCTGGTCAAGCGCGAGGATCTGCGCGAGTGCCGCATCGACGAGTCGGAGGCGCCGGCGCTCGAGCCCGGCCAAGCGCTGCTGCGGGTCGACAGCTTCGGGCTGACCGCCAACAACGTCACCTACGCGGTGATGGGCGAGGCGATGTCCTACTGGGACTTCTTTCCGGCCGCCGACGGCTGGGGGCGGGTGCCGATGTGGGGCTTCGCCGAGGTCGAGCGCAGCGAGGTCGACGGAGTCGAGGTGGGGACGCGGGTCTACGGCTACCTGCCGCCGTCGTCGTGGCTGCTGGTGACGCCGGTCGGCGTCGACCCGGCCGGCTTCGTCGACGGCTCGCCGCACCGGACGGCGCTGCCCTCCGCCTACCATCGCTACCTCGCCACCGGCGCCGACCCGTTCTACCGGCCCGAGACCGAGGCGATCCAGATGCTGCTGCGGCCGCTCTTCTTCACCTCCTTCCTGATCGACGACCAGCTCGGCGACGAGGGGCTCGCCGAGCGCGGGCCGATCCTCATCTCCAGCGCCTCCAGCAAGACCGCGATCGCCGCCGCCTTCCTGCTCGCCCAGCGCGACGGGGTCGAGCTGGTCGGCCTGACCTCGCCGCGCAGCGCCGAGTTCGTCGCCGGCCTCGGGATCTACGGCCGCGTCGTCACCTACGACGCGATCGACTCGCTCGAGCGCGGGCCGGCCACCTACGTCGACGTCGCCGGCGATGCCGAGGTGCGCCAGGCGGTCCACTCCCACTTCGGCGACGAGCTCGTCCACAGCATGGCGGTGGGCGTGACCCACTGGGAGGAGCTCGGCGGTGGCGGCGAGCTGCCGGGCCCGACGCCGAGCTTCTTCTTCGCGCCGGACCGCGTCGTCAAGCGCTCCCAGGACTGGGGCCGCGCCGCGCTCGAGCAGCGCGTCGCCGAGGCCTGGCACCCGTTCTGCGAGTGGACCGGCGGCTGGCTGAAGACGATTCGCGGCGAAGGCTTCGACGGCGTCCGCGACGCCTATCTCGACATCCTCGAGGGTCGGGTCGCGCCCCACGCCGCCCACGTCATCTCGCTCTGAGCGTCGACCGTACCTCCAGTTTTGGCTCTGCAAGCGGCTTTGACGATTTTTCGAAATTAATTTCGAAAAAGGCTAAAGGTCTGGCGGCAGGCTGCCGATAAGACTAGGTCGCGCCGTTTTGCAAGACCGTTTTTGTGATCGGTCCCGCTTACGAGAGCGCACCCTCTGCCAGCAGGTCGGCCGGGGCAAGGATCGGTGCGCCCCCGCCGATGTCGAGCAGATGCTTGTCGCCGGAGACGAGGACGGCGTTCTGGCTCTGGGCGAGGGCGATCAGATAATCGTCGTCAGGATCAGCCGACCGCAAGGGCGACGGCTTGTCCGGGTCGGGGACGGCAAGCGCCTCTCCCCGCAGAAGATCGACGTACTCGCGCACGGTGTCCAGGTCGGCGTAGCGGCGAAACTTCGGCCGCGCCAGCACCTCCTCCAGCTCCTCCAGCAGCAGTGGCGAGACGACCAACTCCAGGCCGCCGGCTCGGATCTCCCGCAGCAACCTCGCCGGTGACCCGTCCGGGGCGATCAGGGCAGAGACGAGGACGCCAGGGTCAAGGACGACCCGGCGCACGCTTCTCCTTGCGCATGGCATGAAGCTCGGCGTCGGCGAGGGCGATGCCCTCGCCCTCAGAGGTCGCGGTCACTCGCGCCCAAAGATTCTCCAAGCCCTCGAGACCGAGGTCGCGCCGCAGCGATTCCTCGATCACCTGCGAATCTCGCTTGCCGGTCCGCGCCGCTTTGATCTTGACGGCGCGAAAGACCTCCTCGTCGAGGGTCACGGTGGTGCGCGTTTTCGGCATCAACGCACTTTATCATCAAGATGCAGGAAGCGAAGATGGGAAGTGGTGAGAGCATGCGGGAATGAGCTTCCTCTCGCCAGCTCCGCCGCCGTTCGAGCTGGAGGAGTGGAAGCGCAAGCCGCACCTGGAGCGGATCAAGCCGCTGGTGCAGGACTGGGGGGAGAACGGGTTCGGGTCGCCCTCGTTCGTCTACCTTCTCTACGCGCTGAAGCTGGTCGTCTACGCGGGCGGGGCGCTGCTGGCGATCTCGACCACGCCAGGGCTCGGGGGCATCGGGAGCTTCGGGGACTGGTGGACGCAGCCGATCGTCTTCGAGAAGTTCGCGGTCTGGACCTTGCTGTGGGAGATCCTCGGGCTCGGCGCCGGCTCGATGCCGCTCAGCTTCCGCTTCATGCCGCCGATCGGCGGGCCGCTCTACTGGCTGCGGCCGGGAGCGGTGCGGCTGCCACCATGGCCGGACAGGGTGCCGTTCACGCGGGGGACCCGGCGCGGCGGGCTCGACGTCGCGCTCTACGCGGGCGTCCTCGCGGCCGGACTCTTTCTGCTGCTTGCCTCCGGTGAAGACGGCGCATTGCCCAAAGCCGGCATCGCCACTCTGCTCGGCCTGCTCGCTCTGCTCGGCCTGCGCGACAAGGTCTCCTTCCTCGCCGCCCGCCCGGAAATCTACGCGACGATGCTCGCGGTCGGGCTGTTTCCCGTCAGCCAGTGGATCGTCGCCTGGCAGTTCGTCTTCATCTTCATCTGGTGGGGCGCCGCCTCCTCGAAGCTGAACCGTCACTTTCCCTTCGTCGTCTCGGTGATGATCAGCAACGCGCCGCTGGTCGGGCCGAAGTCGTTGAAACGGCGGATGTGGCGTGACTTCCCGGAGGACATGCGGCCCTCGAAGCTGGCCGCCAACATCTCCCACTTCGGCACCGTGCAGGAGCTCGGCTGGCCGCTGCTCCTGCTCACCGTGGACAACAACACCGTTCGCGCGATCGCGATCGTCGGGATGATCCTCTTCCACCTCAACATCACCTCGATGTTTCCGCTCGCGGTGCCGCTGGAGTGGAACATCTTCATGATCTTCGGGATCCTCTTCCTCTTCGGCCACTACGGCGACGTGCCGCTGACCTCGCTCGACGACCCGCTGCTGATCGCCGGGATCGCGATCGTCTGTCTCGGCCTGCCGGTGCTCGGCAACTTCCGTCCCGACAAAGTCTCCTTCCTGCCCTCGATGCGCTACTACGCGGGCAACTGGGCGACGACGCAGTGGCTCTTCCGCAAGGGCAGCGGCGCCGAAGCGAGGCTGGACGAGCGGATGGTGAAGCCGGCGCGGGTGGTCGGCGACCAGGTGGCCGAGATCTACGACCGCGAGACCGCCGACTTCCTGCTCAACAAGGGCCTGGCCTTCCGCGCGATGCACTCGCACGGGCGCGCGCTCAACGCCCTGCTCCCCCACGCCGTCGACGACGTCGAGGCCTACGACGCGCGCGAGGGCGAGCTGATCTCCAACGTCGTCAACGGCTGGAACTTCGGCGACGGCCACTTCCACGGCCGTCAGCTGCTGGAGGCGGTGCAGGAGCGCTGCGGGTTCGCCTCGGGCGAGGTGCGGGTGGTGACGCTGGAGTCCGAAGCGGTCGGCAGCGGTCGGCAGCGGTACGCGATCTACGACGCCGCGACCGGGCTGGTCGAGGAGGGGTCGGTCGCGGTGGCCGACATGGTCGAGCGTCAGCCCTGGCTGGAAGAGTCCTTCGAGTTCCCGGTCGAGGTCGAGCGGCGGGTGGGATCGGCGCCGCCGGCCGCGGTGCCGGCATGAGCACGGCGACGGTGGTGGGCTCCGGGCCGAACGGGCTGGCCTGCGCGGTGGCGCTGGCGCGGGCCGGGATCGAGGTGACGGTGCTGGAGGCGGCGGAGACGATCGGCGGCGGCACCCGCAGCGCCGAACTGACCGTGCCGGGAGTGATCCACGACGTCTGTGCCGCCGGCCTTCCGATGGCGGCCGCCTCGCCCTTCTTCCGCTCGCTCGGGCTCGAGCGCCACGGGCTCGAGTGGTGTCAGCCGGAGGTCGACCTCGCCCACCCGCTCGACGGCGGCGACGCGGCGACGATGGTGCGCTCGCTGAGCCAGACCGCGGCCGGGCTGGGCGAGGACGGAGCGGCCTGGCGGCGCCTCTTCGCTTCCTCCGCCGGTCATTTCGAGGCGCTCAACGAGGACCTGATGCAGCCGGTCCTGCACCGGCCCCGCCACCCGCTCCTCCTCGCCCGCTTCGGCCTCCCGGCCGCGGCGTCGGCATCGCTGCTGACCCGCGGCTTCAGGACGGCGCGGGCGCGGGCGCTGTTCGGCGGCGTCGCCGCCCACTCCTTCAGCCCGCTGACGCAGCCGCTGAGTGCCTCGGTCGGGATGGCGCTGCTCTCCGCCGGGCACAGCGTCGGCTGGCCGGTCACCGCGGGCGGTTCGCAGTCGCTGGCCGACGCCCTGGTGGCGGAGCTGCGCGAGAACGGCGGCAAGGTCGAGACCAGGGTCCAGGTGAGTTCGCTGGCCGAGCTCGGCTCCGCCGACGTCGTCGCCTTCGACCTCGCCCCCGCCGCCGTCGCCGCGATCGCCGGCGACCGGCTGCCGCCGCGGGTCGCGCGCGCCTACCGCCGCTACAAGCACGGGCCCGCCGCCTTCAAGGTCGACTTCGCGGTCGAGGGGGGCGTGCCCTGGACGGCCGAGGCCTGCCGCCGCGCCGGCACCGTCCATGCGGTCGGCTCCTTCGAGGAAACGGTCGCCGCCGAGCGCGACGTCAACCGCGGCCGCATGCCCGCCCGCCCCTTCGTCCTGGTCTGCCAGCAGTACCTGGCCGACCCCCGGCGCTCGGCCGGCGACGTGCACCCGATCTGGGCCTACGCGCACGTGCCCAACGGCTACGACGGCGACGGCGAGACCGCCGTCCTCGACCAGATCGAACGCTTCGCCCCCGGCCTGCGCGAGCGCATCGTCGCCACCGCCACCCGCTCCCCCGCCGAGCTCGCCGAGCAGAACCTCAACTACGTCGGCGGCGACATCGTCTGCGGGGCCAACACGCCGTGGCAGACGACGATCCGGCCCCGCCTCGCGCTCGACCCGTACGCGACCGGCATCCCCGGCCACTACATCTGCTCGGCGGCGACGCCCCCCGGCGGCGGCGTCCACGGCATGGGCGGCTTCAACGCGGCCCAGTCGGCCCTGCGGCGCCTCGCCCGCGGCTAGCGTGCCGACCCAGCGAGTACGCTGGCGCCTCGTGTCCCGTCCCCTGCCGATCCTCAGCCTCGCCACCGCGTTGCTGCTCGGGGCCGTCGGGGTCTTCTTCGCCCTCAGCGCTGACAGCCGCGCCGCACAGACCGGTGTGACGCCGGTCGAATCGTCCGCCTGCGGGCCGGTGCTCTCCGGCGAAGGACTCCCGACGGTGCAGGCGCTGATCGTCTCCGACCTGCCGCTGCAGGGAGACTCGCGGCAACGTTCGCTGCAGATGAACACGGCGATCCGCACCGTGCTCGCCGACGCCGGCTGGCAGGCCGGCGGCCGCCAGATCGGCTTCCAGGCCTGTGACGATTCCGAGGCCGACACCGGTCTCTGGAGCAAGCGGCAGTGCCAGGCCAACGCCCGCGCCTACGCCGCCGACCCCAGCCTGCTCGGCGTCGTCGGCACCTACAACTCCGGCTGCGCCGAAGCGATGATCCCGATCCTCGGCCGCGCGCCCGGCGGCGGCGTCGCGATGGTCTCCCCCGGCAACACCCTGATCTGCCTCACCCAGTCGGCGCCCGGCTGCCCCAAGGGCGCCCCGAAGAGCCTCTACCCGCGGCGGCGCAACTACGCCCGGGTCGTCCCCAACGACGCCTACCAGGGCGCCGGCCTGGCGAGCTTCGCCCAGCAGCGGAGGATCGACCGCCCGTACGTGCTCTACGCCGGCGGCGACCCGACCAGCCTCGGTCAGGCGCGGACCTTCCGGGGCGCGGCGAAGTCACTGGGGATCGAGCTCGCCGGCTTCCGTGCCTGGAATCCCGACGCCGCCAACTACAAGAGCCTGATGAAAGCCGTCGCCAAGACGATGCCCGACGGCGTCCTGCTGGCCGGGCTGACCGAGGAGAACGGCGCCCAGCTGATCAAGGACAAGGTCGCGGTCCTCGGCCCCAACAACGGCATGATGAAGCTGCTGGCCCCCGACGGATTCGCCCAGCAGTCGACGATCGACCTTGCCGGCGCCGCCTCGAAGGGGATGTTCGCCAGCGTCCCCGGCCGCGTGCCCGAGAACCTCACCGGCGCCGGCGCGAAGTTCGTCGACCAGCTGCGGAAGGACATCGACGGGCCGGTCGAACTGTATGCGCCGTACGCGGGACAGGCGGCGAGCGTCCTGCTCGGAGCGATCGCCCATAGCGGCGACCGTTCCGGCGTGCTCGACGCGGTCCGCGAGACCAAGGTCACGGACGGCATCACCGGCAGCTTCAGCATCCTCCCCAGCGGCGACCCGAGCCTGGGGCCGATCACGATCTCGGTCGCGAAGAGCAGCTTCGTGCCGGTGCGCGAGGTCGATCCGGGCTCGCGCCTCGTCGCCGCCGCCCGCCACGGCTGACCCGCCGGGCCCTCTAGACGAGCAGCAGCCCGACCAGCAGCAGGACGACGCCGGCGGTCGCGGCGGCGCCGGCGGCGCCGAGCAGCCAGCGGCGGCGGGCGATGATCGAGACGGAGGCGAGGACGATGCCGACCTGGAGGCCGACCTCGGCCAGCTCGTAGTCGATGTGCTGGGCGTTGGCGTGGTCGGTGTCGTGCCTGTGGTGCTCGATCTCGGCCGCGAGGCGGGCGTCCGCGGGCTCGAGCTCCTCGACGATGCGGGCCTCGTGCGCGCTCGCCGCCACGGCCGCGTGGTGCTCCCGCGGCCCGCCGGCGCCGAGCACGCGCAGCATCGTCGCGTCGCCTTCGGCGACGTCGATCCGGATCCGGTTGGTCTCCAGCCGGGCCGAGGCCTCGGCCCGGTGGGTCTCGCCGGTGATCACGTGTTTGACCGCCTCGTTGGAGAGGAAGGTGGCGACCGCGAGGAACGCCGCCATCACCGCGACGACCAGGGCCGCGTTGCGCCCGTAGTGCGGCCCGACGTTCCCCTCGCCGCCGCTCGCCAGCTGATGCCCCTGCTCGAAGCGCTCGTATGACCGGTGGGCCTCCACGCCGCGAACCTACCGTCCGGCGCCGATCCTCCGCCGCCCGCTCCCCGGCGCGGCGCCTCGTCAGAGCTGGGTGGCAGTCAGGCCGATCAGTGCCGCGACCAGCACGCCGGCGAACTGGATCAGCAGCCGGTGCAGAGCGTCGAAGCGCTCGTCTATGCGGTCGAAACGGTCGTCCATGCGGTCGTCCATACGTTCGAAGCGCTCGTCGACACGGTCGAAGCCGGCTTTCATCTCTCCCCGCAAAGCAACGAATTCCGTCCTCGTTTCGACCCGGTGCGCACGGATCTCGGCGTCGACGCGATCGAAGCCCCGGTCGACCTTCTCGTTGAGGTCGTCCAGGCGCTTGTCGGTCCAGCTCTCCCGCATCGAGTCCATGATGCCACCCTCGCAGACAAGACGTTACGCGTGGGACACGTCTTCGCAAAATCTTTGCAACCGTGTCGATCTCGTCGGCGCTCGTTCGTCGTCCAGTCGAACGTCAACTCGAGAAGGAGAAATCATGGGCAGGATCGTCGTAACCGAGTTCATCTCGCTGGACGGAGTGATCGAGGCGCCGGGCGGAGGCGAGGACTACGAGCACGCCGGCTGGACCTTCGCGATCGAGCGCGGGGACGAGGGCGACCAGTTCAAGCTCGACGAGCTCCACGAGGCCGAGGCGCAGCTGCTGGGCCGTCGCACCTACGAGGGCTTTGCCGCCGCCTGGCCGGGGATGAGCGACGACGCCGGGTTCGCCGACAAGATGAATTCGATGCCGAAGTACGTCGTCTCCTCCACGCTCGAGACGGGGGAGTGGAACAACACGACGGTGCTCTCCGGCGACCTCGCCGAGGAGATCGCCAAGGTCAAGCGCGAGGTCGACGGCGTGGTCCTGGTCGCCGGCAGCGCCCAGCTGGTGCGGGGCCTGCTCGCGCACGGCCTGGTCGACGAGCTGCGGCTGATGGTCTTCCCGGTCGTCCTCGGCAGCGGCAAGCGCCTGTTCGGCGAGAGCGCCGAGAAGACGCCGCTGAAGCTGACCGACTCGAAGACGGTTGGCGCCGGCATCGCGATCCTCACCTACGAGCGCGGCTAGGCATGGAGCGGGCGTCATTCCGGCCCGTCGCGCAACCCTGAGGCCGGAACCGAGTTAACTGGGGAATGCCTAATCCCCGGCCCAATGCCGGGGAGCGGGGGAACCATGTTTTCGGGGCGAACCCACCTTCGGGTGGGGGCGCAAGCTCCTTCAGCGCCAGCCCGTCAGCTAACCCCGCCGGCCGACGAAGGAGGCATCGATGACGATTGCCCGACGGGCGGCGCGGCTCGCCGCCATCTGCACGTTTCTCACGGCGCTGACCGTGGCCTCGGTCTGCGCCACCGGCAGGGCCTGGGCCCAGCCGCACGGCGGCGGGGTCTCCGCCGTGGTCCCGGAGTCCGACCTGCCCCCGGTCGCGGCTCCGCCGCGAGGTCCGCTCGCGACCACCGGCCCGCCTGGCGCGGCCACGATCGTCCGCGGCCGGGCGATCGCGCCCGCCGGCGCCCCGCCCACGGTCAAAGCCGTGATCGCGGCGGCGAACCGGATCCGCACCAAGCCCTACGTATGGGGCGGCGGGCACGGGCGCTGGTGGGACGGTGGCTATGACTGCTCCGGCGCGGTCAGCTACGCCCTGCACGGAGCCGGGTTGATCGACAGCCCGATGCCGTCGGGACCGATGGCGAGCTGGGGCAGCCCCGGGGCCGGCCGCTGGATCACCGTCTACGCCAACGCCGGGCACGCCTACGCGGTGATCGCCGGCCTGCGTTGGGACACCGCCGGCAACACCAGCGGCACCGGCCCGCGCTGGCACGCCGAGATGGCGAGCAGCGCCGGGTTTGTGGCGCGGCACCCGCCGGGCTACTAGCCTGCCCGGTGACTTGATCGGGATCAGAGAGAAGCTGGCCGTGGCGGCCGCCGGCGCGACGCTCGCGCTGGCGGCCGGCTTCGGCCCGGCCACGGCGGCAGCGGCGGTGCCATGGGGCGCGGGCTGCACCGCCGACCCCCCGGGGCCGCAGCGAACCAGCGCCGACTGCGGCGCCAGCCTGGTCGACGGACGCGCGATCCCGCCCCCCGGCGCCCCGCCCGCGGTGAAGCGGGTGGTCGCCGCGGCCAACCAGATCGACGGCCGCCCCTATGTATGGGGTGGCGGCCACGCCAGCTGGTTCACCCGTGGCTACGACTGCTCGGGGGCGGTCGGCTACGCGCTCCACGGCGCCGACCTGCTGGCGACGACGATGGTCTCCGGCCAGCTCGCCTCCTGGGGAGAGGGAGGCGCCGGCCGCTGGATCACCGTCTACGCCAACGCCGACCACGTCTTCATGGTCGTCGCCGGGCTCCGCTACGACACCCGCGACGCCCCTGCGGGCGTGAGCGGACCCCGCTGGCACCGGGCCAGCGTCGACACCAGCGGCTTCGTGGCACGGCACCCCGCCGGGCTCTGATCGCTGGGCGAACAGTGGGGCCGCCAGTAACGGGTGCCTCCCCAGAACTAGCTTAATTAGTCAAACCGTTGTTACGTATTCCACCGTTCGGTGCGAATGATAGTGAAAAGTCACGTTTCCTTGACAAGTATCCATCCGTTCCGATACGGTGTTTGTACTTCAGCCGGGAAGCTGACGCGGGGAAAAGCTGACCTTTGGTCGAGCGGGGGTGTGGTGTGTCCGCAATCCCCCATGTCCTTTGTGGATCAGCTTTTAACCGTAGGAATCGAAAGACCGTGACTATCAGTCAACCGGACCCTGGTGAGATGTCTCCCGAGGAACGCGAACGCTACCGCGCCGAAACCGAGCGGATCGTTGCGGAGACCGAGATCGCCCGCGCTCAGGCCAGGCGGAACGGCAAGCGGCAGGAAATGCTGACCGCGGTCGAGGTCAACGAGCGCGAAACGAAACGCCGGACAACTCGGAACCTGCATTACCTCCTCGCCGGCATGGCGGTACTCGCGACAACTCTGGCGCCGACCCGTCTCGAGCCCTTCTTTTTGAGAACTCCAGTCGTACATAAAGAAATACCGGATCATTTCTATTTAGCTAAACTGGAGCAGTGGCGTCACTCGACCGCAAAGACCTCGAGAACGATCTCCTCGCGGCGCAGGAGCGCGACCTCAAGCCCCTGCGGAGCGAGAGCGGCGAGTGCCTCGATCTCGACTGTGAGCAGACCGAGGAGCTGGACGAGTTCCTCGAGCTCTCCTGGTTCGCCGGCATCCGCGCCGGCCAGGCCCAGATGGATGCCCGCGCGACCCAGCGGGAGCCCAACATCCCGGCGGTCGCGCTCAAGCACTTCGAAGCCGACTTCAGGGAGCTCATGGAGAAATCCGCCGACTCCCTCAACCTCAGCCTGCCGAGCACGATCTGCATGTGGGGCCTCCTGCACCAGGCCTGGATGGCGGGGAGCCGCACCTGCGAAGCCGAACTCTTGGCGCTTTACCTGGAGCTGAAGTCCGACGTCGTCGAGGAAGCGCAGAAGTGGCTCGGGGAGAAGGGGCGGGGCTAGCGCCGAACCTCCTTACCCGCGGCCGCGCCGTTCGAAGGTGGCCGCCGCGCTGGCGTGGATGGTGTCACCGCCGTCGAAGGGAGTGAAGGCCAGGGCGAGCGTGCGCTTGAGCTTGCCGCCGCGCGCGTGACGGAGGGCACCGCGGCCGGCCTCGTTGAGCCGGATCGGGACCGTCGTCCGGCCCGCCCGCAGCGGCAGCTGTTCCCTGGGGAGCAGGCCCTTGCCGCTGACGACGAGAACGCCCGCGGCGGGCACCGAGACGCGCAGGGTGCCGGCGACGCCGCGCGCGAGGAGCTTGCGCGCCCGCAACGCGCCGCGCGCGCCCGCCCCGAAGGCGGCGACGACCGTCTTGTCGGCGCTCAGCGCGACCGTGCAGGTGGCGCCGCTGGAGCTATCGCATCCCCCCCACCCGAGGAGCTTGGAGCCGGTGGCGGGATTGGCGCGGAGAGTGACCATGGAGTCATCGGCGTAGGTCCGCGCGCAGGTCGCGCCGCAGTCGATCCCGGCCGGCTCGCTGACGACGGTGCCGCCCGTGGAACCGGTCCCGACAATGGAGACGGCGAGGGTGTGCGGCGGACGTGCCGGGGGCGGCGCCGGCTCCACGTCGGGCAGGCGGTCGAAGCGGGCATCGACCGCACGCGCGGCACTCATCCCGACCACGCACCTGCCCACGACCGGTTCCGAGTCGCAGCCGGTCCAGCCGGCAAGGACGCCGCCGGCCGCGGGTTCGGCCACCAGGGTCACGGTCGAGCCTTCGTCGAAGGAGGCCTCGCAGCTGTCGCCGCAGTCGAGACCCGCGGGGGCGCTGAACACGCTGCCGCCGCTGCTCCCGGAGCGGGTCACGGTCAGGGTCGACCGCGGGACCGCTTCGAACTCGGCGCTGACTTCGGGGGACCCGGTCATCGGCACCTGGCATTGCGACGGGCGGCCCGCCAGCGGAGTGCAGCCGACCCAGCCCGCAAAGCGGCTGTGGGGCCCAGCCGTCGCGGTCAGCACGATCGTTATCCCCTGGGTGAATTCGCCCGCGCAGGCGCTGCCGCAGCCGAGCCCCGCCGGGCTGCTGCTGAAGACGGTGCCGGCGCCGCTGCCCGTCTTGGCGACCGCGAGGATCCCGGTTTCGACTTTCAGCCCCGGGCCGAAGACCAGCACCCGCGATTCGGCGTGTCTCGGTTCGTCTTTGTCGTCGAAGTAGTTGCCGCTGGTCAGGTAGAGATTCCCGGCGGCGATCGCGATCGCGCTGGGTTCGCCGTCGACGACCTTGGTCGGGTGGCCGCTGGCGGCATCCGTGGGAACCGTGCCACGGAAGTGGCCAAGTGAGCTGAACTCGTCGACCACGGCTTCGGGTTCCACGAAGAAGGGCTGCAGGTTGTCGACCACGTAGAGATGGCCGTCGGCGGGGTCCACGGCGAGGTCGGCGTCGCGCAGGGAGCTGAAGCCGAGCTGGGGCGTCCCGCCGCCGTCGATCACCTGCGGCGGTTGCGGCGGTTCTTTGGAGGGGTCGAAGACCTTCACGGTGTCGTCGGCGGCGTCGGCCACGTACACGAGCCCCGCGGTCGAGGCGAAGCCGGGTGCCCCGGTGAAGCCGGACACGGCGACCCCGTAGCCGCTGCCGAGGCTGCCGAGGCTGCCGAGGCCGATCTGCAGCGGTTCGCCGCCGCCGTCGAGCACGGGCGCCCCCGAGGAGTCGTACGCGGCCACGTAGGTGCGGTCATCGACGTACACGCGGTCGGCGGCACCGACGGCGACGCCGGTCGATCCGCCCGAATCGAGGACCGTGGCAGGCCCGTATTCGGGTGAGCCCGGTTTCAGGGGCGAGAGCTTGAGCACGTCGTAGTGCCAGCGGTTGACGTAGAGGTTGCCTTCGGAGTCGACCGCGAGGTCGCAGGGGCCGTTGACCAGTTTTCCCGCCGGCGTCACCGGCGATTCATCGATATCGATCCTCTCTTCGACTTCGTCTTTGGGATTGAGGACGAAGACGGTGTGTTCGTAGTAGCTCGAGACGAACACGAATCCGCTCGCAGGATCCACCGCCACGCCGCAAGCGCCTTTGAGGGGCGAGGCCGGAGCCTGGCCGTCTTTCGGGACGATCGGTTCGTGGGCGGGGTGGCTCACCGGTTCCGCGCCCCTGGCCGCCGCGGCTCCGCTTCCGAGCGAGCAGAGAACGAGGGAGATCGCGAGCAGTCTTCTCATCGCCTCCTCCTCCCACATTCGGCCCGCAGCGACGGATGGGTAACCGAGCCGGCGTTGTCGTGCCCGACGAACAGCGCCGTCGCCCGTTGCGGGTGCGCGCAGACGTTTTCGGCGACGACGAGGAGCGAGCGCCTGCCGCCCTTCATCGTCAGCTCGAACTTCGTCACCGGCGCGTCCGGGACCAGGTCGAAGCTGGCGCGCAACCCGCCGTGGTGGGAGTCGATCCGCCCGACCAGGTCGATCGCGATGCCGTCGCCGCTCAGCGGGATCACCAGGTCCGGCAGGGTGTTGTCGGAGGAGCGCAGGTAGACCGGGCCCCGCAGGGGCGAGGCCAGCAACGGCGTCACCGCCGTCGCCTGCCCGTAGACCGCGCCGGCGGGACAGCGTTCGGCGTCGAACTGGCGCCGGGTGCAGACGGTCTCGATGTGCCCCTGTTCGAGGAAGAGTCCGCGCGGCAGGGTGACGACCGCACGCCCGATGTTGGCGTCGCCGCGGCGCGGCCGCAGGTTGACACTGAGCGACGGGTAGCTGCCGCGCCTGGTGCCGCCCTTGAGGTGGAGGCCGAAGCGGGGGGCGAAGCCGAGGTCCGAGCAACCCGAGACCTGGTAGCGGCTCGGCACCCGGGCGGTGCTGTCGTCGCCGGGATCGGCGAAGCTGGCGCCGACGCCGGTCAGGACCGAGACGACGGAGAAGGGGTCGCAGCTGGTCGGGCTGAGCATGGTTTCCGGCCGATCTATGTAGACGCGGACGTCACGGAGGTGGATCGGCACGCCGCTGAGGATGTGGGGGATCGGGTCCGAGTTGGAGGAGTCGATCGAGACCTGGGCGGTGCGGCGGTCGACCCGGATCGCCGAGCGCACGATGACCACCCCGAGGTCGAACGGGCCGACCGTCGCCGAGTCGACCGCGACGACCGAGAAGGTGGAGCCGCGGTAGGGGCCGGCGAGGTAGAGCTTGCCGGGGGCGTAGGCGAGCACCGCGCCGGCGCCGTAGCCGCTGATCGTGTGGCCGATCTCGCTTGCCGCCGGACAGGACGGATGCCGTTCCTCCTCCCCGCCGGTCTTGGCCTTGGCGGCGGCGATCGCCGCGTCCGGGCAGAAGGGGATGCCGGCGATCTTGCCGGTGAGCCCCGGCGGCAGGGTCGCCGAATAGGAAGTCAGCTCCTGTTCGGAGTCGGCGCGGGTGAGGTGCAGGAGGAAGGGCGAGTAGGAGCCGGCGGCGGCGCTGAGGGTGCCGCCGACCGAGCCGGGGGCGAACGGCGGCAGCGAACCGTCCGGGCAGGCCCCGCCGGCGCCGAGGCCCTTGGCGACCGCGAAGCTCGGCGCCGAGTGCGCGACGGCGCCGGGGTCGTTCCAGGGAGTGAGGTCGACCTGGGTCGCGAAGGCGCCGCAGGCCGAGGGCGTCACCAGCGGCGCCCGCTGCCCTTCGCGGAAGTGCATCTTGAGATTGGCGTAGGGGAGCTGCGGCAGGTCGTCGAAGGTGGCGGTCAGGCGCCCGCTTCGCGGGTCCGGAGTCAGCCGGCCGGCCACTTTCACCACCACGCCGCGGGCCGGGATCTTGGCGACCAGGTAGAGCGCGAGCAGCGAGTCGAAGGGGTTCTCGGCGCCGGGCGCCGCGGTGGCCGGGTCGTCGGGCTCGGCCAGGTAGATCGCGCCTTTCACCGTCTCTTCGAAGAGCTGGCTCTGGACGGTGAAGGTGCCGATCTTGGCGTTTTCCGGGCAGCCGGCGCCGGGCGCGGAGGTCGCGGTCTCGGCGGCGTAGCCGGCCGGGCCGCAGGAGCCGAGCCCGGCGGCCAGCGAGGGGTTGACCGTCATCCCCTCGGGCAGGGTGACGACCGCGCGCCGCGCCTGCGAGGGGACGGGCCGGTTGGGGTTGGTCAGTGCTTCTTCGGCGGGAGTGAGGCTGAAGTCGAAGCCGCTGGGCGCGGAGGCCCGCGGGTTGGTCGCCTGCGCGCTCGTCCGCGGTTCGAAGAGCAGGTGCGAGCATTCGGTCAACCCCGCCGGGGTGCCGGAGGAGTCGCGGCTGAAGGCGGTCGCCGTCACCGCTGCCGGTTGCTGCCAGGAGCTGGCCGCGATCCCGAAGTGGAGCGGCCCGCCGCAGGAGGCCGGCAGCGTCAGGTAGGCGTACGGGAGGTGCGGCCTGACCCCCTGTTCGACCGGGCATTTGGCGAAGGAGATGCCCGGCTCGGCCTCGTTGAGGCATTCGCCGCGCTGGCCGTTGTGGTCGATCGACCAGGGCGTCCCCCAGATCGTCAGCGTCAACCCGTAGACGTCGAACTTCTGGGTGAGGTTGTGGAGGTCCAGCGTGCTCCCGTATTCACCGCCGAGCTCGCGGATGTGCGGCGTGAAGGCGACCGGCACGCCGTAGGGGCTGAAGCCGATCTGCGAGGGGAAGCCAGGGGGCGGTTCGAGGTTGAAGAGGCCGAAGCTGCGGACACTGCCCCCTTCGGCGCCGGAGCGGATCTCGACCACGCCGATCTGGCTCAGCCCCTGGCAGCTCTCGCCGGAGCGGCTGGCTTCGAATGGGGAGACGCGCGCAGTGTGGAACTCGTCCTGGCTGCACTTGGAGACCGCACTCGGATTTTCGATCAGGCCCGGCGGCATTTCGAGCTCGATGTCGCGGGCGTCGCCGTCGCTGACCGGGACTCCCGGATGCTCCGCCGATTCACCGGCGAGGTTGAAGTCGATCGTGGTGACGATCGAGTGCGGATGCGAGCCGGCCCGGAGCTCCGGCGTGACGCCGCCCTCCTCGGCGATCGCGACGTCGAAGCCGTCCCCGGCACGGAAGCCGAAGCCGTGGAAGGTGGTGAAGGCCTGGGGCAGGCCGGCCGCGCTGCCGTCGGGGTTGTCGGCGCTGAGGCGGTAGCGGTAGGCGGTGTCCGGGGCGAGTCCGGTGACGGTGGCGCCAACGTCGCGTTCGCCATTGCCGCCGAGCGGCGCCGCCGGGGTGCGGACGGCATGGGCGAAGCCGTCGGGCTGGTCGCCTTCGAAGCTCGCCGCGGCGACGTATTCGAAGCGGTAGGAGGTGGTGGCGCCGCCGGGGTCGACCCTGCCCCGCAACAGGGCCGAGGTGCCCTGCAGATTGGTGGCGGAGGTGGTGGTGACGGTGGGAGGCGCCGCGGCGGCGAGCGGCGCGAGCAGGAGCAGGGCGAGGACCGGCGCGAGGACCGCGCCGGCGGCCCGCGGGCGCCTCATCGCCTGGCCCCCGGCCTGCCGTGGTGGCGCCCGCTCCGCTGCCGGCGATGGGCACGGTGCTTGCGCTTGGGCTTCGCCTTCCGGGCCTTGGGGAAGTGGACCGGCGGATTGCCCGGGGCGGGAACGAGGCTGCCGGGAGTGGGGTCGTCGGGCGGCGGCGGCAGCGGCTGGCAGGCATCCTCTTCGCAGACGAACGGGGTCGGCGCTTCGGCGAAGCCGCCGCCTTCGCGGGCGTCGTAGAGGTCGACCGAGCCGGGATCGGACCCGACCAGCGAGTTGGCGGTGAGGAAGAAGACGTCCTCACCGTCGGCGCTGGCATCGACGAAGGAGGCGGAACGGCTGCTGCCGGAGGAGATCAGCTGCAGACACCCCGGAGCGCGGGCGCAGCTGCCGCTGCCGTTCGCCTCCCACTCGTAGACGTCCGGTTGCCCGTTCGTATCGGCCCTGGGAACCAGCGCGTCGCGGGTGTCGAAGAAGAGCCGGTTGCCGTCGTCGCTGAGCGCCCGCGGCTTGTAGGCACGGGTGGCGCCCGGGCCATTGGCGACAGCGCCCGGGATCATCGACGGCCCCTGCGGGCGTTCCCCGGTCGGGTTGCAGGAGACGCAGATGGGCTTGTTCGCGCCGACGCGGTAGACGTACACCTCGGAGACGGGTTTGCCCGGTCCGGTGGCGGTGGTTTCGGTGTTGTCGTAGGCGGTGAGTTCGGCCGAGGAGAGGAAGGCGAGGGTGGCGCCATCCGCACTGACCCGGCCGGTCCCGGTGCTCGGCGGGAAGCTCGAGAGGTCGACGGCGGAGGCGAACGGGCCGATGATGGTGCCACCACGGTTGACGAAGGCTCCGCTGGTGGTGGCGTAGTAGACGGTCGAGCCGTCGGTGGAGGCGCCCAGAACTCCGATCACCCCGCCGCCAGGAGTCAGGTTTACGGTCGCCGCGGTGGCGACGTCGTAGCGGTAGAGCACGCCGCCCTTGGTGAAGTAGGCAACCGAGCCGTCTGCCGCGGCGGCCTGGAAGGTTCCACCACCGCCGACGATGGGATCGCCGTCGACCTGGACCGAACCCGCGCTTTCGCGGCTGAGGAAGAGGTCGGCTCCGTCGGTCCAGAAGACGCGCGAGCCGTCGGCCGAGACCGCGCCCGCGGGAGCGGCGAGACGCGCCGGGGGCGTACTCGTGGAGTGGCCGGGCAACACGTTCAGCAGGCGCCAGCCCGCCGCCGAGCGCATGTAGAGGTTAGGCGCTTCCGGATCGCAGCCCGAACCGGAGCCCGGCACTTCGGTCGCGTCCCCGGTCAGAGCCGCGCAGCTCGAGAGGACGACGTGGGCGAGGTCCGGGGAGGCGCCGGCGAAGCTCAGCTCGAAGCTCTGCGGCGGCAGCGTCAGGTCGGCGATGTCGCCGTAGGTGAGAAGCGCCGCGTAGGCGCCGGCGGCGTCGCGCAGGTAGTAGTTGGCGTAGCCCGGCGGCGCGGCGGTCCCGGGCAACGGCGGGTAGTCGGGCGCGGCGAGCAGGCCGAGCGAGAGCTCGGCTGAGAACAGCTGGTACGGAACCCCGGCCGGTTCTTCGCCGAAGGCGCCGGCGGCTTGCGGCGCGGTCACGTTTTCCACCGCCCAGCCAGCGGGCCCGCGGCGAGCGACGTACTCGCTGCCCGCCGGGGCGCCCCCCGCATCGGTGCCGAACGAAGCGGCGGAGCCGAAGGTCACCGCCCCGCCCTGGGCCGCCGCCTGAAAGACACCGCCGGCGCCCGGCACTTGAACCTCACCGCCGTTCTTGTCGGCCGGCGAAACCATCTCCCAGCCGCGACGGTCGAGCAGGGCCAGCGGCCCTTCCGTGCCCTTCGTCGTGAACACGCGCTCCGGTCCCACCGCCGTACCGCCGCTGTTGCTGATCACCACCCGGTAGCGATAGCGCGTTTCCCACTGCAGGCCCGTGATTCTCTGCGCGACTCCGTTGTCGGCTTCTTTGCCCGGGTTGCCTCCCGATTGCGGGACGCTGGCGCCACCGAAAAAAACGTCTCGGCCGCCCTGTTCGTTGGCGAGGTAGGCCGCTTCGGCGATGTACTCGAAGTGGTACAGGCTCGCGAGGCCACCACTGTCGAGCCGAGCGTGAAGGTCCGCGCTGCCGGTCGTTACGGACTCCACCCAGGTCGCGTTAACCTGCGGCGCCGCCGCACCGGCCGGGGCCGCGAAACAGCAAGCGGCCATGGCGAAGGTGCCGAGCATGAGTAGGAACCGACCCTTCAAAGCGTCCCCCCGGACGACTCTCCCGATTACTCTTAGTAACTATATAGGAATTGCCCAGTACTTGCCGAGCAATCCATGAAAAAGGCGCGTGGCGGGTTTCCCCGCCACGCGCCAGAACTTCAGGCCTTGCGGCCCTGCAAACGATGCTTACGGGTTGTAAGCGAGTTCCGAGCTGACGATTTCAGCGTCGTAGTTCTGCACCGTTTCGTTGTTCCCAGCCGCAGACGGGAGACCCGACTGAGCGTTGACCAGGCCGTTGATGCTGATCGGGATGAAGCCGAACAGCGTCAGGACGCAGCCATTGGCACCGGGAGCCGCGAACGAGTTGTCCACGTAGGTGCCGTTTTTGGCCTTCTGGATTTCTTTTTCCGGTTCGAATTCCAGGAACGGTTCTTTCCCGGTAATCGGTTTGTTCGGCGGCGGAGGCGCGGTCGTGCCGGTCGTCAGGTTAAGGACGATCGGGGCCGCGGTTGAGCCGACGTAACAATTTTTGCCCAAAACGCCGGTCGAGTTCTCCAGGTGCACTTTGACCGGCAGCCGGGCGAACGCCGTGCCGGCGATGATCGGAGTACCGGCGAGTTCGGTCGTCGCGTAGAGAGTCAACGCTTCGATCCCGAGGAATTCAGCCAGCCAGGTCAAACCGGTGAGGCCAATGACCCCGCCAGGCACTTTCTGTTTGGCTTTCGAAAGGCCGCCTTCTGAGTTGAAGTAAAGCGGCACGGGAATGAAGAGTTCTTCGACTCCACCCGTGAGCACCAGCGGTTTTTCAATCGGGACTTTTTTGTTGCCCATCTTGAAGAACCCGCTCTTGATTTCAGAGCGAACACAGGCGAGGCTTTTCGGATTTTCTGTATACGGATTCGGACAGCCGGCGAATTGTTCATAGCCGGGCTTCGGTTTCGCGGCCTGGGCCACCGGGCTGAGCGCCGCAAACGCGGTGATCAGGCCGACGACCGCCAAAAGCAGGCCGACATAGCGGTTCAACTTCATTTCACTCTCCCTTGGAGACTGGTCTTCGGGACGCAGCCGCACGGATCCTGGAGAGTCTCTTCCTTGCGTCTCCCTCGTTCCCCATGCTTCCCCGTCCTCCTGTTGGAAGCCCAAGCACATCCAGGCATCTCTGGGGGACCCTATAGGAAACAGTCGATATCTGTCAAGGAATCTAGTCACCGGTTTACGCGTCCGGACAATTCCACCAACGTCGTGCATGTTGCATTCTCAGCAAGAAGCCCAAGACGGACGAACCGGCAGACGGCCGCGTCTGGCTCGCTTGCCGGTTCGTTATAAGTCCGTCGTCAGCTATGCCCACCAACCTTCGACCATCGTTTTGGTGGCGTCATCTTTCTCCGCTGTCGCGATCAGATTGCCTGTCGTGATTTCTCCGGTGAGGGTTTCACCCATGGCAGCTTTGGGAATACTTCGCGTGCCCGCTGCACCGACCTCGACAACAACACTTTTTTACTAGCAATTCGATTATCACTTCTGTTGAAGTGGTTCCCGGCGTGCCGATATTGCGGAGCGTGCAGCGCCCAGTTTGGCGATGCTCCTTTAAGGGCAGGTACTATTTTTCCCCTACAACGGCCGTGTCGCGGTTTCGCGCGTGCGCGACTTCGCAGCGGACAGCGATCTGCGCCGCGACGCTCGCGGCAAACGCCCCCCTGTTTTTGGGGGTGAACCTATAGCGCACGGTCGGTGTGGCTGCGGATGCCGACCAGCGGCCCTTCTTGCCGGCGGCCAGTCCCGCCGATGGCGACGATCTGGCCGGGGAGGGAGGTCTCCGTCTGACCCGTCTCGCTGGACATCAGTCAATGAGTGCATGGCCGCGGCACTCTCTAAGCCGTGAGTCCCCACACGAGACTGGCACGGGGCTCGGTCTGAGAGCCCCGTGCCTAGTATCAATATCAAATGATAGCTATGCCCACCAAAGTTCAACCATTTCTTTATTGATGTTGTCTTTCTCCCCTGTAATAATTGCATTACCTGTCGTTATTTCGGCACTGATGGTTTCCCCAGTGGTCGCTTTAGGCACGCATCCCGTACCTGACGGACCAACCTCTACAACGATGTTTTTGATCAGATTTTCAACTGTTATTTCTGTCGAGGTGGTCCCTGGCGTGCCGATATTGTGGAACTTGGCCCCGGTCAGCGTCTGCGGTGTGACTTCGAATATGCATTTGGTCCCGGTGTTTTCGAGTTCAATGTGTTTGGATTCCGGGCATTTCACTTCAACGGAGGCACCAGTCGCTCCGTTTTTGGACCCGAACGTGTAAGTGCAGTTGTTCATCCGTACGTTGAACGTAGTGACACCGTTGATTTTGCAGGTACTATAAACTAGGCTTACTACCGTAGCAAATTCGCTTGTTTTGGTTGCCGTTGTTGCTGATCCCGTCACACCATTGCATGTTGTGGAAGCGGTTTCGCCGGCTTTGTTTTTGACGATGAACACCTGATGAGCTGTCGCGCCCGTGCCATCGGCACCGATTGTGAATGCGCACGGTTCCACCGCACAGTGGAATTTTTCTTCCGCCGCGTGAGCGGTAGCGCTCAGTGCGCCGAACGCTCCCAGCGCCATCGCGGCGGCAAGCAGGACTTTGAGATTGCGGATCATTGATCTCGCTCCTTGCAGTAGTCGCCCGGCCCTCATGGCCGAGCGGGCTGCAAGGGTTATAGACAGCTTTTGCTGAGCGCCTAGGGACGGAGCCGATGGCTGGGTCTCTAGAGAGAGGCATTGAGACAAGCGACCGTTTTCCCCTGCAATTGAGGTACCGCCGATGGGCGCGCGCGCCCATCGGCGCGCTCGCGCAAAGCGAGCTACTTCCCCTTCTTCCCCCCGCACCCGCTCTTCAGCACCGGCCGCGATTCAGAGCTCTTGCCGTTGTGGGCGGTGAACCTGGCGGTCGCGCGATTGGTGTGCTTGCAGAT